>Ga0326727_10010295_pt1 | contig 22369 bp, 13 predicted proteins | sample MB2enrmetagenome_FD_207643 | JGI IMG/M metagenome (GOLD analysis project Ga0326727, IMG submission 207643) | Lab enriched peat soil microbial communities from McLean, Ithaca, NY, United States - MB29MY | ecosystem: Environmental > Terrestrial > Soil > Wetlands > Peat | place: USA: New York...
TGCACGATTTCTATTTGCTTGAGAACTTCGATCAGCGGTTCACCGATATCGAGGATGGTGACTTCGCAGCCGCCGCATATGGCAAACCACTCTTCCGCAAGTCGAGCCGCCATGCTGTACCTCCTTCCAGAATCAGAATTTACGAGCCTCAGGACGAGAACCTGCGTCCAACCGGTCGGTCGCTCCCCTGTGCCAAAACGAAGTACCAAGCCCAGATAATCGGATGAGATTGCGGGTCAGGCAGGGGCGAGACAGGAAGACGGCGCAGATGCTGCGCGCCGCGCCGTGGCTGGCAGAACAATGCATAAGCCACCGCCGAGATACAGGGTCCCTTGCTGCCAAACGGTACCCTAATCCTGGAAGACTGTCAACTATATTTATAATTAGCCTAGTTAAATATTTTCCTTGACGTCCGATCAAGAGAGAGCTACAGTGTGCCGCAGGTCCGGTCTGGACCGTGCGCGTGGCGCTCAGTGCTCTGCAGCCGAAGGAGCCTTTCAATATGAGCCCGAATCTCTCTCTGATCTGTGACGAAAAGAAGTACATGTGGGATGGGTCTCTCTACGGAACGCGGGAGGAAGCGTTAGCGGTAAGGGAGACCTATCAGAAGAACAACTTTGAAGTCCACGTGCTCGAGGAAGACGGAAAGTTTCTCGTCTATACCCGGAAATTCGTCAAGGAAGTCGTCGTCGCGGCGCACTAACGCGCGTTAGATGTGGCCCCTAACAGGAGGTGGCCGATGGCTGAAGGAACCCTTCCGGTTTGTGATCCTTCTCTTCTTGCCGATATCAGGCGTTATGGCAAGTTCGATACAACGGGCTGCTATCAGTGCGGAAGCTGCACCCTCTCCTGCGATCTGGTAGAGAATTCCGTAACCTTTCCCCGCCGGAGCATCCGTTATGCGCTCTTGGGGTTGAGGCAGCCGCTGGTGGCGAGTCTGGATCCCTGGGTCTGCCATGACTGCGGCGATTGCTCGACCGTTTGCCCGCGGCAGTCCGAGCCCAGAATCTCGATGTTGACGCTCCGGCGCTTTCTCTCTGCGCAGTACGAGTGGATGGGGCTTGGCGGCAAGCTCTACGAGTCGGACGCTTGGTATCTCGGCTCGTTGCTCTTCGGAGCCCTCCTGACGATCGCGCTGATTGTCGGCTACCACCTCTGGTACCTGGCGTTGGGAACTCGCGATTTTGCCAGCAACAGCTTGGGGCTGGGACTCGACCACATGTTCCCCATCATGACGTACTACACGCTGACAGTGATCCTGCTGCCACTGCTGCTCCTGCTATCGCGTGTCATCCATATCTGGCGTCTCACAATGGGTAGCGAAGGGCAGCCGCACGTACCCGTGTCCGTGTATGTTGCCGAGTGCTGGACCTACGCGTACCAGTCAGTCACGCAGGCGATGCTCCGCAAATGTCCGCATAAGGGGCGATGGTTGGGGCATTGGTTGCTGGCTGCGGGCACGATGACGATGCTCACGGTCAAGGTCTTCGGCCTGCGCTGGTTTCAAACGGACAACATCTATCCTCTTTATAACCCTCAGCGCTGGATCGGTTACCTCGCCGCTGGCTGCATCCTTTATGGAATTGGAGACCTTTCGATCGGCCGTTGGCGCGCGAAGAAAGAGATCTACAAGGAGACACATTTTCACGACATGGTGTTTCCGATCCTGATTGTCTTGACCGTGCTCAGCGGCCTGACGGCGCACACGCTGCGTTATCTCGGCTTCGGTTTGGCTTGCCACTACGCTTACGCACTCCATGTCATCATCGCGACTCCCATGCTGGTAATTGAGATGTCGTTTGGTAAGTGGTCGCACATGGTCTATCGTCCTCTGGCCTTGTACTTCCTGGCAGTCCGGGACAAGGCCGCACAGCAGGCGCCCGCAGGGGAGGCGGTTCCACATGCCATCTGACGGATCGAAAACTCAGCCAATCGGTGCAGCGCTGGTAGTGGGCGGCGGCATCGGGGGTATGCAAGCAGCCCTCGACCTCGCCAATGGCGGCATTAAGGTTCACTTGGTCGAGTGCAAGCCCGCCATTGGCGGCGTCATGGCGCAACTCGACAAAACCTTTCCCACAAATGACTGCGCCATGTGCACGATGGCTCCGCGCCTGGTGGAGATTGGACGCCATAAGGGCATTGAGATTCACACTCTCAGTGAAGTGGAACGTATCGAGGGTCGTCCTGGGAACTTTACCGTCACCATCAAGAAGCATCCGCGCTTTGTGGACGAGACCAAGTGCACGGGCTGTGGCGCCTGCACGGAAGACTGTCCAGTAGTGTTGTCTTCGGAATTCGATGAGGGATTGACTGAGCGGCACGCGATCTTCCGCCCATACCCACAGGCCGTCCCCAACGTGTTTACGATTTCCCGCCGTGGAACCGCTCCCTGTCAGGCAGCCTGCCCTGTTCATCAAGGAGGACAGGGATATCTGGCTCTGATCGCGCAGCGACGCTTCGAGGAAGCCCTTCAGGTCATTTTGCGAGATAACCCGTTACCATCCATCTGCGGCAGAGTCTGCACCCACCCTTGCACAGATGCGTGCACTCGCTGCCAGATAGACGACCCGATCAACCTTCCCGGTCTAAAGCGCTTCATTACCGACCAATTCCCCGATTACAAACTCCCGCAGCCGACCGTTCCCGACCGTGCAGAAAGAATCGCCATTATCGGTTCGGGGCCGGCAGGGCTCGTCTGTGCCTATCAGCTCCGGCAAAAAGGCTATCTTCCGACAATTTTTGAGGCACAACCAAAGGCGGGTGGAATGCTCACCGTTGGTATCCCGGAGTATCGCTTGCCGCGCCGAACCCTGAATGCGGAAATTGACAAGCTGCGCGCGCTTGGGATTGGAATCCTCTTGGACACGCCCGTAGGGCGAGGCATTTCTTTCGAGGAGCTGCGCAAGAGCTTTGCGGCTGTCTTCATTGCTATCGGCGCCCATGTCGAACGGAAACTTGGCATTCCCGGCGAGAACCTGCCCGGCGTCCGCGGCGGCGTGGAGTTCCTGCGCAGCGTCAATCTGGAAAAACCAGTGCTTCCCGGCCAGCAAGTGCTGGTGATTGGCGGTGGAAACTCCGCTTTGGATGCGGCGCGCACCGCCCTTCGCTGCGGAGCGAACGACGTCACCATTGTCTATCGCCGCACCCGGGCCGAGATGCCCGCTGACCCGCGAGAGATCAAAGATGCCGAGCACGAGGGCATCAAACTGATGTTTCTTGCCGCTCCCAAATCGTTCCAGGCGGGGGCGGACGGGCGCGTCAACGGTCTCGAGTGTTTGAAGATGAAGCTCGGCAAGCCCGATTCTAGTGGGCGCCCCGCTCCCGAGCCCATTCACGGTTCTGAATTTGTTTTGCCCTGTGACGCCGTCATCGCCACCATCGGGCAGTCCCCCGATGTAAGCAGCCTGGGAGAAAAACTGGGCTTAGAAACCACGAAGTGGGGCACCCTCAAAGCCGACGCGTTGACCCTTGAAACCGGCCTGTCGGGAGTATTTGCGGGTGGGGACTGTGTAACCGGTCCCGATGTCGTCATCAACGCCGAACTCGCCGGCAAAAAGGCTGCTACCTCGATTGATCGTTGGCTCAATCATCAGGACTTGCGCCTCGGGCGCGAGTTGGAAGGGCCGTACCGCCACGAATACGAGGTAGACACCACCGGCGTTCTGATGCAACGCCAGATCCACATGCAGGCTCTTGACCCCGCGACCCGTGGAAGGACGTTTGCGGAGGTCCACGTCGGCTATACCGCCGATGAAGCGGTGGCGGAAGCCAAACGTTGTCTCGCCTGTGGAATTTGCTGTGATTGCCATATCTGCTCGAACGCCTGCGAGGCTCATGCCATCGACTACTTCCAGAAGGAACAGAAAGTCGAGCTGAATGTCGGTGCCATCGTTCTCGCCCCCGGCTTTGACTTGTACGATGCCCATTTAAGCAAGGATCTCGGCTACGGGCGTTTTCCGAACGTCGTTACCTCCATCGAGTTTGAGCGGATCATGTGTGCCTCCGGCCCGTTTTCCGGCCATGTGGTCCGGCCTTTTGACCATAAGGAACCAAAGCGCATTGCCTTCCTCCAGTGTGTCGGATCGCGCGATCACGATCACGACTATTGCTCGTCGGTCTGCTGCATGTACGCCACCAAAGAGGCGATCATCGCCAAGGAGCATCTCGGTGAGGAACTCCAGTGCGACGTCTTCTTCATGGACATGCGCGCGTTTAGCAAGGGTTTCGAACAGTACTATCACCGTGCGCAAGAACTGGGCGTACAGTACATCCGTACGCGGGTGCCGATCATCGAAGAGATCCGCGAGACGCGGAACCTGATCGTTAAATATCTCGATCAGGATGACAGAAAGCTCTCCTGCGAGTACGACATGGTCGTGCTCTCCGTCGGTATGCAGCCACCGAAAGAAGTAAAGGCACTGGCGGAGCGCTTTGGCATTGAGCTTAACGAATTCAATTTCTGCAAGAACTCGGAATTCGCACCCGCGGAATCATCACGTCCCGGAGTTTATGCCGCTGGTCCGTTCGTCGAGCCGAAAGATATTCCCGAAACCGTCATGCAGTCCTCGGCAGCGGCGGCGCAGGTGCTGTCGCTCTTGAAGGACGCGCGTGGCACGCTGATTTCACCGAAAACCTATCCGCCTGAGAGAGACGTGGTCGGAGAGGAGCCCCGCGTCGGAGTGTTTGTCTGCCACTGCGGGAGCAACATCGCGGGCTTCGTTAAGGTTCCCGACGTAGTCGAATATGTAAAGACTTTGCCCAACGTGGTGTACGCCGAGAACAACCTCTACACCTGTTCCAACGATACCCAGGATCGAATCAGGGAAAAGATCACAGAACACAAACTGAACCGGGTTGTGGTTGCTTCCTGCACACCGCGCACCCACGAGGCTCTATTCCGAAATACATTGGCGGAAGCGGGGCTCAATCCTTATCTGTTTGAGATGGCCAACATTCGCGACCAGTGTTCCTGGGTGCACATGCACGAGCCGGAAAAGGCCACAAAGAAATCCCAGGATTTGGCAAGGATCGCCATCGCCAAGGCGCGTTTGTTGCAACCGCTCCACCGCCACAAGGTCAAGGTGGAAAAGTCCGCGCTGGTGATCGGCGGAGGACTGTCTGGCATGACTGCCGCTTTGAGCCTCGCCAATCAGGGATTTGATGTCTATCTCGTCGAAAAAAACAAGGAGCTTGGCGGCGGGTTGCGGCACGTTCACTACCTGCTCAACGGAGTGAGACCGCAAAACGAACTGGTTCGCCTCCGGGGAGAAATCGAGCAGAACAGTAGAATCCATGCGTTTACCGGCGCCGTTATCGAGAACATCGAAGGCACGATGGGCAATTTCAAAACGACGATCTCTGCCCAAGGTGAGACATCGGAGGTCGTGCATGGCGTGGTCATCGTGGCGACCGGCGCCAAGGAGTATGAGCCGAAGGAGTACCTGTACGGACAAGAACACCAGGTCATGACGCAGAGCGAACTCGAAGTGCAACTGGCTCACGGCGCTGGCTTGCTGACAGCGAACAATGGCAACGGCAACCGTCCGAAGACCGTAGTCATGATTCAGTGCGTGGGTTCGCGCGAAGATGGTCACCCCTACTGCTCCCGAGTCTGCTGTGCCGAGGCCATTAAGAATGCCCTTCGCATCAAAGAGCTCTCTCCGCAGACCGCAGTCTATGTGCTCTATCGCGACGTGCGGACCTACGGCTTCAAGGAGAGCTACTACACCAAGGCCCGCCAGCAGGGAGTCATGTTTGTTCGATATGACGAAACCTGCAAACCGGAAGTCTCGAAAAATGGTGTCGCCCTAAACGTGGTCGTTCGTGACCAGACTCTGGGCATGCCGATGATGATTCCAGCCGACCTCGTCGTCTTGTCAGCCGGCATTCATCCACTCGAAGACAACAAGACGATCGCGCAGTTCCTGAAGGTTCCGCTGAACAGCGAGGGATTCTTCCTCGAAGCGCACATGAAGCTCCGGCCGGTGGACTTTATGACGGACGGCATTTTCGTGTGCGGGCTGGCGCATTCTCCCAAGACCATCGAGGAATCAATTCTGCAAGCGCAGGCGGCGTCGGCGCGCGCAGCAGCTATCCTGGCAAAAGATACTCTCGAACTCGAAGCCAATGTATCTGAGGTTGTGGACCAAAGTTGCGACGGTTGCGCGTATTGTGTCGACACCTGCCCGTTCAAGGCCATCACCCTGCTCGAATACATGTGGCAGGGCTCGGTCAAGAAAACGGTGGAGGCCAACGAAACCTCGTGCAAAGGTTGCGGCTGCTGTCAGGCAACTTGTCCCAAGAACGGTATTTTCATTCGCGGCTTTACGCTCGATCAGATCCGCGCTCAGATTGAAGCAGCCCTGGAGGTGGCGTGATGGAACCCAACAGCATGCAAACCGGCTCAACCTCAACGGTCGCGCCCCCGGCTGAAACGTTTCAACCATTGATCATTGCCTTATGCTGCAACTGGTGCTCCTATGCCGGGGCTGATTTGGCGGGCGTGTCGAGAATTCAGTACCCGCCCAGCATCCGTGTGATTCGCGTGATGTGCTCGGGCATGGTTCATCCCAACCTGGTCATCGAAGCCCTCACCAAAGGCGCCGATGGCGTTTTGATGTGCGGTTGCCACATCGGCGACTGCCACTACCAGGACGGCAACAAAAAGGCGGAACAAAGGTCGGAAGCCATCAAGCTGATGCTCGCCGACTTCGGGCTCGAAGAAGAACGGTTCCGGCTCGAGTGGGTGTCCGCCGCCGAAGGCCCACGGTTCGCCCAAGTTGTTCGGAGCTTTACCGAACAGGTTCAGAAACTGGGGCCCAGCCCCTATCGGCAGGGTTAGCCTAACCCCCTGATACCGGGATGGTCTAAGTAGAGGCGACCGCCGCTATTGTCCTTCAGAGCGGTCATCTTTTTTTACCGCCTCCGCCACGACCTGTTCCAGGACCCTAAAACCATCACTATCGATAAATGAGAGGGGATTATTTCTCGCATAACCGAACAAGTCCCAGCAAATCCTCTCTCCCCGACCTCTACCCGAGACCCTTCCTTGCCGCCCCAGATTTTTGCCCAGATGGCAAATGCAGGTATTGGAGTTCTGCGTCTCGGAGGCTGCTTTACCGGATGCTATTTTTTCTGGGCTTGGAGAATACTTTGGTAGCGTTTGTCCTTGATGAGGTCAGCCAGCACAGGGCTTCCGTTAATGTCGTCCAGGGGATAGCCGGCCGCAATCAGCTTCGCGACCCAGTCCAGAGCTTCCTTGCGATAACCGAGCGATTCGTAAGTTTCAGCGGCGTTGAACTGGACATCGGTATCCTGCGGAGCGAGTGCCAGGGCTCGTTCGATTAGCACTAACGGTTCCTGGCGTTCGTTGCCCTCCGAGGCCACGAACATGGCGAGATCCGAGAGCATGACGGCATCGTTAGGATTCGCTTGCAGCGCCTCGCGGCACAATTTGGCCGCGTGGAGAAAACCGTCTTTGGCTCGTTCCTTCTGGCCCGGGGTTTTCGAGTATGCGACGGCCAGGTTCGACCACACCCGATAATCGCTTTTGTTGATCTCCAGTGCGTTCTCATAATCGGCGGCTGCCTCGGCATAGCGGCCCTGTTTCAGGTCGAGATTACCGAGGTTTGAATAGCTCGCGTAGTTTGGTTCCAGGCGAATCGATTCCTGCAACGCCTTGCGGCTTTCGTCGAGCGACCCCGCGTAGAGCAACGCGACACCCAGATTCGACATGAACTTAACGTTTGCGGGCGCCAGGCCCGAAGCCCGGCGAAGCTCCAGCACCGCTTTCGCGTAGTTTCCGCGATACAACTCAAACAGTCCTAACTGATTGTGCCCATCCGCAGAGTTGGGTCGCAGAGCGACCGCTTTTTGCCACGCTTCTTCCGCTTTGTCAGGCAGGCCGGTGGCGGCATAAGCCTTCGCCAAGCCGCGGTAGGCTCGATCGTTGCGATCATCGATCGCCAACACCTGCTCAAAATCCGTGACCGCCTCGGAATTCCTGCCTTGCAGCAAGCGGACTTCGCCCGCCGATAACAGGACATCCGGCAGGTCACTGCGAATCTGCATCGCTCGGCTGACGTTTTGATCCGCCAATTCCAGAGCCTGGACGTCTTTCGTAGCTTCGTAACGGCGGCGATAGCCATCTGCCAGCGCGGCAAATCCCAGGGCGAAGTTCGGAGAGTTTTTTGTAACTTGCGCCATCCCCGCGATTGCCGCATCCAGATTCGCACTCTTGTCCCAGTTTTCCAGATAGCCGAGGCTGGCCAGGTAGGTGTTGGCATCCGCCGGCGCGAGGCCAGCCAGGGGATCGCTCGGCGGCGACGAAGCCGAAGTCTTAAGTCCAAGCATCTTCGCCGAGGCCTGAGCCATTTTCTGTGAAAGCGCCGGCAAGTTGGCCTTGGTCCCTTCAATCACTTCCGACGCCAGGACCTTCGATGAAGCCGTGTCGATCGAACTCACCGTCACGCGCAGCTGATCCCCCGAAACAGCAAGGCTGCCCGTGATCGCAATGTCCGCTCCAAGCGCGCGCCGGGCGCTCGCCGGATCGGCTACGTGCTGAGCCGCCAACTGCGCTGCCGGCACAACTAACAAACCCTGGTTGGCCCGCTCGCGATCCGCCAGTGCGGTAATCAACTGCGATCGTAAACCGTCGGCGAGCGCCTGCGTTGATGCCGCGCCCGCAGCGTCCTCTGAGTTCACTACCATCAGCGGCAGTGCGGCGACCCTCTTTCCGGAAGGTACAGCTGACGCTTGCCTCTGGTGAAACCATATCCCGATGCCTACCGCCGCTATCACCAGAAAAGCCACCCCGGCGACTAGCCATCGCATTCGTGGCGTCTGCTCCGCTTCCGTCGCAGGTGGCGGGTTCGGTTGCGGGGTGATCTGAGTCAGCGTAACGTCGTCGGAATCAACCCGGAAAGGAATACCGCGGGCAGCCTCAAGATCAGCGATCATCTCGTCGGCGGTCTGGTATCGTCGCTCGGGATCTTTCTGCAGAGCCTTGTGGAGCACCCTCTCCAACGGGCCGGGCAGGCCGGGGATGGGCTCGGGCTCTTTCGAAACCACGGCATAAATCGTCGATCGCATATCGGACTTTCGGAAGAGTCCCCGACCCGTCAGCATTTCATAGAGCACCACGCCCACCGACCAGAGGTCGGCACGTTGATCGGTGGGGTTGCCCAGCGCCTGCTCGGGCGCCATGTATGCGGCGGTGCCCAAGGTGGATCCTGGCGTCGTCAATTCGGGGCTGCCGTGCAGTTTCGCCAATCCAAAATCGAGAATCTTCAGCGTGCCCTGCGAATTAAAGATCAAGTTGCCCGGCTTAATGTCTCGATGGACGACGCCTTGCTTATGCGCCAGCGACAGGCCGCGGCAGGCCTGCAATGCGATCGCAACCGCATCCTCGGCGGACATCGGTCCACGTGCCATCTTTTGCGCCAGCGTCGGCCCCTCATAGCAGGCCATCACCAGAAACAATTGTCCGTCCGTAGTCTCTTCCACCGCGTAAAGTGTTCCAATGTTGGTGTGGTCGAGAGCGGAGGAGGCCAGAGCTTCGCGCATGAAGCGCTGTTTCACATCCTCGCGAATGGCTTGCGACGCGGGCAAGAACTTAAGAGCGACGGTCCGCTTTAGCTTGAGGTCAACGGCGCGATACACCACGCCCATCCCACCTTCACCCAGGCGCTCGGTCACCTGGTAGTGCAGGAGAACTTGCCCGACCAAGTTGTCGTTCTTGAGATCGTCCAAACCTGGTGCCCAGCTTTCCGAAGAATTGCGGGCTGCAATCGCCGTGCTCCGACACGGGAGCGTCGTAAGTTTATCCCAACGTGCAGGGAGTTTGTATTGCGGCCGGAAGCACGTGCCGTGGTTTGGCGCTACCGGCTGCGACTGGTGGTAGTGGCTCAGTTTGAAAGGGTAGCGAGCCAAACGCGCGATTATTGCGTCGCAAAAACCGCTTGCTGAGGATGACAATTAAAATTGCGCCACTACCCGATGGGTAGTCTTATTGACACTGGGGTCAGCCGCGGGATACCATCCGCATCTCTATTGCGAGTAGTTGCGACAGGAGAACACCTATGCCGTCTTCGTCATCGAATCCGACTTTTGATCTTTACTGGGTCCCGGCTGCGCCCCCTCATCCTGATCATCCGGCGCTTACCATGCCCGATCTGCCCTTTACGCTCACCCAAGTGACCCCTGGAAATTACCAGATGACGTTTACGAACTCCCTTGAGAGAAGCGCGCGCATCTTCTGCCTGGCCTTCACGCAGCAAACCAACCCCCTCTGGAGCCGGGCCGACGTGGTACTAGCAACTCGTTCCTTGTATAAGGTCCTTCTTCCGAAGTCAGTGCTCAACGGCGCGACCACGATTTGGCTGGGTGCGTGGTGGGATGACGGTACCTACCAAAATGCGGCAGCCTACTTTGCGGCTCATCCTTCCGGCGACGGCCATCACACCGTGCCTATCACTGTAGGTTGACAGTCTAACTCCTGCGGTATGGAGAGTTTCTTAGCATGTAACTGATCTGGTTGACACTAAGGTTGGTAATACGATATCGTCGGCAGCGCTTTTGCCGCATCTGCGAAAGGAACACATCTGAATGCCTTCATCATCAGCGAACCCGCAGTTTACGACTTCCAGAATCCCCGCCAACCCACCTCATCCCGTACATCCGGCGATCAACCCGCAGCCCGTGATGCCCTTCACGCTGCTGACGGACCCGGGCGGACTGACCTACTCAATTCGATTTTTCAATTCCGGTACGGATCAGCGAGTGCGCGTTTTCCTGATGGCATTCAGCAGCGATCCCAACAGCCCGACTTGGAGCGATGCATCTCTGTCTTTACCGCCAAACTTTCAGCCGCCCTACACCAACACAATTTCCTTCTACAAATCCTCTCTCAACGGCGCGACCAATCTATGGATCGGCTGCTGGTGGGATGACGGCACCTACGCCAATGCCGCAGCTTACTTTGCTGCCCATCCCAGTGATCCCAACCATCACACGGTGCCGATCACCACAGGCTGACACAGCCCTCACATTGGCTCGGTTGCTCATTCTGGCTGTCGGCGAAGAGTCAGCTATCGCGTAATTTCTGTTTAGGGGCCAGCCGACTACCTCCCTCAGCGGGACTCGGCGAGATCGATCGATTTCATTCTCTGGGGCGCGTTCTCGACCTCGGCTTTCGTGATTTTGTAATCCTTATACTCGATGGAGAGGATTGCACGTCCGCCAAGTCGGATGACACTTTCCGCGTGATTCTCCGCTGGGAGCCAGAATTCATTCACCTTCACGTATTTGTGCGCGATTTCGGTTTGCTTGATCCAAAAGGACGGATTCTTCGCGGGTTCTCCCTCGATCCGCGCCACGGCGAAGTCCTTGGCATCGACCCAGATTTTTCCCTGGTAGAGGAACTTGTTCTTGGTCTTTGGTATCAGGTTTAGGACGTATCTGCCGCCCTCGGGAGAGTCTTCGTACCCAGCCAGCGAGAAATCGTAGTTCTCTCGATTCAGCGCGGTTTGCCGATGGTTTTCTTCATTAGCCGCTTCTTGCTCACCTTCGAGCAATTTCTTGAAAACATGGTCGATGATGAACTTTGATCCATCCGTCGACACGATGCTGAACTGTTTGACGTCGGGAGCATGGTAGACGACGTTGACGATCGAGCTTCTGATTGAAATCTTGTCATTGAGAGCCTCCAGGACCTTGGCGTAACCTCAGCCCAAATTAGGACGTCACGCTCGGAGTGTGGCCCAAGGTCGCCTTAAAGCTGGCCCGAGCCTCGTTTGACAGTGTTCCTGCGATCCCGCCGCTCCCGGATCAGCACCCTCTTCGAGGAAGCGATGCAGATCGCGATAAGTATTCAAGGAAAGCGACGGCGCATAATTTTCCGTGGGCGGCCTCGAATTGTCAACGCGAAAATCGCATGCACTGCCCAAACATCTCTTGATATGGAGGCAGCCCTCGCCTTCTCGCACGGCTCCGTTGTGTCTGAAAACGCCCGAGCAGTCGAGTGCCCGAGCTACAGACTCTTTGTAAAACGGAATGAAACCCTTATCGAACGCGCCTCTGCGTCATCGCCATGCAAGAAGTGAGAAGACCTGTATAGCCTAACGGTCCTTCATAGATCCAAGCAGTGGTCGCTGTAAACTCTGCCATTTTGAGTTCGCGACGACGGAGTCTGTTTTTTCATAGAACATTCATTCTGGCTTGATTTGCTATTAATACTATGGAACTACGATTTCGAGTCCAGGCAAAGTAGTGTGCATGCATGAAGTAGTGTGCATACATGATGATATCCAGGTTCAGAGAAAGATAAAGATATATGCGGCAAATTGAGCGGGCACATGGCTCCCTATTATTTCATGAGAGTTTTCTGACGGTAGATATCACGATTCTTCGTGTCGCTCTCGCGACAGGTGGATGGGTTTTAATGCTATTAGCAAGCTGCTTGTCCCTGGCCGCCCAAAACGTGGTGTTGATGGGCGCAATCGCCGGCCGGGTCACCGACCGGAGCGGAGCCGTCGTCCCCGGAGCATCGGTGGTAGCACGCAACCTTGCCACCGGTGTAGAACAGTCTGCTGAAACCGATCATTCGGGACTCTACCAGTTTCCGGCGGTCATGCCAGGAACATACTCGGTTGTGGCGAGCAACAAGGGATTTCGTCCAGTCGAAGTGTTTGCGCGCGTAGTGGTCGGAAACCCCACGGTTCAGGATTTTGCACTACAAGTGGGGTCCGGCACCGAGGCAGTAAACGTGATTGGAACTGCGCCGCTGTTACGTCCGGGGGAATCCTCAGCCAGCACGGTGCTGCAACGATCACTAACGGATGAATTGCCTCTGAACGGGCGCAAGTACACCGACTTCGTGACGCTGACGCCAAATACCAGCTACGACGGCGACACCGGCCTGGTCAGCATCGCCGGCCAACAGGGTGGTGAGGACTCAGGATACGCCAACGGGAATGGGTCAACCGTATTTACGGTCGACGGAAGCAACGCAACCAATAACTACTTCTCCGACATTATCGGACGCTACCGTATGCCGTATCTCTACGGCGAAGATTCGATCGAGGAGTTTCAGGTCGCGACTAGCGCGTATTCGGCGGTGTATGGCGGCGGGTCGGGTTTCGTGAATGCGGTAACGCGGTCGGGCGGTAATACATTTCACGGAAGCGCGTTCTACTACAACCGAAACTCAGCGACTGCGGCCAACTATGCCACAAACAATGGATTGCCCAAGCCGGACGATACCCTGCAGCAATTCGGCGCCGGGTTGGGTGGTCCGATTGTACGCAACAAGCTTTGGTTCTTTGCCGACTATGAACAGCAACTGCGCAATTTTCCTAATGAAATCATCAACCCTGCCTTGGTGACGAACTCCTCGAATTTGGCCACATTTCTAAATCAGAATTTCCAGGTTCCCTTCGGAACCACGCTTCCTGCTCCGAACGGCCCGCTGCCAATACCGAATTACGATACTGCGCCGGAATTCAATGACAACGTTTACCTGCAGCAGGTTTCGAACGCGATGAATGCGCTCAACTCCAACCTCGGCACCAGCCCGAGAAAGGGGAATGACCTCGTCATCACGCCGCGGCTGGACTATCAGGCTGGCCCGCGCGACGGTTTGTTCCTCACCTTCAACCTGAACCGGTTCAATTCGCCCGGGGGCGTTATCACCGAGCCGACCGGCGGCAACTATGGCCTGCAAACACTGGCCAACGCTTACGTGCGAACCTACCAAACGACTCTCGGGTGGACGCACACGTTTTCGCCCAAGCTGCTGAATGAATTCCACGCGGCCACATCGCAGGACAACGAAACAGCAACGCCCACGAACCTCGCGCCACTATCGTCATCGCCCACCAGGCTCATGCCGACTGTGGTGATCGACAATCCGAGTTTCACCATGGGCAACGCGGCTTTTTCGATCGGGAGAGTGTTTGAGCGGCAATATTCGCTGGCGGATCGCATCGACTATGTGATCGGCAAGCACACCCTGCAATTCGGGGTCGACTGGAACCGCTCCTTCGATGCCGACACCAACGATGGCGGTGCCGATCCGAACGAGGCGGTCGACTTCGGTTCGCCGCTCGGATTGTATGAGTTTTCGAGCCTGCAGGCTTTTGCGCTCGGCGAGTACAACAACTTTAGCCAAGCCGAGGGCAATCCGCGATTTTCGTTCGCCTATCCTTATTATGGTTTCTACGCGCAGGATACCTACCGCATTCTGCCGAAGCTGACACTGGAGATGGGGCTGCGCGAGGATTTCCAGGTTTATCCGCAGCCCTCAGAAAATACGCTTTTCCCCCTGACCGGACAATATCCAAATCAATTCAAGCGCGTGGCGCCGCGTTTTGGCTTTGCCTGGCAGCCTGCATCAAAAACCGTAGTCCGCGGAGGGTTCGGTCAGTTCTACGAGAACATGAATGGGCTGAACTACCGCAATGCGGTGATTTCGAACGGACTGCCCTCGCAGCAGACGGAAGCTGGCTCCAGCTACACGTCGGGCGCGCCGAGCAATCCTCAAACAACCTACCCGGTGTTTCCAACGGTTCTCCAGCCCAGCGATCCGTTGTTCAGCGCTTCTCCTGATATCTCGCTGGTCTCACCGCAATTCCGCGCCCCCTATGTTTTGCAGGCCAGCCTGCAGATTGAGCGTGAACTCGACGAGAACACGACACTGGATATCGGGACCATATGGAGTCATGCCGTCCATCTGTCCTCGGGTAGCGCTTACGATGTAAACCTCTATCCCTTGCAGGGCACGACGACATACATCGTCTGCCCGCCGAACGTAACCTCGTGTACCGGCCCCAGCTACACGTTGCCGAATATGGATAGCGGCCTGCTGCAAGAGGGTTATATCAACTCGAACCTCGGTCAGATCAACGAACTCATCAGTCCCGGGCAAAATCACTACAACTCGCTGTTCGTGCAGGTGCAGCGCCGAATGTCGAAAGGCGTTGCTTTGCAATTCGCCTACACCTGGGCCAAGAGCATCATGCTCGACGGCATGGATTTTAACAATCAGTTCGATTTCAGCAACACGCATGCTCCATCCTTGCTTGACCAGCGGCACAAGCTGACCTTCGCCGCTGTTTATCAGCCGCACATCGAGCAATGGGTAACCTCGGGCACGGCTCGCGCAATCGCTTCCGGCTGGCGGCTAAATACCGTAACGGAGTTTTCATCCGGCCGCCCCTACGCGGGATTATTGGGCCCGGCCCCGAGCGGCGATAACCTGAACGACACCGCCTTCAACGAAGACACAGCGAACACGGCCGGCGGAATCAATCAAGCTGGACCGACGCCCGGAATTGGCTTGAACTCTTTCTACGGTCCATGGCTCGAGCGGATTGATCTCGGACTAGCCCGCAGCTTCGAGGTTGCCGAAGGCAAAGAGCTGGAGTTTCAGGCGCAGGCGTTCAACCTTTTCAATCACGCCAACTACTACGTGCAGAATGGTTCGGGTATCAACCAGATCCAATACAACCCTGTTGGCAACAACTGCGGCGATGGCATGACGCTGAATCAGACTTGCTATCTCGTGCCCAACACCGGTGCGGGAAACTTCGGCAGCCTGCTCGAAGTCAGTCCCGACGGCCTGCCGCGCGTGCTGCAGTTCTCTTTGCGCTTCACCTTCTAGCTGCGGGGGCTTGTGCCACCGTGCGGCGAAATTGCTTATGCGAATCTTAATCGTCGAAGACGAAGCCAAAACAGCAAAGTTCCTGAAGAAGGGGCTCAGCGAAGCTGGTTTTGTGGTTGATGTGGCTGGCGACGGGTTGGAGGGCCTACACCTGGCGTTGGAGGTAGACTTCGACCTGATCATTCTGGATGTGATGATTCCCAGCATGGATGGATGGGAAGTGTTGACGCGCTTGCGCCAGACAGGCCGGTCGTCGCTGGTCCTCTTTCTCACCGCCCGCGATGCGATCCATGAGCGGGTACGGGGGTTCGAACTGGGCGCGGACGACTATCTGGTAAAGCCTTTTGCCTTTTCCGAATTGCTGGCACGCGTGCGATCGCTATTGCGGCGGGGGCCACGTCGCCAGGCGGAAAACATTTGCATGGCAGACTTGGAGATCGACCTCCTGCGCCAGCGCGCTACACGCGCAGGTCAGCGCCTGGATCTGACTTCCAAGGAGTTTCTTCTTTTGTCGCTCTTCGCACGGCGGCCCGGCGAGGTGTTGTCCCGCACCATGATTGCCGAAGCGGTGTGGGACATGAACTTCGACAGCGACACCAATGTGGTAGACGTCAACGTCAGGAGATTACGCAGCAAAGTGGACGACCCTTTCTCGCACAAGCTGATCCATACCATACGTGGCGCCGGTTATGTCCTGGAGGCTCAACAGTAGTTTCGCCGCTTTCTCGCGATACTCGCGCACGCTGGCGTTTCGTTTGACGGCAGGGTATGCGCTCGCGGGTCTGACCCTCATTCTTCTCGCTACCACCAGCCTCTACCTTGTCCTGCGCTCGGAGTTAGACAAAAGTACCGACCTTTTTCTCGCGGACAAACTGAATGTTGTTCGCACCATGTTGCGCGAGCGCCCCGATGACTGGGACGCGCTGCGGGAAGAAATTGAACTGGAATCCGCCGCACGCCGGTACCAGCAGTTTTATATCTGCCTGCTGGATCAGCAAGGCAAGCCCCTCCTGACAACGCCCGGCATGGCGGACCAATTGGATCTGGCGGAACTTGCCGATCAAGCAAGAGGCCGCGCCGAGCGCGCTCTTCCGATGAAGGGAAGTTACGAACGACCGTTTCGTGTCACGAGCGCGACGGCGCCGGTGGGGTCGCCACCGACAGCAACCGACACCATTGAGATCGCCATCGATGTCTCGCAGCCAGAGGAACTTCTGGCCCGTTACCGGCTCTGTTTCTGGCTGGTTCTGATTGGGTCGTCGATCGTTTTTCCGCTGGTCGGCCATCAGATCGCGCGGCGCGGCATTCGTCCTGTGGAAGAGATGGCAACCACGGCGCAACATATCAGTTCGACCAACCTGCGAGAACGCATTTTGCCGGACGGCTATCCGTTTGAACTGGCATCGCTGGCTATCACCTTCAACAGCATGTTGGACCGCCTGGAAGAGTCGTTTGAGCGGATCTCTAGATTCTCTGCAGACATCGCTCACGACCTGCGAACTCCGATACACAACATTCGAGGTGAAGTCGAGGTGAGCCTTGTCCGCGGGCGAACCGCTGAGGAATACCGCGAAGTGCTGGAGTCCTGTCTGGAAGAAGCTGTGCGCCTCTCGGAGCTCGTTGGCGACCTCTTGTTCCTGGCACGAGCAGAGAGCCCGCTGGCGCTTTTGCGCCGCGAACGTGTGGATGTGGTCGAGTTGCTGGATGGTGTGCGCGAATACTACGAAGCGTCGGCAGCCGGCAATGGCATTTCATTAACCACGACTGTGGACTCAAAGCCCGTGATTGCAGAATTGGACCGTACACTCGTACAGCGCGCTCTGGGCAACCTGGTCTCGAATGCCCTGGCGCACACGCCGGCGGGGGGCTCTGTGGTGATGGCGGCATCGGCTGATTCTCCCAGCGTGCTCCTCGAAGTTTCCGATACAGGAGTTGGAATTCCGCCCGAAGCGCTACCCCGAGTGTTTGATCGGTTTTATCGTGTGGATACCTCTCGTTCCCAAGCCTCGGGAGGCACTGGGTTAGGACTGGCGATCGTGCAAAGCATCGCGCAGCTCCACGGCGGCAACGTGCAGATCACGAGTCAGGTTCTGCACGGAACTCGAGTCACCTTGCGCATACCCAATTCCGCCAGTGCCGCATAGCCTTCACGAAGATGACAAAAATGTAATCTCGGCGTCATGTTGGCGTCAGTGCTGCGCTGCGACGATGGTGCTTCCTGGCGTAGAGCCAGGAGGAGGAGAGTAATGTCAAAATCTAGCGGTAAGTCTTGGATGAGGCGTCTGCCTTTGATCCTCGGCCTGCTGGCGGCTCTGAGCGTTGCGGCGCTCGCGCAGCCATCAGTAGAGTTCCCCACCTACACACCTGGCGAGAACCAGAACGCGACGCAGGGCCCGAACTACCCGTCGACCTTGCCCGACCCATGGGTCGTCAGTGATGGCACAATCATCACCCCTGCTGGCACGCCGGTCTACCTCGGCATCACGACGCGGGCTAAGGACGTCGCACTCAATCCCCTCGGCAACGGCACCGCCGCAGTCCTTCAGATGAGCGCCCCTCAGGCCGTCTCGATCTTCTGTGTGGCCGCCGCCGGCTGCACCAACAACCTTCCGGGCAGCCCTTTCGCCCAGGGCGCGGTCATGCAGACCTGGAGCTACAACGGCAATAAGAACGGCAGCACCAAAGGCATCGCCTATACGTCCGACGGCCTGCGCCTGCTATTCAGCCAGGATCAGGACAGCAAGTACAATAGCTGGGTTTCCATCGTAAACATCAATCCGGCCACGGGCCTGATCACGGGGAACAACGCTCAAGTCGAAGTTCCGCTGGACGCCTCCTACGTGAATGTCGCAGGGTTTCCGGTCCCGGTGGCAACGCTGAACACCGTCAATTGCACGCAGACTGTCACCATGCCGGTGACAGGCATTGTGACACCCTCCCCAGTGGGAACCACAGGTAGCCTTGCGATTCCCTGCGGCGTCCCGTACTCGTGGGTAGATAACTTTGAATACACTTCCGACTTCCAGGTTAATACCTCCTATCCGACGAGCATCGCAATCGCGCCGGGTAACAGCACTGCCTACGTCGTGCTGAACTTCAATGACGAGCTGGCAAAGATCAACCTGAGCCAGCTGCCGCCGACCGAAGCTTCGACAGTCCGTGTCGGCAACGTCCCGCATAGCGTCGTCATCTCTCCGGATGGCAAAACTGCCTACGTTTCCAACGAAGCCGGAAAGGTTCCTACCGCGAACCAGTTCCAGTTGTACTCGAATGGCACCCCGGTGCTCGCCGACAATCCGACTGGCGCGACGACCACCGGCACCGTTTCCGTCGTGAACCTGAACTCATTCACAGTCACCAAGACCATCAACGTCGGACTGCATCCGACGGGCATGGCCTTCTATCAACCCCAGTCGGGCGGCACATACCTGCTGGTCGCCAATGCCTATAGCGACAGCATCTCGGTTATTAACACAACCACGAACGCGGTGACGCACACGATTAACATTGCGCTGCCGATCACAGTGCCCGGTCAAGTCGTTGGCGCCGGACCGAACTCGATCACCGTTGATAACGTGAACAACATTGCCTACGTTGCCCTTTACAATGCCAATTCGGTTGCCGTGATAGACCTGACCACGGACACGGTCGCGGGTCTGGTCCCGACCGGCTATGCCCCGGCCTCAGTCGTGCTGGACTCGACGGACGGTCAACTACTCGTTGCCAACGACAAGGGTCTCGGCACGGACGGTTTCGGTGTCGCACCGCCTCCGACAAATACGCCCGAAAACTCATACGCCAAGGATTACAGCGTGTTCGACTTCAACACCCACCAGGACCTCGGCACGGTGAACATTATTCCCCTTCCGCTGACGAACCTGCCGGCGCTGACGACGCAGGTCACTCAGAACAACCACTGGGATCTCACGGCTAATATCGAGTCCGCCAAAGGTGGCAGCAAGAAGACCCCGCCGGTCGCAATCCCGGCCAAGATCGGCGATCCCTCGAAGATCCAGCACGTGTTCCTGATCATCCGTGAGAACCGCACCTACGATCAAATCCTGGGCGACGTGGTCGGCGGCAACGGTGATCCCTCCCTTGCAGTATTCGGCGACAACTCGCCCTTACCTGGCCTGCCGGGCAATTACGACCCCAACGGTTATACGGTCATAACGCCCAACGCGCACGCGCTGGTAAGCCGCTTCCCACTGCTCGACAACTACTACAACCCGAGCCGCCAGTCGGCCGACGGTCACAACTGGATCATGCAGGCCATGGCACCCTACTCCGACGACGTCCAGTCCCCGGATTGGCTCCGCGATTACCCCTCCAACGGCGGCGATGCGATTGCCTACCAGAAAGCTGGACATCTGTGGGACCAGGCTGTAAAGGCCGGTGTCTCGTTTAGAAATTACGGCGAGTATATCGAGGAGAATACCTTCAACCCGCCGGGTTGCACCCCGACGATCATCACGAATAGCTGCGAGCCGAGCTGGACGCAGTTCTACAACGACGTATTGGAATACGAGAATAGCCTGGAGCCGCAGCTCCAGTACTACAGCACGATCGGGTCGTATTCGCCGCTCCCGAACCTGATGAACAACACCTTCCAAAACTATCCGCAATTCGATCTGGGCATCCCTGACCAGTATCGCTTCGATGTCTGGTATCAGGACTTCCAGAATTACCTCAATGCGGCCCCGAATGGTGCGGCGGTGCCCCAGTTGAATGTCATGTGGATCAGCTCCGACCACACCGGCGGTCCGCCATCCGCGATCGCCATGCAGGCCGATAACGACTTGGCCCTTGGCCGTTTTGTCGACGCCATCAGCCACAGCCCGATCTGGTCTTCGTCGGCGATCTTTGTCACGGAAGATGATGCGCAGACCGGCGTTGACCACGTGGACGGTCACCGCAGCCCTGGCTATGTCATCAGCCCCTACGTCCTCCAGAGCACTAATGGTGGAGTGGTTGAAGACAGCACCTTCTACACCCAAGTCAACATGACCCGTACAATCGAGCAGATTCTCGGCATTAAGCCGATGAACCAGAACGACCTTACGGCCTCGCCGATGAGGACAATCTTCATCGATAACCCCCCGCCCGACTACTTCCTGCCGTGGTCGCACGTGGCACCTGGAGTTCCGCTGTGTCTGGGCGTTCCCGGGTACACGGATCCTGATGGGAACACGTGTCTGAATTCCACCTTGTCCGCAGTCCGCAAGGCCGGCAGCCCTGCGGCTGAGGCTAAGTCCACCCCGGTCGAGAGCTCTGCGGTCAAAGCTCTGCGGGCTGGTTGGATGGCAAAGAAGACTGAGATCTTCGGGCGCAACCAGCACAAACCAGACGTCGAAGATCCTGATACCGTTAACCACCTGAATTGGTACGAGAGCACCGGGTTTGCGGTCCCCTTCCCTGGCGAGACGAAGGTTCGCCCCGCCAGCGACTTTAACCGCGCCGCACCTACCAAGGCTGACGACGACGACTAGAACACACTCCGGCTGTAACTGCCCTCTCCCCTGTGGGAGAGGGCTTTTTTCTTGCGTCTGGATACAGGTTAGACGTGCCGCAGAACCCACTTCAGCGACTAGGATAAGTCGGCTGCAGCTTGTAATGTAGCGACCCCGCTAAGTGACCTACTCTTCAAGAAACTCAAGCAATGCACGGCTCTGCGGAGAAAGAGTCGACGCGAGAGAATGCCTCAGTTAATGACTGAGCTGCTGCGCGGGTTTGTTCGGCAGTGGGCGCTTGGATCTGGAGCAAGCCCGTTCGTCCGAGGTTGGGCGAAGGCGAGAAAGTACGCTGGTGTTGCATGATGAGCTCCAGTGCGCGAGACAGATCTTCTGATCGAAATCCATCCCTGAAGCAAGTGCCTTTGCCATGGAGTGCGGAAGATGACATCCAATATTCGCAGACCAGATTCCATTGGCCCCAAACCGTGGATGACAATAGCCTCAGGGAATCCAAAGAATTGTCGGATGCGAAAACATATTCCAAGTGAAGCAATCCTGACGTGAGATTCTTCATCAAGTCTGGCCAACTCTGGACCACGGCAGATTCAAGGATCCGGTCGATACTTTGAGTGCTGCCTGGATTCATAGAGACTCGCTTCCTAGCATGTGATTTCTTGCCCCCGGATCGCGCCGACCGTTCTGTCTGCTTTCGAAGCTATCGAGTTGGCAACTCTGCTGGATGTGTCGTGAATGCGCGGAGACGGTTGCATAAGGCACACCAAGAAAGCGCTTCGCCACGATGCCGGTTACTTCCAGACAATTGAATTCCTGCTGCTTGACTTTCCGCGCGATTTGCTGCAGCGCAGCTTGAATCTTGGCCGCTCCAATTGCGCCGAAGAACGTTGCCTTGACTTCGCCGGCCAGGAAAAAGAAGTTCCAGCGCGCAGCCCGGATCTTGTCGTCGAGAGTAGAGCCGTTCAGCTTGGTAACCACGCTCCAGTTCTTGAAGTATGGTTCACTCTGCAGAGCCAGAACTTCGGCCATGCGTGGCGACTCTTCGCCAAGCAGAACCGTGCCGACTTGAATAATTGGCGTCATACGCACTCCCTCCGAATCGGATGCCGGATGGACACTAGGCTTTTGCTAGCTAGACCTTAGACGAATTCCCCGATTGCGAACTGAGCAATTTTGATCAGTTGTTTTGCAGCAACAAGCGAATACTGATCTCAGGGAGAACTGCCCTTCAACACCAAAGCAC
>Ga0326727_10010296_pt1 | contig 22369 bp, 21 predicted proteins | sample MB2enrmetagenome_FD_207643 | JGI IMG/M metagenome (GOLD analysis project Ga0326727, IMG submission 207643) | Lab enriched peat soil microbial communities from McLean, Ithaca, NY, United States - MB29MY | ecosystem: Environmental > Terrestrial > Soil > Wetlands > Peat | place: USA: New York...
GGAGGGGGCTCCGGACGCCCGCCGAAGTGGTTCTTCACATATCCGCGCGAGCCCAGAAGTCCCTCTTCCTCGCCCGACCAGAGCGCCACGCGAACCGTCCTGCGCGGCTGTACGCGGAGCTTTGTCAGCAGCCGCACAGCCTCCATCGCTACAGCACTTCCCGCGCCGTTATCGGTGGCGCCTTCGCCGCCGTGCCAGGAGTCGAGGTGCCCGCCGAGCATCACCAGTTGCTCTTTGAGCTTGGGATCGACACCCGGGATCTCCGCGAGGGTATCGTAGCCCTTGTCATCGTCGTCATAGAACTGAGTTTGGACGTTGACTTCGACCTCCACCGGCACCTTCTTGGCCAGCAGGCGCACCATGCGGCCATAATGTTCGACCGCGACCGTGATACGCGGGAACGCGACCGTCTTGCCCTTGTCGTAGCTTCCGCCCGACTGAACAAAGATGGTGCCGTCCTGGCCGGGTTGCCGGGTGAGATCCAGTGTGGCGGCTACGTGCTCATCGGTGAGGAACTTTTCCAATTCGCGTTGGAAGCGAAAGCGTTGCATGAATTGCTGCCGCATGGCGGGGTTGGGGCCGCCCGGCCCGCCGGGTCCGCCGCCGGGAATCTGAAACAGCGCGAGCTTCGCCATTTCGGCATCATCGATGCGTTGGAAGAGCGGCTTTTCGATGGGCTCAGGTGTGCGCGGGTCGCCGACCAGCACAATCTTGCCGGCCAGTTTGCCCTTGTACTTCTCGAGGTCGGCGGAGGTTGTGGCCACCAACTGCACCACCTCGCCCCGGATCGGGCCGTTCGTTCCCGGTGTCCAGGCTTCCGGCAGAGCAAGGAACTGCATGTAATCCGGCGAGACCATGCGGACCTCGCAGAGCTGGTAAGCCCAACCGCGGCCGAAAGTGCCCCAGGGCTCCACGTGGGCATTGACCATGCCCCACTTGGCGAACTGGTCGCGCGTCCACTCGTTGGCCTTCTTCATATTCGGCGAGCCCGTGAGGCGGGGGCCGATGTCGTCGGTGATGTAACTCATAATGTCCATCACCTCGCCGTGGTTAAATTCCTCATCGCGCAAGCGCGTGATGAATTCGAGGTCCGGGATATCCGGCTTCACAACTACGGGAGCCGCAGGCTCGCTGGGCGGAGCCGGTTTCGGTTTCTTTGCGCCGAAGAGATTGCCGGCGAGAAGTAGAATTGTGGCTGCGGTGAGTCCTGCGGCCACTATACTGTAATTTCTTGGTCGGATTTCCATGGGAATGGTTGCACCTCCATGCTACGGGAATAACTTCTGAGAGTATCCGACTGAGCCGGGAGATGCAAGTAAGCTGAGAAGTTGGTAGTGCCTCAGTTTGAATTTTGCCCCTCTTGACTCGCGGTTCAAGCCTGCCATAATGGGGGCATGGCAAACAGACCCCGTGATCCGAACCAACTGGCAAAAATGATTGTAGACATTGCGACTGGCGAAGTCGAGGATACGGTCAGTGAGGGCAAGAGGCACCCAGGGAGCATCAGGGGTAGGGCGGGGGGCATTGTAGGTGGGGACGCTAGAGCTAAAGTTCTCCTACCTAGCACGCGTTCAGCCATAGCCAAACGAGCGGCTAAAGCTAGGTGGAGGAAGCATTGAACCGTCTACTTTGCCTTGCCCACCGGCTTGGACGAACCCGGTAAAATACTCTCCGCATAGTCGTTCAGTTTCTTCCTCCAGTTTCGCGGTGGTAGCTTGTCATCTTTCTCGATCTTTTCAAATGGCGTTCGATTGTGGTCCGACCAAAGAGTGTCCAAAAGCTCCGTGATCTCCTCGGGTACTTCATGCCGTTTGGCGCTTCCTTCAGAAAAAACAATTATAGCCATATCACAGTCATAACCGACGTAAGGCCCTATCTCGGCGCTTATTTTAGCATCCAGCACGTCATACATCGTATTTGGCAGTGAGTCCTTACGCTTGTGATCTTGCCAGACTAGACTTCCGATGGCGTGATCCCAACCAGAGCCTACCGCGTGGTATCCAGTTCTCGCCATATCTACGGCTACCCCAGGGTGACTAATTGAGATTATCAGCGGCGTTCCGTTTTCCTCGTATCCGCAGATCAAAACATCACAACTCATGTTGTACGCAGTAACTTCGTCTGCCAGGGACTTCATGTATTCATTGATAGATGCTCCAGAGATTCCCTCGACGTATTGCTCTTTGCTCAGTTGTCGGGGTGAGAGAAACTTAGATAGGACAAGTTCATCAACACATTCTCTGTACTGCTTTTCGCACTCCTTTGCCACTTCCTTTGCGGTTTTCCCGAACTCCTCAGTTGCGAGAAGAGAGGCTATGAACTTTGAAATCCCCTCCTCGTTGCCAGATGTCATGCAGAGCATTCCAGATGGGTTAAGCTTGATGATCTTACTGGAGTCCGTTTCTCCGGTGATGATGTCCGAATAGGACACCATCTTGTCTGCGGCGCAGACAATGGCGCTTCGCTTTCGTTCCTCAGCATAGGATGCAAGAGCTGCAACACAGACGGTCATGAGCGAACCTCGCTTGCAAGTTCTAGGTTGCTTTTTCGGACGCACTGCGGCATCATCCTTCTATCGCCGCGTTGCGCCCTGAGACTCTGCCAGGAATCGGCAGGGTGAAACGCAAAACATCTGAAGGACTTCACAACTTCAAACTGCCTGAATCATACATCCAAAAATATTTTAATTCAAACTGTATTTTGTGCTTGACAAGTTATAATTCGTCAAGCATAATATTCAGTATGAATACACTCTCCAACGAAAAGCGAACGCAGATCATCGGCATGTTAATTGAGGGAATGAGCCTCCGGGCTACCGCCAGACTCGCGGACGTTTCATTCAACACGGTCACAAAACTCCTTGTAGACATTGGCCATGCGACTGCCGACTATCAGGACCGCACGCTTCGCGGCTTGAAATGCAAGCGAATTCAGTGCGACGAGATTTGGGCCTTTGTTTATGCGAAGGAAAAGAATGTGCCGAAAAACCTCAAGGGCCAGTTCGGATTTGGAGACGTATGGACCTGGACCGCGATTGATGCCGATACGAAGCTTGTCCCTTCATTCATGGTCGGCAGCCGTGATGGACGTTCAGCCGCGATGTTTGTTGACGATTTGAAAAGCCGACTTGCCAACAGAGTGCAACTCACCACGGACGGTCATAGGGCGTATTTAACGGCTGTCGAGGGTGCGTTCGGGGCAGACGTAGATTACGCGATGCTCCAGAAGATTTACGAATCATCACAAGAAGAGACGCGCTACAGTCCTGCAAAGTGCGTTGGCTGCGAAGTAAAGAAGATTCAAGGGAGTCCCGATCCCGATCACATTTCAACGAGCTATGTGGAACGTCAGAACCTCACGATGCGGATGGGGATGCGCCGATTCACAAGGCTGACGAACGCGTTCTCAAAGAAAGTCGAGAACCACGCGTACCAAGTCGCGCTTCACTTCATGCACTACAATTTCTGCCGGATTCACAAGAGCCTGAGAGTTACGCCTGCGATGGAAGCTGGCATTTCCGATCACGTCTGGAGCCTAGAAGAAATCGCTGCGCTTCTGCCGGAGCCGAAGTCCGGGCCTCGCGGGCCTTACAAAAAGCGTGAGAGCCGATAGTATTTCCAGTGTTCCGAGGCATACAATCCCTTCGCGTGCTCGTCTCAAGAAACCCCACAGATTGTGCTTTTGGAGTTGACGAGGCAGGCCCGTTCATAATAGACTATGGGCGGGCCGGTAACACCCGTGGGACCGGGTGCTAGGCCGTTAGAGTTGACTACAGGGTAAACTAGGACAGAAGCGTGAACACCTTCCATCCTAGCCGCAGAACTCCCCCGATGTCAACAAAAAAGTGAACGAAAAATCAAAGGGTGAAGTGTGCCCAAAGGAGAAACAAACATGGCAAGCAAAACAACTATCATGGCGGCAATTGAACGGAAGGTAGGAGACCACTACAGTCTGTACAGGATCGGCCTCACACACGACGTGGGCGAACGCAAGAAGTACTGGAAAGAAACCGAGAAGGAGAGCGTAAACTGCTGGGCGGATTGGCAATCCGATTCGCTCAAAGATGCCCAAGACATCGAAGCACACTTCATCTCCAAAGGAATGAAAGGTGGAACGGGAGGCGATCTGTCATCTCGGAAGACGGTCTATGTTTACGTCTTCTAAGCTGGCGTAGCGGCGACTTCTTCAGAGGAGCGTAATTGCTCCAGGTAGCCGCTCCAGATCTCATTTAGATTCGGCTTTTCTCCGTGCACCAAACTGTGCAGAGAATTATGCGCCGCTAACCATCTCGTTCGGTAGAGTGATTCTCTGGACGCAATAGGTGAAGTGTTCTTGGGTTGCTTTTCTGTGGTCAAAGCTTGCATTGGGCACACTCCATGGTATACTGGAATTGCGCCCAAGGTTTTGAGAGGCTCGCCCTGGCAGGCGGGCCTTTCTAACTTCTAAGTGATCTTTCCTTTTTCCGCAAGCACGCGAAGCAAGGTTAGGTTGTCAATTTCTGAGAGCTTCCTGGGCTGTCCTTGAACGATTATGTATGAATCCTCATCGGCTTCAAAGACGGCTGGAATTTCTTCGTACTCCTCAGAAGGGCGGCGGCTCTGATCATGAACCTGGACCTTGCCACTTTCGCGCTTTACCTTGTACATGTGTTCTCCTAGTATCTAGCTTATACCCAAATTGTAATGCCGACACTCTGCGATTAGCAACTTGATTATGAGTCGCGCTAGGCAATCCCCATGCCAAATCTCCCGCCCTAGATTTCAAACTGTACCACTACCGAGAAGTTGAGGAGTCGAGCAGTCGAGGAGCAAGCGGTCAGTCCAGCGAATCCCACACTCTCGGACCTCCTGGCTTCTCAACTTTTCGACTTCTTAACTCCTCGACTTTTTTCTGCTGGTGGGCCTAACTGTGGCAGAGGATTCCAGTCTAAAGGTGCGAATGGACGAGAGCGACGCAGCGGCAGTGGCGCGAGCATGCGCCGGGGAGACAGAAGCTTTTCGTGTCCTCGTCGATCGATACAGCCGCAAGGTCTTTCGTCTGGCCTATCGCATGACACGAAACGAGCAGGACGCCGAGGATGTGGTACAGGAAACTTTCCTGCGAGCTTACCGGCGGCTGAGGCAATTCGAATCGCGTTCCAGCTTCGGCACCTGGATCTTCCGCATCGCGATGAACGTGGCTCTCGACTTGATGCGCAAGTTGGGGCGGTACGAACAGGTGGAGCAACCCATGGGCAGCGACGAAGACGGCGCGGAAAGAATCGCACAATTGCCTGCAGCCGAGCCCGCGCCGGATCGCATCCTGCTGAGTGGCGAATTGAAGCACAAGGTGGAGAGCGTGCTGGCCGAAATGAGTCCCCAGGTCCGTGCCGCGTTCGTGATGCGCCACTACGAGGGGATGCCCATTGAAGAAATCGGCAGCGTGCTGGGCCTCAAGGCGAACGCCACCAAGAACAGCATTTACCGAGCCGTTCAGAAACTGAGGAAAGAGTTGGAACCACTGGTCAAGAGTGCTGTAGTGGGCCAGCAACGCAGAGCGGGCGCTTAGGTAGGGTAGGAGCAACCCTTGTGGTTGCCCGCGGGCGGCCACAAGGGCCGCCCCTACAGCAATTCGAAGGTGCGGAACGTGAAACATCCGAGTGAAGAAGAATTGATTCTTTACCATTACGCGGAGGCAGGAGAGTTGCCGCGATCGGCTCTAGTGGAACATCTGTCAGTCTGCGAGGTCTGCCGCGCGCGTTACCAGCGCCTGCAGGCGGTTCTGGCGGCGGCGGATGTGATCGAGTCACCTGAGCCAGGCGATGACTTCGAGACCAAGGTCTGGCGGTGTCTCGTTCCACATCTTGAATCGGTCGCCCCGGAGACGTTCTGGCAGCGCCTCTGGGGCGGTTTCCGGGCATCAAGGATTCTGGCGCCCGCCGGCGCGGTGGCGCTGGTCGCCGCGCTCGTGGTTGGGGCGTTTTTCGCGGGGCGATTCTGGCCGGCCCGGCCTCGGACCGTGCAGCAGATAGCGCTTCAGCCGGTTTCAGCGCAGTCGCGTGACCGAATTCTGTTGGTGGCCGTGGGCGATCATCTTGAGCGTTCGCAGATGGTGCTGGTGGAGTTGGTCAATACCCGCCCGCAACGAATGGTGGATATCTCCGCAGAGCGTGAGCGCGCGGAGGACCTGGTGGCGGCGAACCGCCTTTACCGGCTTACGGCGGAGCGGGCGGGCGAGGCGGGGGTCGCAAATCTGCTCGACGAACTGGAGCGAACCTTGATTGAGATCGCCCACAGCCCATCGAAGCTATCCTCGCCGGAATTTGAAGATCTCCGACGGCGCGTGGAATCGCAGGGAATCCTCTTCAAGGTCCGAGTGGTCGATTCGCAGGTGCATGAAAGAGAAAGGAAGTCGATAGAAGACTTGAGCCGGCGGGGGTCCTAGAGGCGGGCTTCACCCGCATTAAGGGAACGACCGGTGGCCGCCAGGAGGAAAAGGATGATCGGGACTTATAGAAGTTTATTGAGGTTGACCTGGGCAGTAATTGTCACCAGCGCAATCTTGGCAACGGCGCCACGCGCTGTATGGGGCTCGCCTGGGCAAGAGCAGACAGATAGTCAAGATGCACAGATGAGCGCGATGACCTCGGTGGCGGACCAAGATGCTCGGGACCGCGAGCAGGAAAAGCGCGACCGCGAGCAAGAAACACGCGATCGAGAGCGGGAAAAGCGAGACCGGGAGCAAGAGGCACGCGACCGAGCCCAGGAGCAGATTGATCGTGAGCACGGTCTCTACGAACAAGCCACGGAGCAAATCGACAGCGGCAAACTGCAATCGGCGATCGAAAAGCTCAACACGATTATCTCCGAGCACGCTGCCCACGCCGAAGGAGCGCTGTACTGGAAGGCCTACGCTCTAAACCGGCTCGGGCAGCGGTCCGACGCACTCGAGGCGCTCGAAACTTTGCGCCGCACTTTTCCTCAAAGCCGGTGGCTGGACGACGCCAAAGCACTCGAGGTCGAGGTGCGCCAGTCGTCCGGGCAGAGCGTGTCGCCTGACGCCGAAGGCAATGAAGATTTGAAGTTGATCGCCATCAACAGCCTGCTGGGTAGCGATCCCGAGCAGGCACTGCCGATGCTCGAGAAGTTCCTCAACGGACCCCAGCCGCTCAACCTCAAGGAGCGGGCGCTGTTCGTCCTCAGCCAGAGCGGATCGCCTAAGGCGCACGAGATCGTGGCCCACATCGCCAGCGGCAGCCGCAATCCAGAGCTGCAAATGAAGGCGCTCCGCGACCTGGGCCTTTTCGGCGGCAAGGAAAGCCGCGCCGCGCTGGAAGAGATCTACAAGTCGTCGCATGACATGGAAGTGAAACGCGCCATCTTGCAGAGCTTCATGGTGGGCGGCGAAAAGCAGCGCCTGCTGGAAGTGGCCAAAAGCGAACAGTCGCCCCAGTTGCGCGCTGAGGCCGTGAAGCAACTGGGTGTAATGGGGGCGCGCGCGGAACTCTTCCAGCTCTACCAGAATGAGACTTCCGTTGACGTCAAGCGGAACATCTTGCAAGGGATGTTCATAAGCGGCGACGTCGAACACACGCTGGGGTTCGCACGCGCCGAGAAGGACCCCGAGCTTCGCCGCCAGGCCGTGCGGAATCTCGGCCTCATAGGCGGAGACAAGACTGCCGATGCTCTGGCCTCCATTTACAGCAGCGACAAAGACCCCGAAATTAAGCGCAGCGTAATTCAGGCGTTCTTCCTGCAAGGGAATGTCAAGCAGCTTATCCAGATCGCGCGGCAGGAAAAGGACAATTCTCTGAAGCGTGAGGCGGTGCAGAAGCTATCGCTGATGCGCAGCAAGGAAGCCATTGACTTCATGATGGAACTGCTGAACAAGTGAAGTCGAGAAGTCGAGGAATTGAGACCGGAGAAAAACATGAAGATGACGCGAACGATTTCACCGTCAAGAGTCGAGATTGGTCGGGTTTTCGCGGCTTACTGTTTGCTTCTCGCCTTGGGGTGTCTGCGCGCTGCGGCGCAGGACCCGCATGTGATTAATGCCAGGATGCGCACCGCATCCGCGGCCGCAGGCCTGGCGAGCGCTTTCCACTCGATCCAAGCGGGTGAAAGCGGTCCGGCGTGGATCGGCTACGCCGTGCCGGTTGTCCCGGGGAGGCATCAGATGTGCTGCAACGGATCCATTGGAGACTTCTCAGATGGGGAGTGCGGCCGGTGCCGGCTGGAGAGCCGAAACGGAGAAGAGGCGGGGCAGTCCGTAAAGACGGGCGAGGCAATGACCGTCAAGTTGGAATCTCCGCCCGACTTTCTGGTGCTTTACCGAGTGGAAGCGGGAAGGGTGCAGAAGATCCGCACCTTCTCTCCTGAATGCGAACTTGATGCCGGCAATCTGCCCTTCATCTGGCTGACGGCAGTGCAGCCTGCAGAAAGCGTGGCTTGGCTTAGCACTTTCGTGACGGCTGGAGGGGCCAGCGCAGAAGGCGAGAGCGACGACGAGAATCACCTCGGCAATTCGGCGCTAACGGCCATCGCCTTTCATGGTGACAACTCCGCGGAGCGCGCGCTGGAGGGTTTCGCCGCGGACGGCCAGCCGGAACGGGTGCGCGAGCACGCGGCCTTCTGGCTGGGAGCGGCACGAGGGCGACAGGGCTATGAAGCTCTCACTCGTCTGGTGCGGGGCGATGCGGACGAGCACTTCCGCGAGAAGGCCGTGTTTGCGCTCTACGTCAGCAAAGAACCCGAGGCCGTGGACGCCATCATCGGCGTCGCCCATCACGACTCCAGCGCCCACGTGCGAGGCCAGGCGTTGTTCTGGCTGGCGCAGATAGCCGGCAAGAAAGCTGAGGCCACCATCACCGAGGCCATCGAAAATGATCCCGAGACCGACGTGAAGAAACGCGCTGTCTTCGCGCTCAGCCAGCTTCCCAAGGATGAAGGCGTGCCCCTCCTAATCCAGGTAGCAAAGACGAACACCAACGGCGTGGTGCGCAAGCAGGCCATGTTCTGGCTCGGCCAGTCGCACGACCCGCGCGCGTTGGCGTTTTTTGAAGAAGTTCTCTCTCATTAACCTTTTTATAGGGACGCCCCGTCTGAGCGCCCAGTTCGGCAACACGTGCCTCCCTTACAAGTGCAACCGGGCGTATAATTCGGTTTCGCTTGAGAAGATGCTGGTGCTGCTGCTTTTGAGGCGAGACGCCAATGAAGTTGCCCAGACGGGACCGAGCGGTCGTTGATCTGGCTAAACTCACAGAATACTGCTTGAACGAAAAACATCTTCGCGGCCGCCACAAGGCGCGGGTGTTCGCGTCTGTGCTGGGCATATCCAGCGGAGATTCGGAGGTTCTACGGCAAAGGCTGCTGGACGCCGCGGCTGAGGAAGACGCGACAATCGGTGACCGAGATGACTACGGCCAAAGGTACGTGCTAGACTTCCTAATGAGAGGACCCAAGGGATGAGCGACGGTTCGGAGTGTCTGGATCGTACTGGCGGAGGAGACTTTACCGCGCCTGCTGAGTTGCTACGTGTTGTGAGGCAAGAACGATGGAACATATTAAACCATTCGTTGTCGTGGCGCTCTTGGAGGATCTGCCGGCGCGCAACCTGCAGCGTGGCCAAGCTGGTACCGTGGTAGAAACTCTCGCGCCTGATGTATTTGAAGTCGAATTCAGCGACAACGAAGGGCGTGCTTACGCCACCTGCCCTCTTCGGTCCAGCCAGCTCATAGTCCTCCATCATGAACTCGCCAGCGCCTCGTGAGCATGACCTTTGCGTTTGCCCAGGGCGGCCACAAGCACGCCCCTTCCCATCAAATCAAGCGTATAATCCCGTTTCATTTCGGGAGTAGTTTTAGGCTGGCCTTCACGAGCTTTAGTATCGACAGAAGAAGACTCGGCCATAACCAGAGGTGAAAGCATGAAGCGAATCGGCGTTATTTGCATTTTGATTTTCGGATGCGGTTCCTTCGCGTTGGTCTTGCGAGGGGCGAAGAATGCAACCTCAGGCCTGAAGATGGGGGTTGCGAGTACGACGATCACGCCGTTCCTGGATATTCCCTTGCAAGGCTATTATTACCCTCGCATGCCGGATGGCGTTCATGATGATCTGCATGCGAAAGCGTTGGTGATTGACGATGGGCACGACCAGGTGGTGCTGGTTGCCTGTGACCTCGTGGAGGTTTCGAGAGAAGCGGTGGAAGCGGCGCGCCGGCAGATCAGTTCCCGCTGCGGAATTCCGGCCGACCATGTTTTGATCAGCGCCACGCACACGCATACCGGACCTGAGGGAGTCCCCGGCTACGTCAGCAGCTTGGGACATTGGATCGCGGACAGCGTGGTAACCGCGGAAGGGAATAAGCGACCTGCGGTGCTTGAGGTCGCCACCGAGCAGGAATCCGCCCTGGCTCACAATCGCCGCTACCTCATGAAGGACGGCACGGTCCAGACGAATCCCGGATTTCTAAATCCCAATGTGGTGCGGGCCGTGGGCCCGATTGATGCCCGAGTCGGCGTGCTGTTCGCGGAAGACGAGAGTCATAGTCCGATGATGACCTGGGTAAACTACGCCATGCATTTGGATACCGTCGGCGGCACCCGCATTTCCGCCGACTATGCCTATTACCTGGCGCGGACGCTGGCTGCGGTAAAAGGGGCCGACATGCTCACGACTTTCACGATTGGCGCGGCTGGAGACATTAATCATTGGGACGTGCAACGGCCAGGCCCTCAACGTGGCTTCGAAACCGCGCAGAAGCTGGGAGAAACGCTGGCCGGGGATGTCGTCAAAGCCTATGCGCACTTAGAAGCGCTGAATTCCGTACGCGTCAAAGCAGTCTCGGAAACCATCAAGCTGCCGCTCGAGAAAGTCACCGAGGAGGAGGTGAAAGAGGCAGAGAAGGTTGTCGCTCAGCCGCCTCGAACCGATGTGGACTTCACGCTGGAACGAGTTAAGGCTGAGAAGGTCATGCAAGTCAAAAAGAGACAGGGTGAAGACGCTCTGGCAGAGATTCAGGTTTTGAGCGTCGGGCCGGTCGCATTTGTGGCCATTCCGGGTGAGTATTTCGTCGAATTAGGAATGAGGATCCAAAAAGAATCGCCGTTTCCATACACATTTATTGTCGAGCTCGCGAATGACGACCTGGGTTACATCCCGACCCGAAGAGGATTCGAGGAAGGCGGGTATGAACCCACATCGACCGTGCTCGCCCCGGGTAGCGGAGAAGCGATTGCGGACAAGGCGATTGAACTGCTGAAGAAATGTAGGTAAGAGCTGGGGCGGCCCTAGGGGCCGCCCTGAGCTCGCCCCGCCCCACCACGAGGGCGGCAACAAGGGCTGCCGCTACCCATACCGCTGGCCTTCAGGCCAACGTCTCCCGACCCTTCGCTCCGCTCAGGGCAGGCTCTAAAGGTTGGCGCTACGCCCAAACCAGAACAGTACCGGATGGGCGACGGTCTTGGTGGTTGGCCGGAAATGTCGTACAATTGTTAGGGTAATCAGTTCAGCCAACAAAACATCAGCAAAGAGGAGTAGCCATGTCAACCCGCCATTCGTCCGGTGAGATACGCCTTGATGTGACTGCAGGTCGTGAGCAGGCGCAGGCAAGGCCAGACGCAGAGACTCCTTTTCGGGTAGCGATCCTGGGGGATTTTAGTGGCCGCGCGAACCGCGGTTTGCTCGAGACCGGGGACGCTCTCGCCAGCCGTCGTCCGATCATGGTCGACCGTGACAACTTCGATACCGTGCTGGCCAAGCTCGCGCCCCGCCTGGATTTAACGCCGGGTGGAGAGGGTGACCTCTGCATCTCATTAAGTTTTTCGGAGCTGGACGATTTTCATCCTGACAGACTTTTCGAGCAGGTTCAGATCTTCCAGAAGTTGCGGGAGACGCGCCGGAAGCTCGGCGATTCAGCGACCTTCGCCCAGACCGCGGCGGAACTGACCTCGGCAGCGGCGCCAAGTGATGCGCCCCCACCGCAAGCCACGCCTTCGCAGGTGCAGGGGCCGGCGCCCTCGCCTCGAGCTTCTGCACAGGACATCCAAAGCTTGGTTTCGGGAAGTTTTCTGGACGAGATGGTGGAAGAAACCGAAAGCAAGGCGCAACAAGATCAATCCGCCAAGCGTCCGGACGAATGGAGTAGGTTGTTAAACAAGCTTGTCTCCCCTCATCTGGCGGCCAAAGCAGATCCTCGACAGGCGGAGCTGATTGCGTTGATTGACAGAGCCACCAGCGCGCAGATGGGAGCTTTACTGCACGCCCCTGCCTTTCAAGCCCTCGAAGCTGCATGGCGCGCGGTCTACTTTCTGGTGCGAAACGTAGAGACGGATATTAACCTCAAGTTGTTTCTGATTGACGTCTCGAAGCAGGAACTTGCCCAAGACTTGCTGACGTCCGGCGATTTGAGATCGACGGGAATGTACCGATTGCTGGTGGAAAGGACCGTCGGCACGCCGGGGGCGGATCCTTGGGCAGTGATTGCCGGAGATTTTACCTTCGGGCCAAGCTTACAGGATAGCGAATTGCTGGCTCGAATCAGCAAAGTGGCCGCCAGCGCCGGCGCGCCCTTCATCGCGGGCGCGAGTCCGCGCCTCTTGGGTTGCGATTCCGCAGTAGGTTTGCCTGAAGTGGAGGAATGGAAAGCTGCGATGTCCGGCGAGTCTGCCGCATCCTGGCAAAGGTTGAGGAGTTCTGCTGAAGCTCGCTTCGTGGGCCTGTCATTGCCGCGTTTTCTTTTGAGACTGCCGTATGGAAAAGATACCGAGCCCATCGAGCGTTTCCAGTTCGAAGAAATGCCGGATCCCGGCGCCCATGAGAATTACCTATGGGGCAATGCAGCCTTCGCCGCTGTCTTGTTGCTGGCGCAGTCTTTTGCAGAGCAGGGCTGGGATTTACAGCCGGGCGCGCATTCGGAAATAGACGGGCTGCCCGTCTACATTTATAAGTCAAAGGGCGAAACGGAAACCCTGCCGTGCGCCGAGACTCTTTTGACGCAGACGGCGGCTGAAGAAATGATGGAACGGGGCTTCATGCCGCTTGCCTCGTTGAAAGATCAGCCGGCGGTGCGGTTGGTTCGATTTCAGTCAATCGCGGACCCCGTCAGCGCCTTGGCAGGGCGCTGGGAATCTTGAGACGATGGCCAATAGACGGGCTTTGCCGTGCCTTCAATTCGCAAATGGAAAATTCCAAACCATTTGAATTTTGCCATTTGCCATTTGCCGTTTGAAATCGTCGTTCCACTCCGAGGGGATCGGGTGTGCAAGGATCCGAAGGCTATCAAAAATGTCAAATCCTGAGTTAAACCCTTACGACGAAGTTGCCTACCCATCGCTACCTATTTCCCACACTCATCCTGACCGGCTGGCGACAGTCGGGATGCAGTTCGGCATGCGACCGGCGCCGGTGGAGCGCTGCCGGGTGCTGGAGTTGGGGTGCTCGAGCGGCGCCAACTTGTTAGCGATGGCCGTGGGTCTGCCGGAAAGTGAATTTGTGGGGGTTGACCTGGCGGGGAAACCCATCGCTCGCGGGAAGGCCATGGTAGAGGCTCTCGGGCTGAAGAATCTCACCCTGCGGCAGGCGGACTTGCTGGAGATGGCGCCGGACTACGGCAAGTTCGATTACATCATCGCCCACGGCCTTTACACCTGGGTTCCGGCGCCGGTTCGCGAGCAGATCCTGGCCATCTGCAAGGCCAGCCTGCAACCCCAGGGGATCGCTTATGTCAGTTACGACGCATTTCCGGGAAGTTTTTCCCGCGTGATGGTGCGTGAGATGATGTTGTTCCACATTCGAGATTTTCGCGACCCCCAGCAGCAACTCCAGCAGGCCGTGACCTTGCTGAAGCTACTGGCCAATTCGGGGAAAGAATCCGAGCCCTACACAAAAACACTCCGGGACGAGTCTGAGCGAATGTCCACGCGCTCCAGGGAAGGACTTTACCATGACGAGTTATCGCGGGATTTCCAGCCGTTCTATTTCCACCAATTCATGGAAAATGCCCAGCGCCATGGGCTGCAGTTTTTAGGTGAGACTGACTTTTTCGAGATGCACAGCGGAGGGCTGTCGCCGCAGGCGAAGGAAGTGCTCGACAAGATTTCCGACGACATCATCCTTCGGGAACAATATCTGGACTTCATGTGCGGACGGGCCTTCCGGAAAACGCTTCTTTGCCACAACGATGTGCCGCTCGATCGCTCCGGGAAATCCGTTTCCGTGAGGACCTTCTTCGTGTCAACCCAAGCGCGCCCGAAAGCTCAGTTTCCGAACCTCGCTCCGGAAGCGGAGGAAACATTCTGCAGCGCCAGTGGCACCGAACTCACGACATCGAATCTTCTGGGGCGTTCGCTGTTCTGGTATCTTATTAAGTCACGCCCGGAGCGAGTCCCTTTTGAAAAGCTAGCGAGAGAAGCCGAGTGCAGAGCGCGTCAGGAATTGGGCTTTGTTCCGAAATCAGACCAGGACATTGCCTCAGAGGTTGCTGATTTCGTCTGGCGCACTTACGTGGCAGGATTGCTCGAACTGCATGTTCACGTTCCCCCTTTTGCCGCTCAGGTCAGCGATAGGCCGATGGCTAGCCCGCTGGCTCGACTGGAGGCTCGGAACGGGAACGTGATTACGACGCTGCACTGCCGAAGCCTGCATCTGAGCGATTCCCTGCAAAGAGGAGTGGTGATGCTCCTCGACGGCACACGCGACCACGCCGCTCTCCGCAGAGATCTGCCTGAGATATTCAAGTCCGGGAATCTGACCATGGAGGAAGGCGGCCAGCCAGTGGTTGACATGCAAACTGTGGAGAAAAGGATTGACGCCGAGACGGAAGTGATTTTGCAGGATCTGGCCCGCGCGGGGGTTCTGATGAAGTGATCTGGAGGAGCACGGGCGCCTGCTGCGCCGTTTACAGGCTCGTCGCTGCCGCGAAGCGGGTAGCACAGGAGGGCAATTTGGGGTCACGAACCGAAGAGCTGAACAGTTTGCGGGCACTGCGATTGCGGCTCGAACCTTCGCCTCATTTCGCTTGCTTGCGTGATTTTCTCCGCAATTCAGACTTCTATGAGCCGTCCATTTGCCGCCGGGTTGGCATGACCGGGCTCAGCGATTTTCTTTCCGGTGACCGCGGGCATATAACCCTATCGCGTGAATCTGACACTCTGGGAGTATTGATTCGTTTGTTCCTGGTTGGCGAGTCGCTGGAGGTGAAGGTCGTGGAGTCTGCAATCCCGGCAGGCGTGGTGGAAGCAATGAAAGAATTAAGCCTGCTGATTCAAGATCCAACGGACTTCGCCCCTCCCCTTGCGCCTCTCCCCAATCGGGGAGGGGAAACAGGGGTGGGAGCGCCTACGAAAATGTACGCTACGGTGGCGCTCTATCCGGTTGGGGGGTTGTTCATCGTTTCGGACCGCTGGACTTTGCCGCAGGGGAACCTCACGGAATTAGCCGAAGATTTTGTTTTTTCCGCGATTACGCCCAACACTTCGCAGTTCGTTGCGACATTGCCGAAGGAGCCTTGTGACACCCTTCTCGACCTCTGCTCCGGAACAGGCGTGGCGGCGCTCGACGCCGCAAGGCGCGGGTGCCGCGCAACCTGGGCTGTCGATATTACCAGGCGATCTACGGAGATGGCACATTTCAACCGTCTGCTGAATGGAGTCAACAACGTCACCATCCTGCAAGGGGACCTCTATGAGCCTCTGGACGACCGCAGCTTCGATCGGATCGTCTCTCATCCGCCCTATATGCCCGTACTGAGCCGCGCCCAAGCCTTCTACGACGGAGGCGCAGATGGAGAACAGGTGACCCGGCGCATCGTCATGGGACTGCCTCGGCACCTGCGTCCCGGCGGACGCTTTTATTGTCTGGCGCAAGGATCGGACCGCGAAGACGCGCCTTTCGAGCAGCGTGTGAGGGCTTGGCTCGGCAAAGCGCAGTTGGAATTTGATGTTCTCGTCATCGTCCGGCAAGATCAAGCCCCTGCAGACACCGCATTGCAATTTGCTGTGAAGTCCAAAGGCGGTGGCGGGGCGGTCCGACAAATGAGAGAAACGCTGAGGGAACTGGGTGTGCAGAATATGAGCTACGGATGGCTGATCATACAGCGCCGCGACGATGTTCGTCCTGTCTTCACCATCCGGCGGTCTGCCGGCCGCATATCGACCCGGGAAGAGGTCGACTGGCTCTTGAATTGGGAAACCGCTCTTGTGGAGCCGGGGTTCATCGAAAAACTCGCCGAGGCGCACCCCGTCGCCAGGCCTTCATTTGAGCTTCACACCGTCCACCGCATGAAGGGCGGAGATTTGCTTCCGGAGGAGTTCAAGCTGAAGACGGAGTATCCTTTTAGCCTTGAATGCCAGGTGCAGCCCTGGGTGGGGTTCCTGCTTCCTCAATGCGACGGGAAGTCGTCGGTGCGGGAACTCCTCGAATTCTGCAAGCGGAACAACTTTGTCCATGTGGAGACGCCTCTGCCGGAGTTCATCAAGTTGCTGGCGATTTTTGTCTCAGGCGGCTTCCTTGAAGTGGAGGAGTTTAGATTGCCGGAAGGCGCCGCCGGCAGGTAGCGGCGTCGTCGGAATGCAGATTGGCACTTTTTGGACCACGCACTTCAATTTTGGGGTTGACAAGAACGCCCCGATTTGATAAAAATATACAGGTTCAGGAAACTCAGCAAAAAAAGAAATTCCAATAAAGGGGTGCCGAATGCCACAGAGCGTCCAGAAGAAGCTTGAGAGGGTACGTCCGCCGCGTGTCCACGTGACCTACGACGTGGAAACCGGTGGCGCCATAGAGATCAAGGAGCTTCCATTCGTGATGGGAGTTCTGGGTGATTTTTCGGGTCAGCCTACGGAACCTTTACCAAGGCTGAAGGACCGGAGGTTTGTCGAAGTAAACCCGGACAATTTTGACAGTGTGTTGGAGAGCATGAAGCCTCATCTGGCCTTCGCGGTCGAAAACAAGCTCAGCGAGGATGCGGAAGCAGGACAGTTGAAGGTCAGTCTGGATTTCAAGAGTATGGACGACTTCTCGCCGGAGAATGTGGCCAAGCAGGTCAAACCTCTGCGCGAACTGCTTGATCTGCGCACTCGCCTTAATGACTTGAAAGGCACGCTGCAGACGAACGATAAGCTTGATCAAGTCCTGCTTGATGCCGTCAGCAATACTGACAAATTGAACCAGTTGAGAGCGGAACTGGGTGGCAAGAAGGAAGGGGAAGAGAAGGAGGAATCCAATGGCTAATCAGGAAATGGCCAAGACGCCGGCAGCGGCGACTGAGCAAGTAGCGGAAAAGGGATTGCTGGACCAGATCGTTGAACAAGGTAAAGTCGGAACGGATGCAGCCACGCGAGAGCGGGGTAAGAGCCTGGTGAAGGAGTTTATCAACCAGGTGCTGGAAGGGCAGGTCACGATTTCGAAAGACACCGAGGCGATGATCAACGCCCGGGTCGCGCAAATCGACCACTTGGTTTCCATTCAACTCAATGAGATCCTGCACCATCCCCAGTTTCAAAAGCTGGAGGGAAGCTGGCGCGGCTTAAAGTACCTTCTCAGCCAAAGCGAAACCAGCCCGATGCTGAAGATACGCGTTATGAATGTATCGAAGAAGGATCTTCTGCGCGATCTGCAGCGCGCGTCTGAATTCGACCAGAGTCAACTGTTTAAGAAGATTTATGAGGAAGAGTTCGGGGTTTTCGGCGGAGATCCCTTTGCGGCGATCGTCGGTGACTACGAGTTCGGCAAGCATCCGGAGGACCTGGAGTTGCTGGAGAAGGTGTCGAACGTTGCAGCGGCTGCGCACGCACCATTCTTGACGGCTGCCGCCCCGCAACTCATGAATATGGAGAGCTTCACGCAACTGGACCAGCCGCGTGACATCGCCAAGATTTTTGATACCACCGAGTACGCCAAATGGAAGGGATTCCGGCAGAGCGACGATTCGCGATACGTGGGGCTTTGCGTGCCGCGCGTCTTGATGCGCCTGCCCTATGGCCGTGACACGGCCCCGGTGGATGCGTTCAATTACGAAGAGGGTGTGGACGGCACCGATCACTCGAAATACCTTTGGGGGAACGCCGCCTATGCCATGGGAGCGCGCTTGACGAACGCCTTCGCCCTGTACGGCTGGTGCGCAGCCATCCGAGGCGTGGAAGGCGGAGGCTTGGTGGAAGGCCTGCCCGCCCATACTTTCCGCACCGACGAAGGTGACGTGGCGTTGAAGTGCCCCACGGAAATTGCGATCACCGATCGCCGTGAGAAGGAACTGGCTGATCAGGGGCTGATTCCGTTGGTGCATTGCAAGGGGACGGACAAAGCAGCATTCTTCAGCGTGCAGTCCACCAACAAACCCAAATTGTATGACAGCGATGCGGCCAATGCCAACTCTCGACTGTCCGCGCAGTTGCCCTACATCATGGCCACCTGCCGGTTCGCCCACTACTTGAAGGCGATGATGCGGGACAAGATCGGCAGTTTCACCACCCGCGAAGAGATTCAGAAGTTCCTGAACCGCTGGATTTCGCAATACATAACGACGGACGACTCCGCAACCCAGTCCGTGAAGGCCAAGTACCCGTTGCGGGATGCCCGCGTCGACGTGGAAGAGGTGAAGGGCAAACCTGGCGTATACCGCGCCGTGTGCTTCCTTCGACCGCACTTCCAACTCGACGAGCTTACGGTTTCGCTGCGGCTTGTTGCATCGCTGCCGCAGTCTGCCAATAAATAACAGCTTGGGGGCGGGTGGCGCGCAAGAGCCCGCCTCGTATTCGTTCAAATTCCAAATCTTACGAGGAGATGAATATGGCGATTGAATACCATCTGGAAGTTAAAGAAGCACCGGGTGAAAGCGCGTCCACGAAGCACAAGGGGCAGATCGAACTCCTGTCGTGGAGTTGGGGGGCAAGCAACCCGACGACCATCGTGGGCGAGGGTATGAGCGCTGGAAAAGTCTCGATGTCCGATCTCAGTTTTACCAAGAGAGTGGACAAGGCGAGTCCCAAACTGTTGTCCCTTTGCGTCACCGGAGATCACGCGAAGGATGCGACCCTGTATTGCAGCAAGCAGACCGGCCAGAAGACCCCCGAAGACTTCCTGATTATCAAGTTGACGGAAGTCTACGTCTCGAGCTTTCAATGCGGAGGCTCGTCCGGCGAAGAAACGGGGACGGAATCCATTTCGGTCTCCTACGCTACCATCGATTATGATTACAAGGTGCAAGGGGCCGATGGCAAGCTGGTTTCCGGGGGTGAAGTCGAGTACGACCTCAGGAAGAGGGAGCAGAAATAGGCTGTAGTCTGGCCAATGCGCTGACCCCGCCCGGCGGGGTCAGCGCGACACTACCATGGAAAACGCGAATCACCTCTTTCAGGCTGGTAAACTCAAGGAGGCGATTGAGGCGTTGGGGGTGGACTTGCGGAACAGTCCTGAGGACACCCGGCGCCGTACATTCCTCTTTGAATTGCTCTGCTTTGCGGGAGAGTACGATCGAGCGGAGAAACAACTGGACTTGCTGGCGGACGCCGGTCCCAATAGCGGCATGGGGGCACTGCTTTACCGCAGCGCCTTGCAGGCTGAGAGGACGCGGCAGGACCTGTTTCAGAAGAAGGAATACCCCAAGCCTGCCGGGGAAACCTCCCCAGGCGGAGAAACCGTCCCGGGTACGCTGAATGGAAAGCCCTTCCAGGCGATTGCGGACGGCGATCCTCGGATTGGGCCTCGCCTGGAGGTTTTTGCCGGCGGGAATTATCTCTGGATCAGTTTTGCACATCTGGCCTCCGTCAAGATCGAGCCGCCACACCGCCTGCGCGACTTACTGTGGACCCCGGCTGTAGTTCGCGCGGGCCCCGCTTTGAAGGGAACCGAGCTTGGCGAAGTCTTGATACCTGCCTTGTCCCCCTTTGCCGCGCAGCATTCTGATGATGCTGTCCGCTTGGGCCGGATGACGGTTTGGGAAGAAGACGAGTCGGGTACGGCGGCGCCCATCGGCCAGAAGATGTTGCTGGTGGACGGCGAGGAATTTCCACTTCTCGAAGTCCGCCAACTGGAGTTCAATTTACCACAGGTTACGGTCTAGCTCAGAATGCCTCTTCCTGATAATCTACTCAACCCGATTCCAGGCGAAAAGCCCTGCGGCGAAGACCTGCGTTACGCTCCGGTTTACGACCAGATCAAGGAAGCACGACGGGAACAAGAGGGTTATGAGCCCGGGGAATGGATCAAACGGGCAGACTACCCCCTGGTCGTAAAACTTTGCACCGAGGCTCTTGCCAACAAGACGAAAGACCTTCAAATTGCCGCATGGCTTACGGACGCTGTGCTTCACACAGAAGGTTTTGTTGGGCTGAAGCAAGGGTTGGACCTCATTCACGGTTTTGTTGGCACTTTCTGGGACGGCTTATACCCTCAACTCGAAGATGGTGACGCCGAGCTGAGGGCGGCACCCCTCCAGTGGATCGGCTCGAACCTTGTCCTGCCTCTTCAAACTGCCCCCGTTAACAAGGCCAAGCACAGCTTGCTGGATTATGCCGAATCAAAGAAAGTCGGCTACGAAGAACAGGCCGACACTAGCGATAAGAAAGAGGCACGAGCCAAACTGATCGAGCAGGGGAAGGTAGCGCCGGAGGATTTCGATAAATCCTTCACCGAAACTCCCAAGGCCTTTTACCTCGCCGCTGAGGGCGCACTCGACGGGAGCATTGCAACCGTGGGGGCTTTAGATACTCTCTGTCAGGAGAAGTTTGGCGATGTCGCGCCGAGCTTCTCGGATCTGAAGAAAGGCCTGGAGACAGTCCGGCACAGCGTCCACCTGCTGCTTCAGAAGAAGCGAGAGACTGAGCCGGACCCCGTTGAGCCCGGCGCGGAGGGAGCCGGGCGGCAGGGGGCCGAAGAGGGTAAAGCGGGTGAGGGGGCCGCGAGTGGCGCAGCAACTGGCCGGGGGGTGGTCGGTATCGTCATCCCTCTGGCAGACGGGGAGCCCGCCCAACGTCGGGATGCAATCGCCAATGTGGTTCGTGCTGCGGCGACCCTGCGCAAGCTGGACCCTTACAACCCGGGGCCTTACCTTATGCTGCGGGGGTTGCGGTGGGGCGAGCTTCGCGCCGCACTTCAGAATTCGGATCTGACTTTGTTGGAGGGGCCGCCCACGGCGCTGCGGCAGCACGTCAAGCGGCTGGCGATTGAAGGAAAGTGGGAGGAGTTGGTGGAGGCGGCTGAAAACGCCATGTCGCTTCCCTGCAGCCGAGGTTGGCTGGATTTGCAGCGCTTCGTTGTGGATGCCTGTGTAGGTCTGGGAAGCAAGTATGACGGAATCGCTGTCGCGATTCGCTCGGAGCTGAAGGCGCTCCTACGGGCTCTGCCGCAACTCCTGGAGATCAATCTGCTCGACGACACGGCGGCAGCCAACAGCGAGACCCGAGCGTGGTTGCAAGAGCTGGCGGCAGAGCCGGAGGCTCAGCCGGCATCGGAGGCGGCTCCTTCGGATGCTCCGCTGGCGGAGGCGCCGGTGGTACAGAATCACTCCGCTCCTGGATGGCACCGCAAGTTCGTTGACAGTTACGAACAGGCTCGCCAGGCGCTGAGCACCGGACAAGCCCAGAAGGCCATCGACCTGATGCGTTGCGAGGTGGAAAGGCAACTTTCGGGCAGGGGCCAGTTCTTCCGCAAATTGCAGCTTGCCGAGATCTGCATCGCGGCTGGCCAGGCCCAAATCGCTCAGCCTATTCTCGACGATTTGGTGACGATTTTCGATAATAATCACGTGGAACAGTGGGAGGATAGGGCAGTTGTAGCCAAAGCCCTGGTGACGATTATTAAGAACAGCCAGCGGGTACAGGGAGACGAATCGGAAAAGTTCAGACTTTTCCAAACGGTGGTCCGTCTCGATCCTGTCCAGGCTATCTCCTGCCTTGAAACCTGATGCCGACAACCCAAAGGGAAGGCCCCGTCACGTTGTCGGTGATCGACCGACTCATCGATCTGGAGCCCGAGCGCAAATTGGAGGCGGCGCAGAGCAGGGCCCAATCCGTGCGTGACTTGAAGGCTGCCGTGCGTCGCGACCTGGAGTGGCTGCTGAACAGCCGCAAGACGATCGAAGAGGCCCCAGCCTCTCTCAAAGAGGTAGGACGGTCCGTTTACAACTACGGACTGCCGGATGTTACAAGTTTGTATCTACGGTCGCCCAAAGACCAGGCCTTCCTGCTCGAGTCAATCAAGGCGGCGGTTAGTTTTTTCGAGCCCAGGCTCCTCAACGTCAAGGTGAGGATGGAACCGGCGACGGATGATAAACGTGTCATCCGCTTTGCCATTGAGGGATTGTTGCGCATGGATCCGGCGCCGGAGCAAGTGTTGTTCGATACCATGCTGGAGCCGATGAGCGGACAATATCAGGTCAAGGGTTCGTAGCATG
>Ga0326727_10010297_pt1 | contig 22365 bp, 21 predicted proteins | sample MB2enrmetagenome_FD_207643 | JGI IMG/M metagenome (GOLD analysis project Ga0326727, IMG submission 207643) | Lab enriched peat soil microbial communities from McLean, Ithaca, NY, United States - MB29MY | ecosystem: Environmental > Terrestrial > Soil > Wetlands > Peat | place: USA: New York...
CGCCGCTGTCTTATCGGCACAACTCTCCCGCGGGGGAGTAGCTCAGTTGGTTAGAGCGCCGGCCTGTCACGCCGGAGGTCGCGGGTTCAAGTCCCGTCTCTCTCGCCATTTCTCTTGACGCCATTGTCTTGACGCGCGTCGCCGGCGCGGCGCTTTTTTGGTCGCCGCCGCCTCTTTCGTCGGCGCCGCCGGCTTCCGCCGAAAGTAGCGAATGCTCTGGCGGGGTTTGCGTCTTGCGCGCCTTGCGGCGCTGCGATACGCCTGCATGGCGGCGCTCGGCGCGACGCGGGAAGAAGGCGGCTCGCCGCCGGTCGGAACGATCTTCGGAGGGCTCCGTGCCCAGTCTGATCAGCGATTATCTGCCGCTCGCAATCTTCATCGCGCTCAGCCTGGCGATCGGCGGCGCGCTGCTGATCGCGCCGTTCATCGTCGCCTACAAGAACCCCGACGCGGAGAAACTCTCCGCCTACGAGTGCGGCTTCGATCCGTTCGACGACGCGCGGATGAAGTTCAACGCGCGGTTCTACCTGGTGTCGCTGCTCTTCATCATCTTCGACCTGGAGGTGGCGTTTCTCTTTCCCTGGGCGGCGGCGTTCCGCGACATCGGCGCGTTCGGCTTCTGGTCGATGATGCTGTTCCTCGTCGTCCTCACCATCGGCTTCGTCTACGAGTGGAGCAAGGGAGCGCTGGAATGGGATTGACCGCCGGCCCCGTCGTCGCTCCGGCGCCGCGCGGCGTCCTCGATCCCTCGACCGGCAAGCCGGCGGGCGCGGGCGACCCGTTCTTCGGCGCGATGAGCGACGAACTCGCCGACAAGGGCTTCCTCGTCACCTCGACCGACGAGCTCATCCAATGGGCGCGCACCGGATCGCTGATGTGGATGACCTTCGGCCTCGCCTGCTGCGCGGTCGAGATGATGCAATTATCGATGCCGCGTTACGACGTCGAGCGCTTCGGCTTCGCCCCGCGCGGCAGCCCGCGCCAGTCGGACGTGATGATCGTCGCCGGCACCCTGACCAACAAGATGGCCCCCGCGCTGCGCAAGGTCTACGACCAGATGGCCGAGCCGCGCTACGTCATCTCGATGGGCTCGTGCGCCAACGGCGGCGGCTACTATCACTATTCCTACTCGGTGGTGCGCGGCTGCGACCGCATCGTGCCGGTCGACATCTACGTTCCCGGCTGCCCGCCGACCGCGGAGGCGCTGCTCTACGGCGTGCTGATGTTGCAGAAGAAGATCCGGCGCACGGGAACGATTGAACGATAGGGCCGGCGGCCCGGCGCGATCGGGCCGCGCGAGGTTCACGGACGCGGGCGCCGTTCTCGCGGCCAGGAAAGCCGCGGGGCGGCGGAGTCGGACGAGGTCGATGGACGAGACGTTGAAGGCGATCGGCGACAAGGTCCTGGCGAGCCTGCCCGGCGCGGTCCTGGCGGCGCGCGAGGCCTATGGCGAGCTGACGCTCTCCGCCGAGGCGGGCCGCATCGTCGAGGCGCTGACCTTCCTGCGCGACGATCCCGCCTGCCAGTTCGTCTGCCTCACCGATTTGAGCGGCGTCGATTATCCCGAGCGCGAGAAGCGCTTCGAGATCGTCTACCTGCTGCTGTCGCCGAAGCTCAACCGCCGCATCCGGGTGAAGATCGAGACCGACGAAGCGACGCCGGCGCCCTCGGTCGTCTCGGTGTTCCCGGCGGCCGACTGGTACGAGCGCGAGGCCTACGACATGTTCGGCGTCCTGTTCGAAGGCCACCCCGATCTGAGGCGCATCCTCACCGACTACGGCTTCGACGGCCATCCGTTGCGCAAGGACTTCCCGATGACCGGCTTCGTCGAGCTGCGCTACGACGACGAGGAGAAGCGCGTGCGCTACGAGCCGGTGCAACTCGGCCAGGAGTTCCGCCAGTTCGATTTCTTGAGCCCGTGGGAGGGCGCGCCGCCGCCCGGCGACGAGAAGGCGAAGGGGCAGTAGGCAGTAGGCAGTAGGGAATCGTCGACGTCCGCATGACCGAACAAAACCTGCGCAATTTCGCGATCAACTTCGGCCCGCAGCACCCGGCCGCGCACGGCGTGCTGCGCCTGGTGCTGGAGCTCGACGGCGAGATCGTCGAGCGCGTCGATCCGCACATCGGTCTTCTGCACCGCGGCACCGAGAAGCTGATGGAGGCGCGCACCTATCTGCAGAACGTGCCCTATCTCGATCGGCTCGACTACGTCGCGCCGATGAACCAGGAGCACGCCTACGCGCTGGCGGTCGAGAAGCTGCTCGGCGTGACCGTTCCGCGCCGCGCCCAGCTCATCCGCGTGCTCTATTGCGAGATCGGCCGGCTGCTGTCGCACCTGCTCAACGTCACCACCCAGGCGATGGATTGCGGCGCGCTGACGCCGCCGCTGTGGGGCTTCGAGGAACGCGAGAAGCTGATGGTGTTCTACGAGCGGGCGAGCGGCGCGCGCATGCATTCCGCCTACTTCCGCCCCGGCGGCGTTCACCAGGATCTGCCGGAGAAGCTGATCGACGACATCCGCGCCTTCTGCGATCCGTTCCTCGCAACCTGCGACGACATCGAGACGCTGCTCACAGAGAACCGCGTCTTCAAGCAGCGCAACGTCGACATCGGCGTGGTCGGTCTCGCCGACGCGTGGGCCTGGGGCTTCTCCGGCGTGATGCTGCGCGGCTCGGGCGCGGCCTGGGACCTGCGCAAGGCGCAGCCCTACGAATGCTACGAGGAGATGGATTTCGACATTCCGGTGGGCAAGCACGGCGACTGCTACGATCGCTACGTCGTGCGCATGGAGGAGATGCGCCAGTCGGTCAAGATCATGAAGCAGTGCTGCGACAAGCTGCAGTCGGCGGACGGGCGGGGGCCGGTGGTCGCCGAAGACGGCAAGATCGCGCCGCCGCGACGCGCCGAGATGAAACGCTCGATGGAGGCGCTGATCCACCATTTCAAGCTTTACACCGAAGGCTACAAGGTTCCCGCCGGCGAGGTCTACGCCGCGGTCGAGGCGCCCAAGGGCGAGTTCGGCGTCTATCTTGTCTCCGACGGAAGCAACAAGCCCTATCGCGTCAAGCTGCGCGCGCCCGGCTTCCCCCACCTCCAGGGGATGGACTTCCTCTGCCGCAAGCACATGCTGGCGGACGTCAGCGCCATCCTCGGATCGATCGACATCGTGTTCGGCGACGTGGACCGATGAGCGTGGTCGAAGCCCTCAAGCGCCGCGCGCGCTTCCTCCTCGCGGGGTTCGTCTCCGTCGTTGCGGCGGTGGCGCTGTTGCGTTGGTCGAGCGGGGAGGCGCTGTCGCAGCCGGCGGCCGACCTCGGCCTGCTGCTTGGTTTCGGGTTTGTCGCGGCGTTCTACGTCATGACCGACATGAACGATCGCGGCGCAGACAAGCAGCAGGCGGCGCCGAGCCGCCAGGTTTCGCGTCGGCGCGCGTCGACGCAGCGGAAATAAGTTGGGGTCGCGCTGAATGTCCGTTCGCCGTCTCGCCGAAGTCCAGCCGGAAAGCTTTGAGTTCACGCCGGAGAATCGCGCCTGGGCGGAGAACGAGATCGCCAAGTATCCGCCGGGCCGCCAGGCCTCGGCGATCGTCTCGCTGTTGTGGCGCGCGCAGGAGCAGAGCGGCAATTGGCTGCCCAAGCCGGCGATCGAGAAGGTCGCCGATCTGCTCGCCATGCCTTACATCCGCGCGCTCGAGGTCGCGACCTTCTACACCATGTTCAACCTCGCGCCGGTCGGCCGCCATCACGTGCAGCTGTGCGGCACGACGCCCTGCGCGCTCGCCGGCGCCGAACAACTGAAGAAAGTCTGCCGCAAGCGCATCGGCGCGGAGAACGCCGTGACCGTCGACGGCGCTTTGTCATGGGTCGAGGTCGAGTGCCTCGGCGCCTGCTCGAACGCGCCGATGGCCCAGATCAACGACGACTATTACGAGGACCTGACGCCGGAGAACTTCGCGGCGCTCCTCGACGACCTCGCCGCCGGACGGCCGGTGAAGACGGGCTCGCAGAGCGGGCGCGTCTCTTCCGAACCGCAGGACGGCCCGTTGACCGCGCTGACGACGCTCTACGGCGTCGACGGCGTCAGCGGACCGGCCTCGGCGAAGAAGTGAAGACGGGAGCGGCCAGCGATGCTCGAGGATAAGGACCGCATCTTCACCAACCTCTACGGCTTCGGCGATCGCAGCCTCGCCGGCGCGCGCTCGCGCGGCGCCTGGGACGGAACCAAGGCGATCATCGACAAGGGCCGCGACTGGGTGGTGGCCGAGATGAAGGCCTCGGGCCTGCGCGGACGCGGCGGCGCCGGCTTCCCCACCGGCCTCAAGTGGTCGTTCATGCCCAAGGTCGTCGACCCGAAGCGGCCGCACTACGTCGTCATCAACGCCGACGAATCCGAGCCGGGCACCTGCAAGGACCGCGAGATCCTGCGCAACGACCCGCACACGCTGGTCGAGGGCGCGCTGCTCGCCGGCTTCGCCATGGGCGCCAACGCCGCCTACGTCTACGTGCGCGGCGAATACGTCCTGCCGCGCAAAAGGCTGCAGGCGGCGGTCGACGAAGCCTATGAAGCGAAGCTGATCGGCAAGGACAACATCCACGGCTGGCCCTTCGACGTCTACGTGCACCACGGCGCCGGGGCTTATGTCTGCGGCGAAGAGACGGCGATGCTCGAATCGCTCGAAGGCAAGAAGGGCATGCCGCGGATGAAGCCGCCGTTCCCCGCCAACATGGGGCTCTACGGCTGCCCGACCACGGTCAACAACGTCGAGTCGATCGCCGTCGCGCCGACCATCCTCAAGCGCGGCGCGGCGTGGTTTTCGAGCTTCGGCGCGCCCAACAACAGCGGCACGAAAGTGTTCTGCGTCTCCGGGCACGTGGAGAAGCCGTGCACGGTCGAGGAGTCGATGTCGATCCCGTTCCGCGAGCTGATCGAGAGGCATTGCGGCGGCGTGCGCGGCGGCTGGGACAATCTCCTGGCGGTGATCCCCGGCGGCTCGTCGGTGCGCATGGTTCCCGCCGCTCAGATCATCGATACGCCCATGGATTTCGATTCGCTCGGCAAGCTGCGCTCGGGGCTCGGCACCGCGGCGGTGATCGTCATGGACAAGTCGACCGACTTGGTCCGCGCCATCGCCCGGCTCGCCTATTTCTACAAGCACGAAAGCTGCGGCCAGTGCACGCCGTGCCGCGAAGGCACGGGGTGGATGTGGCGGGTGATGACGCGCATGGCCGAGGGGCGCGCGCGCAAGGAAGAGATCGACATGCTGCTCGACGTGACGAAGCAGGTCGAGGGGCACACCATCTGCGCGCTCGGCGACGCGGCTGCCTGGCCGATCCAGGGCCTGATCGCGCATTTCCGTTCCGAGATCGAGAAGCGCATCGACCAATATGCGGCCAACCCGCATGGCGAACTGGCGGCGGCGGCGGAGTAGGGCGATGGCGTTCGAGGCGAGCGAAATTCGAGAGGTCGACAATGCCCTGGGCGGTGTGGTTGGTCGCGATCCTTCTGATCGCGATGGTGATTCCGAGGCTTGCGCCTTCGGTCGCCGGCTATGTGCTGGTCTTCACCAATTTCGTCACGCAATCGCTGGAGAAGCTGGTCGCCGCGGCGCTGGCGGGGCGGATGAGCGAGCCGGCCGGGTCGCCGCCGCTGTGGCGGCGGTTCGGCTGGAGCGGCGTCGTCTGGCTGGCGACCGTCGTCGTTCTCGCCGTCGGGATCGTGATCAAGCGCTACACCGGGCACTCCGGCCGCGGGCTGACGAATCTGCTCTTTCTCATGGTCAGCTGGCCGGTCTGCTTCCAGCTGGCGAAGCGCGCGGAGTCGGGAAAGACGCCGCGATGAAGTCGGCGGAGTAGGGCGATGGCCAAGATCGTCATCGACGGCAAGGAAATCGACGTTCCGCCGGAGTACTCGGTGCTCCAGGCGTGCGAGGCGGCGGGCGCCGAGGTGCCGCGCTTCTGCTTTCACGAGCGGCTGTCGGTCGCCGGCAATTGCCGCATGTGCCTGGTCGAGGTGAAGGGCGGCCCGCCGAAGCCGACCGCCTCCTGCGCCACCGCGGTGCGCGACCTGCGCCCCGGCCCCAAGGGCGAGCCGCCGGTCGTCTTCACCAACTCGCCGATGGCGCGCAAGGCGCGCCGCGGGGTGATGGAGTTCCTGCTGATCAACCACCCGCTCGACTGCCCGATCTGCGACCAGGGCGGCGAATGCGACCTGCAGGACCAGGCGATGGGCTATGGCTTCGACAGCTCGCGCTTCCACGAGAACAAGCGCGCGGTCGAGAACAAATACCTCGGTCCCCTGGTCAAGACGGTGATGAACCGTTGCATCCATTGCACGCGCTGCGTGCGCTTCGTCACCGAGGTCGCCGGCGTCGCCGAGCTCGGCGCCATCGGCCGCGGCGAGGACATGGAGATCACCAGCTATCTCGAGCGCGCGCTCACTTCCGAGCTGCAGGGCAACATCGTCGACCTCTGCCCGGTCGGCGCGCTGACCTCCAAGCCGACCGCCTTCCATGCGCGCGCTTGGGAATACGTGAAGACCGAGACGGTCGACGTGATGGACGCGCTCGGCGGCGCCATCCGCGTCGACTCGCGCGGCCGCGAGGTGGTGCGCATCCTGCCGCGCGTCAACGAGGCGATCAACGAGGAGTGGATCTCCGACAAGACCCGCCACGTCGTCGACGGCCTGAAGACGCAACGCCTCGACCGACCCTACGTGCGCGTCGACGGCAAGCTCAAAGTCGCGACCTGGCCGCAAGCGTTCGCCGCCGTCGCCGCCAAGGCGAAGGCGACGCCGGCGGCGCGCGTCGGCGCCGTCGCCGGCGACCTCGCCAGCGTCGAGGAGATGTTCGCGCTGAAGGGCCTCATGGACAGGCTCGGCGTCAAGAACCTCGATTGCCGCCAGGACGGCGCGAAGCTCGATCCGAAATGGGGCCGCGCCTTCTACCTGTTCAATTCGACCGTGGCCGGGATCGACGAGGCCGACGCGATCCTCATCGTCGGCTCGAACCCGCGCCGCGAGTCGCCGGTGCTCAATGCGCGCATCCGCAAGCGCTGGATTAAAGGCGATTGCCTGATAGGCGTGATCGGCGAGAAGGCCGACCTCACCTATCCCTATAGCTACCTCGGCGCCGGACCGCAGTCGCTCGCCGAGTTCGCCGAGCATCCGCTTGTCGACAAGACGAAGCCGATGTTCATCCTCGGCGCCGGCGCCGTCGCGCGGCCCGACGGGCTCGCCCTGCTGTCGCTCGCCGCCAAGGCGGCGCTCAAGCTCGGCGTGGTCAAGGACGGCTGGAACGGCTTCAACCTGCTGCACGGCGCGGCGTCGCGCGTCGGCGGCCTCGATCTCGGCTTCGTCCCCGGCGAAGGCGGGCTCGACGCGCCGGCGATGGCGAAGGGCGGCGCGCTCGACCTGATCTTCAACCTCGGCGCCGACGAGCTCGACCTCGAGCCGGGCGCGTTCGTGGTCTACATCGGCTCGCACGGCGACCGCGGCGCGCATCGCGCCGACGTCATCCTGCCCGGGGCCGCCTACACCGAGAAGACGGCGATCTACGTCAACACCGAAGGCCGGCCGCAGTTCGCCGAGCGCGCGGTGTTCCCGCCGGGCGAAGCGCGCGAGGACTGGGCGATCCTGCGCGCGCTCTCCGAGGCGATTGGCGCGCGTTTGCCGTTCGATTCGCTCGCGCAATTGCGCGCCGCGCTCGCCGCGGCCCACCCGCATCTCGTCGCTCTCGACGCGATCGCGCCGGCCGACGCGGGCTCGCTCGCCGCTCTCGCCGCCGCGGGCGGCGCGCTCGACCGCGCCCCCTTCGCCTCGCCGGTCACCGACTTCTACCTCACCAATCCGATCGCGCGCGCCTCCCGGGTCATGGCCGAATGCTCGGCCCTGGCGAAGGGACTGGCGCGGCAAGCGGCGGAATAGGACCAACGATGAGCAGCGCCACTCCCTCCCGTCCCGCGCCGTCCTCCGGGCCCTTCTTCGCCGTCCTCGTCGGCCTGAGCCTGCTTGGGCTTGTCGTCGTCGTCGCGGCGATCGTCTGGTTCGTCGCCAGCGGAACGGCGGCGGCGTTCGGCGCCTGGATGCACGCGTCCACGTTGGGCGCGGTCGTGCGCTACGTCCTCGAAGGCCTGCTCCTGCTCATTTGCATCCTCATCTCGACGGCGGCGCTGATCTACGGCGAGCGCAAGATCTGGGGCTCGATCCATCTCCGCCGCGGGCCGAACGTCGTCGGCCCGTGGGGCGTGCTGCAGCCGTTCGCCGACTTCCTCAAGTTCATCCTCAAGGAGCCGATCATTCCCTCGGCCGCCAACAAGGGGGTGTTCGTGCTGGCGCCGCTGGTCTCGGTGACGCTGGCGCTGGCGATGTGGGCGGTGATCCCGGTCGCCGACGGCTGGGTGATCGGCGACATCAACGTCGGCGTGCTCTACCTGTTCGCGGTGTCGTCGCTCGGCGTCTACGGCGTCATCATGGCGGGCTGGGCGTCCAACTCGAAGTACCCGCTGCTGTCGTCGCTGCGCGTCGCCGCGCAGATGGTGTCCTACGAGGTGTCGATCGGCTTCGTCATCGTCACCGTGCTGATCTGCGCCGGCTCGCTCAACCTGAGCGACATCGTGCGCGCGCAGGACACCCGCTTCGGCTTGCTCGGCTGGTACTGGCTGCCGCTGCTGCCGATGTTCGTCATCTTCTTCATCTCGGCGCTGGCGGAGACCAACCGGCCGCCGTTCGACCTCGCCGAAGCGGAGTCGGAGCTGGTGGCGGGCTACATGGTCGAATACTCGGCTTCGCTGTTCCTGCTGCAGTTTCTCACCGAGCTGGTGTCGATCCTGTCGCTGTCGTCGATCGCGACCGTGCTGTTCCTCGGCGGCTGGCTGTCGCCGCTGCCCTTCCCGCCGTTCACCTGGATTCCCGGCGTCATTTGGTTCCTCCTCAAGGCGTGGACGATCGTCTTCATGTTCTCGTTCGTGAAGGCGTTCGTGCCGCGCTATCGCTTCGACCAGTTGATGCGGCTCGGGTGGAAGGTGTTCCTGCCGATCTCGCTATTCATGGTGGTGGCGGTGGCGGGAGTCTTGGAGGCGACGGGCTGGGGGGCGCGCCACTGATGAAGCGACTCAACGCGAGGATGACGCCATGGCGCTGAGACTCGATTCGGCCGCGCGCTCGCTCTTCCTGACCGAGTTCATCGCCGCCTTCGCCCTGACCGTGCGCTACATGTTCAAGCCAAAGGCGACGCTGAACTATCCGCACGAGAAATCGCCGCTGTCGCCCCGCTTCCGCGGCGAGCACGCGCTGCGCCGCTATCCCAACGGCGAAGAGCGCTGCATCGCCTGCAAGCTGTGCGAGGCGATCTGCCCGGCGCAAGCGATCACCATCGAAGCCGGCCCGCGCCGCAACGACGGCACGCGCCGCGCCACCCGTTATGACATCGACATGACGAAATGCATCTACTGCGGCATGTGCCAGGAGGCCTGCCCGGTCGACGCGATCGTCGAGGGGCCGAACTTCGAGTTCGCCGTCGAGACGCGCGAGGAATTGTTCTACGATAAGGATCGGTTATTGGATAACGGCGCGCGGTGGGAGCGCGAGATCGCGCGCAACATCGCCATGGACGCGCCGTATCGATGAGACCCCTCGCCCGATTGCGGGAGAGGGCAGGATGAGGGGAAGTCGAACAGCCCTCATCCGGCGGCTTCGCCGCCACCTTCTTCCGCAGGCGGGAGAAGGGCGGATTGAGGGGACGAGGATAGAGGCCGGATCATGCAAGCCGACGCACTTTTCTTCTGGCTGTTCGCGGGGGTGTTGGTCGTCTCGGCGTTGGCCGTGATCGCGGCGCGCAACCCCGTGCACTCCGTGCTGTTCCTCATCCTCGCCTTCGTCAACGCGGCGGGGCTGTTCCTGCTGATGGGGGCCGAGTTCCTCGGCATGATCCTCATCGTCGTCTACGTCGGCGCGGTGGCGGTGCTGTTCCTGTTCGTCGTGATGCTGCTCGACGTCGACTTCGCCGAGCTGAAGCAGGGCTTCGTCCGCTACTTGCCGTTCGGCGCGGTGATCGCGCTGTTCGTCGCCGGAGAGCTCGGCTACGTCGCGCTCGGCTGGACGCGCTCGCCCGCCGCCGCGGCGGCGGCGACGCCGGCGGGGACGCTCGCCAACACCGCGGCGCTCGGCCAGGTGCTCTACACCCGCTATTTCTACTTCTTCCAGGCGGCGGGAATGATTCTGCTGACCGCGATGGTCGGCGCGATCGTGCTGACGCTGCATCACAAGCAAGGCGTCAGGCGGCAGAAGGCCGCCGAGCAGATCGCGCGCACCCGCGCCGCCGCGGTCGAGCTGCGCAAGGTTCCCTCGCGCGTCGGCCTGTGAAGGATCCCGCCATGGCCATCAGCCTCGTCCACTATCTCGGCCTCGCCGCCATCCTGTTCACCATCGGCGTCGCCGGCATCGTCCTCAACCACAAGAACATCATCGTCATCATGATGTCGATCGAGCTGATCCTGCTCGCGGTCACCATCAACCTGGCGGCGTTCTCCTGCCAGACCGGCGACCTCACCGGCCAGGTGTTCGCGCTGTTCGTGCTCACCGTCGCCGCCGCCGAGTCCGCGATCGGGCTCGCCATTCTCGTCGCGTTCTACCGCAACCGCGGCTCGATCGCGGTCGAAGACATCAACGCGCTGAAGGGCTGAGGACGCATGTACCAGCTCATCGTCTTCCTGCCGCTGATCGGCTTCCTGATCGCCGGCCTCGCCGGCGAGGGGATCGGCGCCCGCGCCTGCGAGATCGTCACCACCAGCCTCTTGGCGGTGAGCGCGGCGCTGTCGTGGATCGCCTTCTTCTCGATCGGCGCCGGCCACGACCAGGAGGCGCTGATCGTCCCGGTCGCCAACTGGCTGACCTCGGGCAAGCTCGCGGTCGCCTGGTCGCTGCGCGTCGACGCGCTGACCGCGGTGATGCTGGTGGTGGTCGGCACGGTGTCGTTCCTCGTCCACCTCTACTCGATCGGCTACATGGCGGAGGACCCCGGCCGGCCGCGCTTCTTCGCCTTCCTGTCGCTGTTCACCTTCGCCATGCTGACGCTGGTGACGGCCGACAACCTGGTGCAGATGTTCTTCGGCTGGGAGGGCGTCGGCCTCGCCTCCTACCTTCTGATCGGCTTCTGGTACGAGCGCCCTTCGGCCAACGCGGCGGCGATCAAGGCGTTCGTCGTCAACCGGGTCGGCGACTTCGGCTTCGCGCTCGGCCTGTTCCTGGTCTTCCGGCTGACCGGGTCGGTGGGCTTCGAGCAGATCTTCGCCGCCGCGCCGGGGCTCGCCGGCAAGACCATCCACATCTGGGGCGGCGACCACGACGCGCTCACGCTCGCCTGCCTCTTGCTGTTCATGGGCGCGATGGGCAAGTCGGCGCAATTCCTGCTGCACACGTGGCTGCCTGACGCGATGGAGGGCCCGACCCCGGTTTCCGCCCTCATCCATGCGGCGACCATGGTCACCGCCGGCGTGTTCATGGTGGCGCGGCTGTCGCCGCTGTTCGAGCTTTCGCCGACGGCGCTCGGCGTCGTCACCGTGGTCGGCGCGACCACCGCCTTCTTCGCCGCCACCGTCGGCCTGGTGCAAAACGACATCAAGCGGGTGATCGCCTATTCGACCTGCTCGCAGCTCGGCTACATGTTCGTCGGCCTCGGCGTCGGCGGCTATTCGCTCGGCATCTTCCACCTCTTCACCCACGCCTTCTTCAAGGCGCTGTTGTTCCTCGCCGCCGGCTCGGTCATCCAGGCGATGCATCACGAGCAGGACATGCGGGCGATGGGCGGCCTGCGCAAGCAGATCCCCTTCACCTTCTGGATGATGATGATCGGCACGCTGGCGCTGACCGGCGTCGGCCTTCCCTTCACCTCGATCGGCTTCGCCGGCTACGTGTCGAAGGACGCCATCGTCGAGGCCGCTTACGCTTCCCACGGGATCGGCTCGACCTTCGCCTTCGTCTGCGTCGTGCTCGCTGCGGGGCTGACCTCGTTCTATTCCTGGCGCCTCGTGTTCATGACCTTCTTCGGTCAGCGCGGCGACTGGGCGGGGTCGCTGCCCGCGCCCGCCCATGGGGCCGGCGCGCATGGCCACGGTCATGGCGACGATCGCCCCGCGCAGGAATCGCCGCCGGTGATGCTGATCCCGCTCGCCGCGCTGGCGCTCGGCGCGACCGTCGCCGGCGTCGCCTTCCGCTCCTGGTTCGTCGGCGCCGGTTACGAAGGCTTCTGGAAGCACGCGCTCTATCTCGCGCCCGACAACAAGCTCCTGGAGCAGATGGAGTCGGTTCCCTGGCTAGTGTCGCTCGCGCCGACTCTGATGATGCTCGGCGGCCTCTTGGTCGCGCTCTACATGTACGTCGTCGACCGCAGCGCGCCGAAGATCCTCGCCGACTCTGCGCCGCGGCTCTACCGCTTCCTGCTCAACAAGTGGTATTTCGACGAGCTTTACGACTTCCTGTTCGTCCGTCCGGCGTTCCGGCTCGGACGGCTGTTGTGGAAGGGCGGCGACGGCTTCCTCATCGACGGCTTCGGCCCCGACGGCATCTCCGCCCGCGTGCTCGACGTCACGCGCGGCGCGGTGCGCCTGCAGAGCGGCTACATCTACCACTACGCCTTCGCCATGCTGATCGGCGTCGCGATCTTCGCCACCTGGTATCTGTTCGGAGGGATCCGCTGATGTCCGGCTCGTGGATCCTTTCCGGTCTCGTCTTCCTGCCGCTGGTCGGCGCGGGGTGCATCCTGGTCCTGCGCGGCGAGGACGAGGCGACCAAGAACAACGCGCGCTGGATCGCGCTGTGGACGACGCTGATCGTCTTCGGCCTCAGCCTGGTCGCCTGGGCGCGCTTCGATCCCTCGCAGCCCGGCTTCCAGCTCATGGAGCAGCGCGCGTGGTTCTCCCGCGCCATCGCCTACCGGGTCGGCGTCGACGGCATTTCGATGCCGTTCGTGCTGCTCACCACCTTCCTGATGCCGATCTCGATCGCCGCCTCGTGGAGCCCGATCCAGAATCGCGTCAAGGAGTACATGATCGCCTTCCTGGCGCTCGAGACGCTGATGGTCGGCGTGTTCGTCGCGCTCGACTTGGTGTTGTTCTACCTGTTCTTCGAGGGCGGCCTCATCCCGATGTTCCTCATCATCGGCGTGTGGGGCGGCAAGCGGCGCGTCTACGCGGCGTTCAAGTTCTTCCTCTACACGCTGACCGGCTCGCTCTTGATGCTGCTGGCGATCATGGCGATGTACTGGACGGCCGGCACCACCGACATCACGGCGCTGCTGCACACGCATTTCCCCGCCTCGATGCAGAAGTGGCTGTGGCTGGCGTTTCTCGCTTCGTTTGCGGTCAAGCTGCCGATGTGGCCGGTGCACACCTGGCTGCCCGACGCGCATGTCGAGGCGCCGACGGCGGGATCGGTGATCCTCGCCGCCATCCTGTTGAAGCTGGGCGGCTACGGCTTCATACGCTTCTCGCTGCCGATGTTCCCCGACGCGTCGCATTACTTCACGCCGCTCATCTACGCGATGTCGATCATCGCCATCGTCTACACCTCGCTGGTGGCGCTGGTGCAGGAGGACATGAAGAAGCTCATCGCCTATTCGTCGGTCGCCCACATGGGCTTCGTGACGATGGGGCTGTTCGCCGCCAACCCGCAGGGCGTGCAAGGCGCGGTCTACCAGATGATCAGCCACGGCCTGGTCTCGGCCGCGCTCTTCCTCTGCGTCGGAGTGGTCTACGACCGCATGCACACCCGCGAGATCGCCGCCTACGGCGGCCTGGCGCAGCGGATGCCGCGCTACGCGTCGGCGTTCATGGTGTTCACCCTCGCCAACGTCGGCTTGCCCGGCACCTCGGGCTTCATCGGCGAGTTCCTTACCTTGATCGGCGCGTTCCAGGCCGACGCCTGGGTGGCGCTGGCGGCGTCGCTTGGCCTCATCCTCTCGGCGGCCTACGCGCTCTATCTCTATCGCCGGGTCATCTTCGGCGTGATCGACAAGCCGAGCCTGATGGGCATCCTCGACCTCGATGGCCGCGAGATCGCCGTGCTCGCGCCGTTGCTGATCTTGACGATCTATTATGGCGTGCATCCGCAGCCGATCCTCGACGCCAGCGCCGCCTCGATCGACGCCCTGCTCAAGGGCTTCAATCAGGCGACGGCGCTGACGCAGTCGGCGGGACTCTAGATGGGGCGACGACGGCGCCGCGAACAACGGGGATCGATCAGCAAATGAACGTCACGGCTCTCTCCCTTCCGATCGTCCTGCCGGAAGCCATCGTCGCGGCCGGCGTCCTCGCGCTGCTGCTGCTCGGCGCGCTGCGCGGCGAGCGCTCGGTCTGGCTGGTGACGGAGATCGCCGCGGCGGTGCTGGCCGCGGCGCTGGTGGCGGTGATCGCCGACCGCCATGCGCCGGGCGCCACCTTCTTTGGCGCCTTCGTCGACGACGCGTTCGCCCGCTTCATGAAGGCGCTGGCGCTGATCGGCTCGCTCGCCACGCTGTTGTTGTCGGTCGAGTTCATGCGCCGCGAGAAGGTCGGCGGCTTCGAGTTCCCCATCCTCATCCTGTTCGCCACGCTGGGGATGATGATGCTGATCTCGGCCGGCGACCTGATCGCGCTCTATCTCGGCCTCGAGCTGATGAGCCTGGCGCTCTACGTCGTCGCCGCCTACCGTCGCGACAGTCTGCGCGCCTCGGAGGCGGGCCTCAAATATTTCGTCCTCGGCGCGCTGTCTTCGGGCATGCTGCTCTATGGCGCGTCGCTGATCTACGGCTACGCGGGCACGGTCTCGTTCGGCGGGATCGCGGCGGCGCTCAGCGGCCAAGCGAGCCTCGGCGTGATCTTCGGCTTGGTGTTCCTGCTCGCCGGCCTCGCGTTCAAAATTTCGGTCGCGCCGTTCCACATGTGGACGCCCGACGTCTACGAGGGCGCGCCGACGCCGGTGACGACTTTCTTCGCCTCCGCGCCGAAGATGGCGGCGATGGCGATCCTGGTGCGCGTCGCCATGACCGCCTTCCCCGGCGTCGCCGCCGATTGGCGCCAGATCGTCACGTTCGTCTCAATCGCCTCGATGGCGCTCGGCTCCTTCGCCGCCATCGGCCAGACCAATTTCAAGCGGCTGATGGCCTATTCGGCGATCGGCCACATGGGCTTCGCGCTGGTCGGGCTCGCCGCCGGCACGGTCGAGGGCGCGCACGGCGTCGTCGTCTACATGGCGATCTATCTGGCGATGACGCTCGGGACCTTCGCCGGCATCCTGTCGATGCGGCGCGACGGCGCTTACGTCGAGGACATCGCCGACCTCGCCGGCCTGGCGCGCACCAACGCGCCGATGGCGTTCTTCCTCGCCGCGATGATGTTCTCGCTCGCCGGCGTGCCGCCGCTCGCCGGCTTCTTCGCCAAGTTCTACGTCTTCGCCGCCGCGGTGAAGGCCGACCTCTATGGCCTCGCCGTCATCGGCGTGCTGCTCAGCGCGGTCTCCGCCTACTACTATCTGCGCATTGTCAAGATCATGTATTTCGACGAGCCGGCGAAGGCCTTTGACCGGCCCGGCGCGACGGCGCGCGTCGTGCTCGCGCTGTCGGCCGCGGTGGTCATCTTCTACGCGGTGGCGCCGGCGCCGCTGACCAACGCGGCCATGGCCGCCGCCAAGTCGCTGTTTTGAACGCCGCCGCTCGCCAGACCGACGAGCCTGAACCATCGGTCGCAGGTTGGCGCGTCGCGCGCCACGCGCGCCTCGACTCGACCAACGACGAGGCGCGCCGCCGCGCGCTCGCCGGCGATCCGGGGCGGCTGTGGGTGGTCGCCGGCGAGCAGACGCATGGGCGCGGCCGCCACGGGCGCTTCTGGCGCTCGCCGCCGGGCAACCTCTACGCCAGCGCGCTGATCATCGATCCTTGCGAAGCGGCGATCGCGCCGCAGATCGGCTTCGTCGCCGGCGTCGCGCTGATCGAGGCGCTCGCCGATCTCGGCGGCGTTGGCGTCGCCCTCAAATGGCCGAACGACGCGCTGTGGAAGGGCGCCAAGCTCGCCGGCCTCCTGGTCGAGGGCCTGACGACCCCCGCGGGCCGGCTCGCCTGCGTCGTCGGCGTCGGCGTCAATTGCCTAAGCGCGCCCGAGGGGCTCGCCTATCCGGCGACCGATCTTCGCGCCGCGCTCGGCGCCGCCGTCTCGCCGGAAGCGGTGTTCCGCCGGCTGGCGGTCCGCTTCGACGAAGCGCTGGCGGCGTGGTCGCGCGGCGCTGGATTTGCTGAAATCCGCGCGCGCTGGCTCGCGGTCGCCGCCGGCCTCGGCGAGAGGGCGCGCGTCGTCGGCCCGCGCGGCGCCCGCGACGGGCGCTTGGAAGGGCTCGACGCCGACGGCCGCCTGCTGCTCACGACGGCGGACGGCCTGGAGGCGGTCGACGCCGCCGACGTTTTTGTCGCATCGTCCGGCGAGCGGCCGCGCGCCGCAGGCCCGGACGCCGAGGTTTCCGATGAAGGTCTTGATTGATGAGCGATGACAACGAGCTGGTGTTCGCGCCGTTGGGCGGGCTCGGCGAAGTCGGCATGAACTGCGCGCTCTACGGCTTCGGTCCGCCGCGCGGCCGCAAGTGGCTGATGGTCGACCTCGGCGTCGCCTTCGCGGGCGACGATCTGCCCGGCGTCGACCTGATCCTCCCCGACATCGGGTTCGCCGAGCGGATCAAGAAGGATCTGGTCGGCCTCGTCGTCACCCATGCGCACGAGGACCACATTGGCGCGCTCGCCGACCTGTGGCCGCGGCTCGGCGCGCCGGTCTACGCCACGCGCTTCGCCGCCGGCCTCGCCGAGACGCGCCGGCTCGCCGAGCCGGGAGCGCCGAAAATTCCCATCAAGATCGTCGCGCCGGGCGCGCGCCTCGACGTCGGGCCGTTCGACGTCGAGTTCATCGCCATGGCGCATTCGATCCCCGAAAGCTGCGCGTTGGCGATCCGTTCGCCGGCCGGCCTGGTCGTCCACTCCGGCGACTGGAAGATCGACGCGACGCCGATGATCGGCGCGCCGACCGACGAGCGCCGCTTGCGCGAGCTCGGCGAAGAGGGGGTGCTGGCGCTGATCTGCGATTCGACCAACGTGCTGCGCGAGGGCGAGAGCCCGTCGGAGGCCGACGTCGCCAAGACGCTGGCGGCGCTGGTGGCGGAGGCGAAAGGCCGCGTCGTCGTCACCACCTTCGCCTCCAACGTCGTGCGGCTGCGCGCGGCCGCCGAGGCGGGCTTCGCCGCCGGCCGCCAGGTGATGATGCTCGGCCGCGCGATCGAGCGCGTCGTCGCGGTGGCGCGCGAATGCGGCTATTTCGACGGCGTGCCGCCGCTGCTCGGCGCCGAGCCGTTCGAGCGCGTCGCGCGCGACAAGGCGCTGGCGCTGGCGACCGGCAGCCAGGGCGAGCCGCGCGCGGCGCTCGCGCGCATCGCCGAGGGCGACCATCCGAACGCGGCGCTGACCAGCGGCGATCGGGTGATCATGTCCTCGCGCACCATTCCCGGCAACGAGCGGGCGGTCGGCAAGATCGTCAACGCGCTGGTGGCGAACGGCGTCGAAGTGGTCACCGACCGCACCGCGCTGGTGCACGTCTCCGGCCATCCGCGCCGCGCCGAGCTCGCCAAGCTCTATTCCTGGCTGAAACCGAAGATCGCCGTGCCCGCGCACGGCGAGCCGGTGCACCTCGTCGAGCACCTCGCCTTCGCCAAGGCGCAGGGCGTCGGCCAGACCGCGCGCGCGCTCAACGGCGACGTGGTGCGGCTCGCCGACGGCGACGCGCGGGTGGTCGGCCGGATCGATCACGGCCGGCTCTACAAGGATGGCGAGATCGTCGTGTCGGAGAAGGACGATTGCCTCGGGCAGCGCCGTAAGCTCGCCTTCGCCGGCGTCGTCTCGATCGCGCTCGCGCTCACCGTCAAAGGCGAGATGGCGGGCGACCCGGACGTGATGATCGCCGGCCTGCCGAAGACGACGCGGCAGGGCGCCGGCCTCGACGCGATCGTCGACGCGGCGATCTTCGAGACCTTCGAGAGCCTGCCGCGCGGCAAGCGGCGCGACGCCGACTTCGTCTGCGGCGCGATCGAGCGCGCGGTGCGCAACGTCGTCGGCGCCGCCTGGGGCAAGAAGCCGACGGTGCACGTGCTGATCGTCGAGACGTGAGGGCGGGACGAGCGGCGGCTTGCGTTCGAGTGGGCGCGCGATCCTTCTCCCCTTTCCGTGGGAAGAAGGGACGACGTCGGTCGCGGCCAGGACAATAGGTGCGCTCACTCGCCCCGCTGCTCGGCCCAGCTGCGGTAGTGGTCGATCAACGTCTCCTCGATCGGCCGGTAGACGATCCCCAGCTCCTCGACGCTGCGCCGATTGTCGACGGCGAAGCGGACGCCGAGGTGCTTGTCGAGGTAGTCGCGGCTGAGGCCGAACAAGGGCCCGGCTAGGCGAATGACGAAGTTCGGCATTTGACGGCGCGGCAGCAGCCAGGGCCGCCGGTGGACCTTGCGCAGGATCGCCGCGACCTCGAGCAGCGAGATCATGCTCGCGGCGGCGAGGATGTAGCGCCCGCGCGCGGCCGGCCGGCGCGCCGCTTCGATATGGGCGCGCGCGACCTCGCGCACGTCGACCGTGGTCAGGCTGACGTCGGGCGCGCCGAAGAGGAAGTGGCCTTTCAGCATCTGATCGAGCAGCGTCAGGCTCCCCGATTGCGAGGTCGGCGCCAGCGAGGGGCCGAGGATCATGCCGGGGTTGACGACCACCAGGCGCCAGCGGTCCTGCGCCTCGGCGATCCGCCACGCCTCCTTTTCGGCCTCGACCTTGGCGTAGTGGTAGGGGTTGTTCGCAAGCGTGCTGGTGGTGTTGAAATAGGCTTCCGACAGCGTCCGGTTCGCCATCTTCATCACGTCGGCGTAGTCGCCGAAGATCGCGCCGACCGACGAGGTCGCCACCACCCGCGTCACCCTCGGCGCGCGCGCGACGCTTCCCAGCACGTTCTGCGTTCCCGCGATCGCCGGCTCGACCACCTGCCGCCGCCCGTCCTTGATCGTCTCGGGCAGCAGGAAGGGGGAGGCGACGTGGTGGACGACCGCGCAGCCGTCCATCGCCGCGTCGAACGATCCCGGCGCCATGAGGTCCGCCTCGAGCAACGTCAACCGGCCGGGATATTGCGCCTGCAACGCGCGCAGCGGCTTGAGCTTGGCTTCGTCGGCGAGGCTGCGCACGGTGGCGCGGGTCGGAGCGCCGTCCTCCAGCAGCTGCTTGATGAGCTGGCTGGCGACGAAGCCGCTCCCGCCCGTGACCAGCGCCGCTTCGCTCATCGCCCGCTCCTCCCGAGGCCGAACCCGATGCGATAGCGCAGACCGCGCTCGGGTCAACCCTTGGGTTGTCGCGCGGGCCGAGCGCGGCGGCGTCGGCCCTCCTCAGACGCGGGCGACGCGCGTCAGAGTCGACCGGCGAGGACTTCGTGAGCGGCGCGGCGTCCGGACGCGATGGCGCTTTCGAGCGACGGCGCGCCCTCGCTGTCCTGGCCCGCGAATGAAATCGGGCCGAGCGGCGCGAAGGCGGCGCGTCGCGGCGACTTCGATCGGTCGCTCGCGCCGTTCGCGCCGCGCGCCGTTCCGAACAGCGCCCCCGGCGTCGGCATCAGCATGCTGTGTCCCCATCGGTAGAGGTTCACCGAAGTCACGTCCCGGTCGAAATCGAAGGCCGCGCCGGCCAAGATACGCGACAAGTCCTCCTTCAACGATGATTCGTAATCGCTGAACGGGGTCGTAAGCAGCTTCAGCCTCTCCTGCGTCAAGTCCTCGGGCGGCGCCGTGTTGCCGCCGTAGAAGGTCAAGACGGTCGGCCGATCGCGTCGCGAACGGTCGGCCGTGATCCAATCGGCGACGATGAAATCCGCCCAATAGCGGCTTCCCCACCAATACTGGTCGTACCCGAGACCCAGGTCGACCAAGCTGGCTTTCACTGATTGGCTGTCGATTGCGCGCGCCGATGGGCTTGGCTCACGCCCGCTCTGTTCGCGCGCCGCCATCACGAGCGGGCGATCGAGCGATGCAAATGCGCCGTCGCGGCGAATTTCCCTATGCGATATCCTTCCGATTGGGCCGGAGAAACTCTCATAAATGCATGAGCACTTCGCCTGCGGCTCGGTGGCCCGAGCCGATCGCGCTCTCGACCGAAGGCGTACCCTCTGTGTGCTGCCCAGCAAACGAGATCGGTCCAAGCGGACGGCAGGCCACGTGTCGCGCCCCCTTGCTTCGATCGAGTCGGCCATCCGCCCCGCGCACGTCGCCGAAAACCGATCTTGTGGTTGGCAGGATCATGCTATGGCCCCAGCGATAGAGGTAGATCGCGCTTACGTCTCTATCAAAGTCGAACTTGGTGCCGCGCATCACCCGTGATAGATCGTCTCGCAAAGACTTTTCGTAGTCGCTGAAAGGCGTCTGCAGCAATTTCAGTCGTTCGACCGGGAATTCCTCCGGCGGGACAGTCATCCCCCCGTAAAAGGTCACTACCGACGCGCGATCCGGTTTATTGCGATTCTCAAGCGTCCAATCGGCGATTTCGAAATCCACCCAGTATCGGCTGCCCCAGAAAGTATTACTGTAACCGAGTCCCAGTTCGACAAACGGCGTCATATCGCGAACCGCGAGGTTTGCGACGAGGGCTGGAACCGTATTGAATTCGTTCCAGGCTGCTTTTCTTTCGTCGTCACTGATATGTTCTATGAGATGTCGCCCGCTCGAAGGCTGCGTTGCGACAATCATTGCCTTCCCGGTCGCCCGACGAAATTTCTCGTCCTTGAAGTAGGTAACGCTTACGTTAGATTTCGAAGGGGAGGCGTCGATGTCGACTCGCAGAGCGATCGCGTCTAGTCGAATATCGACGGTGTGATCAGGCCCCGTGCGCGCGTCCGATTTCTTGAGCCATTCCACCAGCCGGAACGCGATTTCTGAATTACCGCCTGGATAGGCAAAACAATCATTTGCAAATTCTAAACTCAGAAACGTAATGGCGCTGTGAGCGTTAACCGTATGTGCCGTGCCACCCATACTATCGACCGTATATTGGCTATAAATATCCGCAACGATTGGATCGCAACGAAGCACGTTCGTTAAATACTCGGCCAGAGTTATATTCGACAATTCATCATATCGCGAATTACTCATGTCAGGCGGATCAGTCGGCCCGCCAGGCTTGCCTGCCCATTGCTCAAAGATTTTAGCACATCTGGTAAAATCATCCATAATTTTTTTGCTGAACGGAGGTCTTTCGACCTTGTCGGGCGACAGCAATAGCTCAGGCCGCCAGCCTCGATAGCCCGATTCTACGCCCGGGGTGTTTTCATCGAAAAAGTAGCAGTCCCCCGGAGAGTTTATTTTATATTTCTCCCAGTGGATAGCGAGTTCCCGATAAATCTGAGAAAGAAACTCTACGTATGGAAATATGCAATATGCTCCCGCAGTTGACGCTACCATTGGAAGTGGCGGTCCTCCATCGCGCGCGGCGTTGCCACCGGCGTAGCTGTTAGCTTCAATCAGCAGAATTCTCGTTCCGGGCCGCTTCTGCAGCACATAAAAAGCGGATGACAGGCCTGCTAGGCCAGCGCCCACGATGATAACGTCGAACTCGCCGGAATCGTCTGAGACTTCGAACTTGCCCGCATACGCGTCGCATCCAGGGGCGACGGTCACTACGCCGGACTCGAAGGTCAGTCGTTGATCCCGCATCCAATGCCCGACGTTAAAGGCCGCGGGCAGATTGCCGTTGCGAAGGAAGCGCGGATCATTGCCCGCGACGTCGCCGCAGATGTCCCCGCTCGCGGCGGCGATCGCCCGAGAGGCGCCTGCGGCCCCGACGCCGAAGCTCGAGGCGACAAGCAGGCCGTTGACAAAGTCCCGCCGCGAGATCGTCGACGCCTTGCTCTTGGGGGATGAATTCTCTCTGCGCACGTTTCCTCCTGCGAGCGGCGTTTGACGCCGTCGGCGCGCGACCGCCCCTCCCAGCCCAAAGCGCGGTCCCGGGCCCGTTTCGCTTTTCGCCTAACCACAGGTTGGTTCTCGGCGATCCACAGATTGGTTCGACGCGGCCCTACGCGTCAAGCCGCCGGGCGTTTCGAGGCCCGCCGCGCGGCCGCCAGTCCTTAATCCGAGATTCTCCAGATTGAGGCCTCGGTCAGGCTGAGATTGCCGCTGTTGGCGGCCAACGGCAAGACCGCGGCGTCGCCCGCGGGTCCGCAGATGCGCTTCTGGGGGTGTCGGCTCTCGATCGCGAGCCAAAGAGCGACGAATCTTCTGTCATGAAGGCACACCTCTGCCGTGGTTTGCAAGGGAACGAGTGACGCCGAACGCCCTATGCTGTCGAAATGA
>Ga0326727_10010299_pt1 | contig 22363 bp, 16 predicted proteins | sample MB2enrmetagenome_FD_207643 | JGI IMG/M metagenome (GOLD analysis project Ga0326727, IMG submission 207643) | Lab enriched peat soil microbial communities from McLean, Ithaca, NY, United States - MB29MY | ecosystem: Environmental > Terrestrial > Soil > Wetlands > Peat | place: USA: New York...
TATTCGCTCTTTTTTTGTGTTTTTTTTGTTTTTTTGGCGCCCCATAGGCTTGGTTGGTGGGGGGGGGGGGGGGGGCCCCCCCTTCTGTGCCCCTCTCCCTCTCATCATGCTCACAGCATCACAAGAAAGGATAATTTTTATCGTTTCTGAAAACAGAAACAGATCATGGCTGACGAACAGCGCGCGCATCGCCGTCCACCTGATCGAGGGCGGGAGAAAAGTCAAAAAGTAACCTTTTCACTCCAACCCGCCCCATTAGCTTAGCTAACAACTTTTCTAAAAATTGACTCGCGTATCGCAAGGGAGCCATCGTCGGCGCGAGGGGGGGGCCTGGGGTCTTGGGGGGGGCTAAAAGCACGGAAAATAAAAAGGAAACAACGAGGCACTCTCGCATAGCTGTCATTATTAGGCACGAGCTGCTATCGAATTTATGGGAAAAGCTTCAATCTGGCATGCACATCGAAGGTGCTGGCCCTTCACCAGAATGCAGGTAATTAGCTTTCTAGCTGGAAAATACACAGGAACGCTCGTTTGCTTTTGAATTGATCGTGTTCAGTTGCGGCTCTGTACACATTCTTGGAGCAAGAGCGAACGCCCTGAAGAGGCAGGACTTTTCACATTCCACCACACGATGTATTCTCTTTTGTGGGGACAGAGTGGGGACAAAATAGGCTCACACGCAAAATGGGTTACGACCGGCTGCCGTAACCCATAGAATTTACTATGCGCCCAGGGTGATTCGAACACCCGACCTACGGATTCGTGGTCCAGCGCAAAAAGGAGCCCTGAATTGAAAGTTCCGGGCGGAAACCGGTTATTTTGCAATTATTTATTCCGATATGTATACTATAACATCCGGTGTCTCCGGATATATACCGGATATCGGGGAAGGTACCCGGGTTTTTGCCCGGTGGCTGTTTGAAGGGCGGTAGGCTAAGTGGGACTCCATATTTACTCGGGACAGGGCAAAATGAAAAAAGCGGATCGAAAAAAGATCGATGCGGAACTGCTCAACGCCAAGAAACTCGAGGCGACAGGGGTCCTGGCGGGTGGGATCGCTCATGATTTCAATAACCTGCTCTTTGTTATCATGGGCAATATCAACATGGCTCAACTCAAGATCGAGGAAGACCACGAGGCCCAAAAGCATCTAATTGAAGCCGAAAAAGCCTGCCTGCGCGCCAAAGACCTCACCCAGAAATTCATAACATTTTCTTCGGGCGGCGGTCCGGTCAAGCGCCTGGTCTCGATGAGCGATCTTGTTTCCAGTGTCGTCAGCCTGGTGCTGAGCGGCTCGATCACAAGCAGCGAGATTGACACGCCATCGGACCTGTGGCTGGTTGAGGTCGATGAGAATCAAATACGTCAGGTCTTTACCGGCATAGTGGAAAATGCCCGGGAATCAATGCCGCGAGGCGGCATAGTTTCGATACGCGCCGAAAATGTCGAAATCGACGCCGAAAGCGGCGCCGAAGGGATTGTTCCGAATGCGGGGCGTTACGTAAAGGTCGTCATCTCGGACGAAGGAATCGGAATTTCTGAAGAGAACATGCCGAAGGTATTCGATCCCTACTTTTCAACCAAATACCGCGGCAACCAGAAAGGAATGGGATTCGGACTGGCCATCGCGCATTCGGTCATAAAGAAGCACAACGGCAGCATCGAAGTGGAGTCGATTCCCGGTAAAGGTACAACCGTTTCCATACTCATTCCGGCATCGGCGGCAAAGGGCGATGTGCTTCCTGGAACTCCGTCCCTTGTCCTCATCCCAAGAAAACGGATACTGGTCATGGAAGACGAAGGGATGCTCGGCGAGCTGATTCAAACGATGATCGAGCACCTGGGCTACGAGGTGGACACTGCGCAGGATGGCGAAAGAGCCATCGAACTTTACTCCGAGGCGGTAGAGGCCGGCCGGGACTACGACGCAGTCATTCTCGATCTGACCGTGAAGGTCGGGATGAACGGCGTGGAAACCATCCGGAAGCTCCAGTACCTTAATCCGAATGTCAGGGCAATCATATCGAGCGGACACCCCAACGATCCGATAATGTCCGATTACGCCGAGTATGGGTTTTGCGATGCCCTGACAAAACCCTATGATCTCGAAAGGCTCCAGGTGGCCCTGGACAGGGCATTTGGCTGGTAGGACGCTGACGCAGCGAAATAAGCTCAACCGCGGAAGCGCGCGACGAACCCCAAGCGCCGCTTGAGGATTCATTTTCTTTTCGCAAGCTGGGGGACACGCAGACGCGGAGACACGGGGGCCATGGCTAGAAGAGTTCCGATCAGGTGGCATGGTTGGGTTGTACTTCTCGCGAGCGTGGCGGCGGCGCTTTCGGCGTCGAATCTACCGGTGGGACGCCAGGTGGATCTTTTGGGCTATGATCTCCTCATGGCTGTGGTACCCAGGGCGGCGGCCGGTTTGGATGATGTTGCGGTAGTGGGGATCGACGACGATGATACCATTGCCAACCAGCGGCTGCGGGAAGAGGTCGCGGACATACCGCGGGTTTTCCGGCGCGACTACCTTGCAAAAGTGATCGAAGCCATTCTGGATGCCGGGGCCGCTGGAATCGGCCTGGACATAGTGCTCTCCAGTTCCGTATACAAAACGTGCGAAAATGAGGCAGACCGAAAGCTCAAAGGAGTCCTGAAGAAGGGTAGGATGGCCGGCAAGCCGGTGGTCCTCGGCTTTTACCCGGCAGGCCCGGGAAAAAAGTCGGAGTTTCCGCACGATTATTTTCTGCTCTCCGTGGACCGCATTGCCTTCCTTAATTTTGACGAGGACCCGGACGACAAGAGGCGATCAGTGGCTCTTTCGATCCACGGCAAAGATATGGAAGGCCGGGAGACTACAGTTCAATCAATCTCCTATGAGCTGGCCGGCCTCATCAAGCAAGACCTGCCTTCCGGAAACTCTCCTCACATGAGGATCGACTACAGGCTCGCTCCGGTTACCAGGTATGCATTCTGGGATATCTATTCGCTGGCGGTGGAAAACAATGAATCCAGGCTCAGAGAGGCGTTTGCCAATAAAATAGTCTTTCTGGGTTACACGTTCAGTGCCGAGGATGAGCATACCATCCCGGTCAGGTTAAATTTCGCCTCCGGAAACAACCAACCTTCAGATCGAATCCACGGCATTTACATCCATGCGCTGGGGGCGAAGACGCTCCTTGCAGGCCAACTGCTAAAAGACGTTCCATCCGGGATTACCTGGACGGTGGCTGCGGGACTGGCCCTCGGGTCGGCAATATTGTTCCTGATGCTGTCTCCGCTGAGGGCGGGAGTTATCCTCGGTTCGCTGGCGCTGCTTACATGCCTTGGGACCTACGGTCTTTTTTGGTATTTCTGGGTGATACGGGCCGCTCCGTTGGCTTTCGGACTGTTCATTCCGGGCGCAATTACCGGGAGCTACCGTTACGGCGTTCAATATCAGCAGTTCCGCCTCGTTCAAAGGCTTTTCAAGAGTTATGTCAATCCCCATGTCCTGCAGCAAATCCTTGAGGATCCCAATTCAGCCTTGTTTGAAGGCCAGCGGGTCACCGTAAGCGTTATGTTTACGGACATCAGGAACTTCTCCACTCTCTCGGAGGTGTTGGATCCTCAACTGATCGTCTCGGGACTCAACCTGTATCTGGCCGAAATGACCGAAGCGGTTGTGAAGGTGAACGGCTATATGAACAGATTTATTGGTGACGGTATCCTGGCGATCTTCGGCGCCCCGAATCCTTTGCCTGGCGACGGGGCCTGGGGGGCGGTACAGTGCGGGTTGGACATGCTCGATCGCCTGCAGCGGCTGAATCAGTCCGAAATATTCCCCGGTATTCCCGAGATCAGGATCGGGATAGGCGTTCACACGGGTGAGGCTATTGTAGGCAATATCGGATGTTATCAAAAAATGGACTACTCGATCACCGGAGATACGGCTAACCTGGCATCCCGCATCGAAGGAATGACCAAAGTTCATAAAGTCCCTTTTCTGATCAGCGAGGCGACCTATGAACGGGTAAAAGATCGAATCGAGGCCCGATTTGTCGAAAGTACCCAGGTCAAGGGGCGAAAAGAGTTCGTTAATCTCTACGAGGTCGTATCGCTTAAAGTGACCGGGTCAGATACGGACGGTTCATAAGAGGCATTGGGAAACTCACTTATTTGGATTCCTGAAAATCTTGCGGCTGAAAATGACAGTGTCTCATCCCGAGTCTTTTGACGTCGAAAACCCGGGTAGACACGAGACTATCCTCAGGGAGGTTGGAGAATATGAGACGAAGCGCATTAAAGGGCATTCTGGCTGGATTGGGAGTCGTACTCGTGTGGTCCTCGTTTTCCTTCGCGGTCAACACGTGGAAGGTAAGCGACCTGTCGGGCGATGTATCCCTGAGTCGAGGCAACGAGCAGATTGCTGCGGCTATCGGATTGGATATCTCTTCGGGGGATACGATGAAAATCAAGGAAGGGGCATGGATTGAACTCGTGTCCACCGGATCATGCGAGGTGTGGGAACTCAAGGGGAATCGGCAATATACCTTCACCGAGCATGAAATTATGGGCAGTCCTGAACACGATAAGATTCTACCGGTTCAACGCCTGGCGGTATGCTTCAACCCTGCCGGGTTTTCAATGGGCAAAGCACAGAGAATAGGGGGTATAATAGAAAGAGGAGGGTCGATCGATGACCAGCTCGCTGATACGGGATCAAATGCAGCGCTTGTTAACCTCATAATTTTCCATGCTTTGAGCCAGAAGGACATCGAAAAAGCCAGGCCTTACTACGAAGCTCTGAAAAAACGCTCGCCGGGCTCTCAGTTTGTTGTAAGCGTTGCGGAAATCTTCGAGACAAAAGCTCCTGCCGGCAAGTAGGGATCGTTCATTTTCTCCCTGCAGAGGTCTGGCAGAAATCTACCTGCGGTATTAGTTTCGGGTTGGGCGAGGCCCTTGAGGCCTCGCCGGGAGCGGGGAAACGTCTGGAGCTGTAACTTTTTTGTAACTACACCTGCGGTAATTTCTATAATATTCCCGGAATGATCGATCCGCTAATTTCGGGATTGATGGACAGGTAGGCCGGAGACTCATGATTCGCATAAAACGATTGTTTGCGGACGACCCGCTGGAACCGTGATAATGCTGAGTGTGGAGATACTTTTGTGACGTTTGAACAACTCATTGACCGAGACAAGATCCTGAAACTGATGGAACAGGGTACGGGGAATGGTGTCAAGGTCGGCATCCTGGACAGCGGAGTCGATTTCACCCATCCCGCCTTATCAGGCGCAGTGCATCGATCTTTCGAGGTACGGGAATTTCAGGGTAATTTTACGGCGCTGGAGGCGCCCGGAACTGACGTTCTGGGTCACGGCACCATGTGCGCGGGCGTGATTCACAAGATCGCCCCTGAAGCAGAACTCTACAATATCAAGACCCTGGATGAGCGAGGACAGAATTCGCCCGCCAAGGTCATTTGCGGGATCGAATGCGCAATTGCCCAGGGGCTCCATGTGCTGAATCTGAGCCTGGTCTCACTCAACATGTCCAGAAACACCATTGTGGATATGCTCTACTGGGTGGAAAAAGCCTACTATAACGGAATGATCCTGGTTGCGGCTACGGACAACAAGCAGAAACGGGGGTTTCCGGGTGATTATTCATCGGTAATAGCGGTCGATTTCCAGCATTTTGAGGATTTCAAGTCCTTTAATTACTATCCTGGCAAAACGGTTGAGATGGAAGCCAAAGGGGTCTATGTGGAGGCGCCCTTTCCCGGAAACACTTACATCTCGACAACCTGTACGAGCATTGCATGCCCGCATGTTGCAGGCATGGTGGCGCGGCTTCTGTCATCGATGCCCGGACTCACACCCTTTCAGGTAAAAACGCTGTTGATGGCGGCCAGGTCCAACGGCCAGAATCCATAGGAGGCTACATGGACATCCTTCAAGGAATTGAAAGGGTGAGCAGGGCTATTGAAGTATTGTCTAATGAAGTCAAAGAGTTAAAGCTCATGGCTTCGGGAGTTCTTCCGTCAGGTCCATATCCAGCTCCAGCCGGATCACCGGAGCGTGACGATCAGCTAAAGATAGTCGTAGGCTATCTTGCCCTGAGCCCCGGCATGGAACAGGACGAATTGCTCAATACCCTGTTGACCTGCGCCCAGCAGGTAGTGAGGGCTGAGGGCGCGGGGCTGACCCTCTACGACGATAAGAAAGACGTGCTTGTCTTTCGGGCCGCAACGGGGGTTGCAGCCGATAAAATCATCGGCATGGAGGTGCCCCTTACCAATTCACAGCACGGAATTGCATTTCGAATGCGCCAGGTCATTGCATCAACTCCCATGAACAGGTCGATTGATCAGGCTACGGGCGTAACCTACAGAAATGTCCTGATCGCTCCTCTGCTCATCAACGACGAAGCTATCGGTACGGTGTCGGCCGTTAACAAAATAAACGAAGAACATTTCACCCCTCAGAATATCGAGGACTACACAGGTTTTGCGGAATTGGCTGCCCATATAATCCGGCAGCGAATGCGCGAATACAACCTCAAGCAGATAATAGAGGGAGACGCCGCGAAAGTGCCCGAGGAACTCGCCGGGGTGAAGGACCTCACGAGCGACGCAGACCTGCTGGACATAATCAAAAACCTGGTCACGATGGGGCGCAAGTCCCCAGAAATGCTTCCTTTGTGCAGACAACTCATCGGGGCCCTGGCCGATATGGGTTAGAGCCGGAGATTTTTCACCGAAGACGACCGATTTTTGGACCGGTGAAAAACACGAAGAAGCAACACAGCGCAGAAACATTTATCTGATGAAGGAGAGAGGCCATGACCCTTTTAAAGGGCCCGGACGGTACGCTTTACGATGTTCCCGACGGAAATCTTGAGCAATACGAAATCGCGCCCGAAGACCTCGTGGACAAGATGGAGGCCTCCGGTGTGAAACCGCCGCCCGGTATCAATCCTCAGCAGATAGGACCACAGCGGGTTGCGCCGATGCGTCTTTGTCTAAAGCGGTAATGTAGTAAACTTTCCCCGGGTGTACAGCACCAAAAGTCTCTACGCTCCGCGAGGTGGTTTCCATGCGTATTGAATCTTTCTTTGAACCCATTGTGTATGTGACGGCCAAAGTAACTCATGGCTGTAATATTAAATGCAAGTATTGCAAGGTCGATTCGTTATCCGGCAAATCCATGAAAATGTCGCTGGAAACGGCCAAAAGAGCCGCACGCCTTCTGATCGAGAACTCCAGCTTTTCTTCCCTGTGGTTCAATATGCACGGTGGGGAACCTTTGCTCTTGCCGGACGAATGGATAGAAGAGGTAGTTTCTTACGCGCGGGACCTTGCCGCCGGGCATTCCAAGGAGATCAGGTTTCCCATAGCAACCAACGGTACCCTTCTGCCCGAGGAGCGGCTCCTCAAACTCCATAAGCTGGGGGTCGATTTCTCGATGAGCTGTGACGGCCCTCCGAAAATACATAATATTATGCGCGGGCGCGGAGCAACTGTTCACAAGACTTACCAACTGTTCAGGAAGCACAAGATCCGGTGCGGCATCATGGCGGTTATCAGCAAGGGCAACTATGACAAGATGAAACAGATCATGGATTGGTACCGCGAGCAGGGAATTCGCTCTTTTCTGTCAAATTTTGTCGAAGCGCAGGGACGCGGCGTCAACAATCATCTTTTGAGCCCACAGGAAATGTATGAAAGCGGAGTACAGATCCTGGACCACATGTGCGAAACAAATATCTCGGTTACAAATGACGATATGTTGCGAAAGGTTGCCTGGTTCGTGCAAGGCCGAAAGAATGCCGACACCCTTGCGTGTCCAAATATAGAATGCCATGCCGGCCGGCACATGGTTGCAGTCGATATGGATGGAAGCATTACAACTTGTGGAAGCGCCGATACATCCGATTACCTGATCGGTCACATCGATCGCGATATGGATGACGACCAATATAAGAGTGTGCTCAATCGATTCCATGACAAGGGAAGATGGATTATACGCTGCTTCGATTGCGCCGCCAAACAGATTTGCAGCCATGGCTGCACGACTGCGTGCAACAAATCGAGCGATTACAGGGAAAACATGTGCCAATACACTCGAATGATATGGACACATTTATGTGAGCATTCTGAAAAAGCATATCACATTAATGGCATAATAAGTGGGCGTATGGCACATCATGGTAGCTTGCCGGTCACGGCGGGAGGAAGCGTTTAGCTTCCAGCCTGCCCGGCGAACAGCCCCGGGCAGGGCCGCGAGCGTTGGTCCCGCATAGATCTGCCGGCATGGCTCCGTTCATATCGAGTGCCGAGACGGGCAAAAGAGGCAGGTGTTTTTGAACCGGAGCACAACAATTTCAAGAAGGAGAAGACCATGGCCGTTGTGAGAAGTCTTGAAGGAACATTTTATGACATCCCCGACAGTGAACTCGAACAGTACAAAGTTCCAGCCGATCAAGTCAAGGGCTTGATGGAAGCAGCCGGTCAGAGACCCCCGCCGAATCCGGGACCGCAACAGGCACCCAGGGGGCAGGGCCAGGGTCAGGGCCAAGGCCAAGGCCAGGCCGGGGCTACGTGTGGAGCGCCGCAAATCCTTGTACAGTTCATAATGCAAGGGGGCGGCGGCGGCGCAGGGGCCGGCGGCGCCCAACAGAAGCAGCCTCAAGGGGAGCAGGCGGGAGGCGAAGAGGAAAACGTCGAGCCTCAATGGTACTGGGTAAACTGGGCAAACTGGGCTAACTGGTATAACTGGTACTAGAGTGGGACGTCTCAGCGATCAAGGAATTTGCGGAATGTACCACTGGTCGTCTTTGGGTGACCGTTGAAAAATTTCACCTTCTGTTAGGGATAAAAGGCAGACATACGATCGAAGTCCGCCTTTTGTTCCGTTCCTCAAAGATCGCGCTCCTGTCAATTCAAAAAGGATTCCTGTATGGAGATGCAAGGTCCGCAAGGTATGTACGGAATGGAGCAATTATCCATTGGGCAGAGGGTTTCGAACGCTCTATTTTTCCTTAAGTATTTGAAGCCTGTTTTGTGGATAGTGATACTGGTTGTTATAATCAACCTGGTATCGGCTTCCAGTTTGATACCTATTATGGATTTTGGAAGGATATTGAGCGACTATTTCGGACCGAGAGAGTCAGTGATATGGTCTTTTATCGACTTGTTTACCGCCCCATCGAATTCTATATATGTTTACGTTATTTTGGCGGCCTTGCTCATAGTCATTTCAGGAATCGTCACGCTCATATCCAATTATTATGCAAGTTATGTTCGAGAGTTTATGTTGAGGAACATCAGGCTTGACGTCTACAATAGTCTCGAGCACCTCAATATACAATCGGTGAACAGAAGGGGGGCGGGGGATTATGTGCAGGGAATTCACCGGGACGTTTACGCGGTGGATCAATTGTTCAGTGAGCTCTTTAACAGGGCCCTGCCTCAGACCATATTCGCCGGGGTCGCCTTCGCCGTTTTGATCAACATCAACTGGGTTATGACCCTGGTATTGTTTGCGGCCGGTTTTGTGCTCTTTCCGATTTTCACCATCTGCAGCAGGAAGGTAAACCAGCTTTCCGGGTACCTGCGATGGGCATTCACCGAGATGTCGGACCAGTTGATCGAAACCATAGGCGGGTTCAGGGATATCGTCGCCGGAGGGCGCTTCGACCGCTTTGCCGGCCGGTTCGACGAATTCCTCAAAAGATCGCAGGGAAGCGCGGTCAGCATCGCCTGGTGGGGGCAGGTCGGGGGCATAACGACGACCTCACTGATGAGCCTGTTCAGTGCGGTCCCGATCATCGTGGTAATCCCCAAACTGTTGAAGGCACATGCTGAGGGCCAGCCGGTGACGGTTTCCACTCTAATCGGAGCTACAATATCATACGTGCTCTTTCTCCAGCACTTTCTGCAGATCTACGCCATAATGTACCAGTTTCTTCAGCAGGCAGCGCTTACCTCCCCGAGTTTCCAAAGCCTCCGGATGATGCTGACGCCCGGATCGAGGAGATTTCCTGCGCAGGTCCCGCAAATTGTTCCTGCCGGCGTTGAGGGCATTCCCACATCCTTATCACCCGTTAGATCGATCCAGTTTGAGGACGTCTCGATGCGCTTCAACGGCCGTCCACTATTTGATGGTCTGGGGTTCTCCATACCCGGGGGGAAGATTACGGCCATTGTAGGTCAAAGCGGATCGGGGAAGACAACGATATTCAACCTGCTGCTGCGTTTGCTCGACCCTACGAACGGGAGAATCATGATCAACGGCCAGCTTTTGGAATCCGTCGATGAGAAGCTGCTGAAGAAAATGATGGGGCTTATCCCCCAGGACCCGTTTATCTTCAACTGCTCGCTTCGCGATAACCTGCTCATGGCGTCAGCCGACGGGGTTGACGACAACTTGCTTGACAGGGCTATCGCCCTGGCGCAACTCCGTGAATTCGTTCAATCCCGCGAGGGCGGCCTGGATTTCGTGGCAGGGCATATGGGCAGAAACCTTTCCGCAGGCGAGAAGCAGCGCCTGGCCCTGGCGCGTTTGATCGTGCAGGACCCGGAAATCATCATTTGCGATGAATATACGGCCAACATCGATGTGAAGACAGCGGGACTGATTCACGAGGTGATGCGGAGCGAATTCTCCGAGCGCACACGCATCATCATTACGCACCAGTTGTATACGATCAAGGGAGCCGATCATATCGTCGTTCTTGATAAAGGGACCATCGCCGAAGCCGGCACACACGAAGAGCTGCTCGCCCAACCCGGCGTTTACAGGGATCTATGGGAGCTGCAAAAACTTACGTAAAGGGCACATCGGATATCGGATGCCGGAGTTCGATTTCAGGGCTCTGATGTCCGGCATCCGTAACGGAGGCGGATGAAACGAATGTCCCCGCGATTGTTTGGGTTTCTGCCAAAGTCTTGCCTGGCATTGATATGCATACTTCTGCCCGGCCTGTGCCTTTTGACTGTCCTGCCCGATACACCGCCAGCCATTCAAGCAGATACAACAAACGGACGCGAACAGGCGCCGGCGCCGCCGGGATTGCCGCTCAACCCCCCGGATCAGCGTCCGGAGCAGGCTTCGGCGGTCGACAGGATTGTCCAGCTGAACTTGGAAGTTATCGGCCTCTACAGGCAGGGCAATTTTGAAGAAGCGCTCGCCCGTTGCACCGAGACCTGCGAGCTTGCGAGGCGTGAGCTGGGGGAGGAACATCCGGAATTTGGCAGTTGTATCAACAATCTGGCATCAATTTACGAAACCAGAGGCGAATACGGCCGGGCAGAGCCTCTTTTAAAACAGTCCCTCGAGATATCGAAAAAAGTCCATGGAGAAAACGATCCGGATTTCGCTTTAGCCCTCAACAACCTTGCAAACCTCTACCTGGAAACGGGCAGATATGCCGAAGCCGAGCCACTCAACCTTCGTGCCCTGGAAATCATCCGCGCCGGCGCAGGCGAGGACAATGCGTTCTTTGTCAAAAGCCTCAACAATCTTGCTTCCCTTTACATGCGGATGGGAAACTATGTTGAAGTGGAGCCGCTCTATAAGAAGGCGGCGGGCATTCTGCTGAAGATCTCGGGGGAAGACCAGCCTGACTATGCCATTGTCTTAAACAACCTCGCGAAGTACTACTACTACATAGGAAGGTACCCGGAGGCTGAATCCACCTATCAAAAGTCCCTGGACGTCTCTCGGAAGGCCGTTGGCGAACAGCACCCCATATATGCCCGGACCCTGAATAACCTGGGTTCCGTATATGAAGCCATGGGCAACTACGCCAGAGCCGAGCAGCTTTACCAGCAGGCCCTCCGGACCATCACTTCAAAATCGGGAAAGGACAGCACCGATGCCGCCGCTGCGCTGAACAATCTCGGAGGTCTATACAAAACCATAGGGGACTACGGCAAGGCCGACTCGTTTTACCGTCAGTCAAATGAGGTCTGGCGGGCCGCTGTGGGAGAAAAACATCCGGAGTTCGCTGCCAGTCTTAACAACATGGCGGACCTCAATTATTGGATGGGCAAGTTCGATGCGGCCGAGCAACTGTATGTGAAGGTGCTCCAAATCCAGAAGTCGAGCCTTGGCGAAAAACACCCGGATGTGGCCCTGAGCTCGCAGAACCTTGCTGTACTCTACGTAAAGATGGGCAGATACCCGGAAGCCGAGTCTCTGTATCGACAGTCGCTCGATATATGGAAGTCGGCCCTGGGAAACAGGAACCCCAATGTCGCCCTTGCACTGCAGAACCTCGCCCTGCTCTACGTAAAGATGGGCAGGTACGAGGAGGCCGAACCGCTCTACAGGGAGGCCCTGGAAATATACGTTGCGGTCCTGGGGAAGGACAACCCCGATGTCGCTACCACTCTGAACAACCTGGCAGCGCTCTGTGCCGCGACTTCCCGCGAAGGCCAGGCCCTGGAGCTGATGAAGCAGGCTGAAGGTATCTATGACCATTTGATCCGGCAAGTCTTCACTTTCGCCTCCGAAACCGAGCGCATGGGATACGTCGCGGTCCTTCGCGGAGACATGGACAGCTTCCTGTCTCTGATTTCACAGCATCTGGCAGACTCGCCCGCCGCGGTGGCGGACGGGCTGGACATGGTGCTCAAACGCAAGGCGATCGTGGCTGAAGCACTGGCGGCCCAGCGGGACGCCATCCTTGGCGGGCGTTATCCCGACCTGGCGCCTGCCCTTCGCAGGCTGAGGACCCTCAATGCCCAGATAGCCCAAAGGATCATGTCGGGCCCGGGTCCGGAAGGTCCCGAGGCCCATCGGCAGTTGATCGAAAAGTGGTCCGCCGAAAAGGAGAGCCTTGAAGTCTTTCTGGCCGGCCACATACCGGAGATCGACCTGGAAAGAAAACTTACGGAGGCCAATCGGGCCAAAGTTGCCGGAGCGCTTCCCGAGGGCACGGTCCTCGTTGAGTTCGTCCGGTTCAATCCGTTCGACTTCAAAGCCATACCCGCCAAGGGACAGCCGGTCTGGAAGGCGGCTCGCTATCTGGTTTTTGTCCTGCTTCCGGGTCAACCGGACAACATTCAGATGATCGACCTCGGCGAGGCAGACCTCATCGACGACATGATCTCCGATTTCAGGGGCGAGATCACGGGAAGGGCCGAAAAACCGGACGGTCAGGCGGAGAGGGGCGTGCGGGGCGCCGTTATGGATGTTGGCCCCAAGCTTCGTGAAGCGCTCTTCGATCCTCTGAAAAAAGTTCTGGGCGACCGTAAGCGGCTTATCCTGGCCCCTGACGGCGACATATATCGTTTGTCCTTCAGTGTGCTGCCTGCGGACAAAGAGCGCTACATTATCGATGACTACCACATCAGCTATGTCGGCGCCGGGCGGGATATCCTGCGCTTCGGCTCAGGTTTTACCCCGGGGGCTTCAGCACCCATGGTGATTGCGGACCCGGACTACGATCTCGAAGCCGGTGCGAAGAGCGTTCAAACGGACACAGGGGCTTCTCGGGAAAGGCAGTTCCGGGATGTATTCCCCTCACACTTCGAGCGTTTGCCAGGCACACGCGTAGAGGGTGACCATGTCGCCGCGATGCTCGGTGTCAAAGCTCTGGAGGGAGGATCAGCCACCAAGCGCAGCGTCGAAGATGCGCGCTCGCCCCGTATCCTGCATATGGCGACCCACGGGTTTTTTCTGCCGGACCAGAGGCGTCCACCGGGGGCCAAAGAGTTCCAGGCAAATAGAGGAAGAAGCGGGGCGGCAAATTTGGCCGGTCCGCAGTCACGTGGTATAGAAAACCCGCTGTTGGGCTCGGGACTTGTGCTAGCGGGCTACAACCCCTGGCGTAAGGGAAAGGTGTTGTCCCCCGAGGTTGATGACGGAATCCTGATGGCGGAAGACGCAACAGGTCTCGACTTGCTTTTCACCGACCTGGTGGTTTTATCAGCCTGTCAGACCGGGCTCGGGGACATAAAGGCCGGCGAGGGGGTTTTCGGATTGCGCAGGGCGTTTCTCCTGGCCGGAGCAAAAACGCTCCTGATGAGCTTGTGGAAGATTCCGGATGAAGAAACCCAGATGCTGATGGAAGGCTTTTATAAGCGCATATTGGAAGGAAAGCCAAGGGCAGAGGCCTTGCGCGAAGCGCAGTTGGAGGTCAAGGCCGTTTCCCCGGACCCGCTGTTCTGGGGTGCGTTCATCTCGCAGGGCGATCCCGGGCCGCTTCCTAAGAACTAAGCGTTCACCGCAGAGACGCAGAGAACAGCTTGTTAGACAGGATTAACAGGATTTACAGGATTGAAAATGCTTCATAAGGATCAACCGTAGCCCCACAGACGAATCGCTGGATTGCGCGAGTTGTCGAACACTCCCGGTCTGTTTTATCTTTTAATCCTGTCAGGAGGTTTTCTCTGTATCCTCTGAGTCCTCCGTGCCTCTGTGGTGAATCCTTTTCCTCCGTACGACGGTGAAAGGAGAGATTTATGGCCAAGGTAAAATGGGGATGGACCTTTGCTCTGATCTTATTTTTGATCTTTGCCGCGTTGACGGTTTTTGCCGAGCAGCAGGCAACAAGAATTATTAAGTTTGCCCCCGCTACCCACGTTCGGGATGTACGGGCGGGCAAGTGTTGGACCAGTTCCATTGCGGCTCCAAGGCCGGATGCATGGCGTTGCATGGTAGAAAATGAAATTTTCGATCCCTGTTTTGCCTCCACGGACAGGAACCTCGTAATATGCAACCCGAATCCTCCTAAGGGTTACCCCGGATTCAGGCTGAGGCTGACGGAGCCCTTGCCGAGGACCGAGAATCCTGCTCAGACGGCCTACGATGGCGGATGGCTGGTTGAACTGGCGGACGGGACATTATGCAGACCGGCGACAGGCGCAAGGTTTGAAGTCAAGGGCAAGGTGGCAACCTACTATTGCGATAGCTGGCAAAAGGGCAAGGACACCGTCCTGCTGGACGGCCTCAATACCGGAACACCACTCTGGATGGCTGAGAAGGCGACGATTGTCCAGGGTCCACGAGGTCCAAATTACTTAAGTTCGCATAAAATAGCTGTAAAGACGGTCTGGCAGTGAGAAGCTTCAGATATCCCGCTATTAGATGTGCAGCCTCGTCAGCCGCTCACCAGACGAGGGACTGTTGGACGTAGGAGCCGGTGCGAATCGGGTTGTACCCGAGTAGCGCTTCGGCCTTCGCCACGCTGATGAGCGACTCGTTTCCCTTCGAGAAGTTGGGCACCTCCGGCCAGCGCGTACGGATGAACTGCTGTACGTCGACGATCCTCTCGTCGACGTGGCCGTCGATGAGATTGAACGTCTCGAACCGGAAGTCGGCCGAGTTCTCCAGCGCGCAGACGACGCCTGAGACGAGATTCTCCACCGACGTGCTGGCGTAGAAGTTGCCGGGGGTGTCGGACTGGAAGCCGGGGTACTCCAGGCGCAGTGAAATTCCCTGGGTGCCTCCGGCGGCGCACGCGCCGGCCAGGTACTGTTCGAACTTGACCTTGAGTAGCCCGTACATGTGCTGCCCGTCGGTGAGCGTGGGACAGTAGTTGGACTCGAGGATGGGGAACTGGTCGATGCGGGTCGGATTGTTTATGCCATAGACCTGCGCGGACGACGCGAAGAGGAACTTGGGGACGCCGATGCTCTTCGCCGCTTCGAAGACGTTCACGGAGCCGTCGTAGTTGATCCGCTCGAAGTCGGCGTCGATGGCGCCGGGCAGGAAGGGGTGCGGAATGGCCGCCAGGTGTACGACGGCATAAGCACCGCGGAACCGTGCCGCCAGCACGCTGCGCATGTCGAGGATGTTGTCCCTCGTCGGTCTCAGCAGCGGCCCGCCGAGCAGGCGGATCGAGACCATGCGCTGGAGCTTTCCGATCCGTCGTGCCAGGGCCTGGCCCACCGGAGAGCGGGAGGTGCCGAGGTATCGGCGTCTCAGGAGGGTGATCGCGGTCCCCCGGTATTGATCGAACAGGCGCACGCCGTAGCCGCGTTTGCGGAGGCCCACCTGCAGCATCTGGCCGACGAACCCGCTGCCGCCGGTCAACATGATGATCTTCTCGCTCATGATCGCCCATCTCCTGAATCAAACAGTTTGCACCACTCAAGGATGGCGCGTCCCCAACGTTGAACGTACGTGCCGCCGGTCTCGTGGCCACCGAGCGCGGCGCCCATTTCGCGCATGCACGTGAGCGGGTCGCTACCCCGGAGCTCGACTGCGTCTATTGTCTCCCATATGCTCTCGTTGGCGCGGATCCCCGGCGCTTCCTTGACAAGGTTTGCGAACGGGTCGCTCGCCCGACGGTGCTCCACCACGGGCTGGCCGCAAACGATGCCGTAGCGCAGGTGCCGGCAGATGCGCTGGACGACCAGCCCAGCCCAGATGTCATCAAACCGCGCGTAGGGCGAGTCCTCCCCCATGGGAGGGAAGTACATCAGGCAGGCGATCTCGCGGCGAAACGCAAGGTTCATTCCGCAGAGCGGAAAGTACTGTTCGCTGGGCATTACCCGGGACGACAAGCCGCGGTCCAGCACGTGATCGCCGTTGCGGGCGCCCTGCGCCAGGAGTTGCACGGCGTCCAGGTCCGGATGTCCCGTCCAGAGGCCCATGCTCACGCAGATGTTCCGCAGCGTTCCGGTGTTGGCGTACGGCAGGCCCCGTACCCGCAAGTGCGGTACCGTGCTCTGCCAGACGGGCGTCGCCTCCAGATTCTGCAGGTGCTGCCGGACATACTCGCGGTCCAGGGGGAAGCAGTCATCGTCCAGCGTGAAGATGACGCTGGCCCCCATCATCCAGGCTCGCCAGAATCCGAAGGCCCGGATGGCGCTGTCGCGCCGGGAGATGATCCCAGGGTTTGGGAGGCTTGTGTCGATGTCACGCCAGGCGTAACGGTGAACCCGCTCGCCGTTGCCGGCGGGTCCGGATGATTCTGGCGCATCCTCGACGATCAGGATTTTGTCCCACGGCCAGGGGCGCCAGGCGTCCAGAAATTCTCCCAAGCGGTCCGGGCGATTCGTTGGCACGACAAGCACGTTCATAGCAGCGTCTTCAGGTGTTCCGGGATGCGCTCGCGCGTGCTGTTGTCCAGACCCCGGAAGAACCACGTCTTGAACGCCTCTTCTCCTTCGACGAGACGATTCTGCAGGCCGCATCCCTCTTCGATGTCGCTCGGATTCCAGTTGCGTGCCGCCGTCTCGCGATGGCGTGCGGCGCACGTGGCGTAGTCGATCCGGTGCAGATGGACGAGGAAGAGGTTCGGATCAGGCTGCAGATCCGGGAAGTAGGTCGCCTCGTGGAACCCGAGCGACCACGACATGGGCACGGAGGAGAGCAGCGGTTTGCAGTAAAAGCGTGAGGCGTGCCAGTACCGGCGCTGCGCGAGCACCGGCTGATCGAAGCACAAGGCGGGCTCCTTGGCCGGATAGTGGACTACCTCGAATCCCGTACACCGGGCCACGCGATCCTGGAATCGATCGATGTAGTCATCCAGCCCTCGATACAGCGCCGGATTGGCGACGACGATCTCGTCGCATTCAGCGAAGAGCACGTGCTCGTAGGAGCGGAGCAGAAAGGCGTGAAACGCCGTGACCGTGCCGTTCAGCCAGGCATGGTCGAAGCTCAGGTCCCGGTGCACGCCCACCAGGTTGCAGCGCGTGCCGAGGCCGTCGGTACTCCCGTCGGTACTGTCGTGATCCAGGACGTACAGATCAGCGGCATCGAAATAGCGTCCGTAGTAGCGAAGCCAGAGCGGCAGGAACACCGGCTCGTTCTGGACAATGGTGAATGCCGCGCGCCGTCGCTTGCCGAGTGTCACCTTCTCCCGCCGGTCCGCTGGGCCAGACCGCAAATCTTGGTCAGCAGCCTGACTTTCGGCGCAGGCGGAGGCGGGCGGGCCGTTGTTGATCGGCGGAGAAGCCGGGCTGTCTGCCGATGAGGCCGATGATGGGCGTGATGAAGTCCCTGAATCTAGCAATGACGATCTCCTTCCCCCGGCAGAATGCCTAGAGGACGCCAGTCTACAACACACGCGCGCCAATGCGGCTGAGCCGGCACCCGCCTCGAGAGGCGGGCGGTGCGATAGGATCGGGAGAAGATGAGCATCATCCCACGCCTCAGTCCCTTGGCCATCGCCGGCCTGCTGCTCAACGCGTCTTCCCCCGCCGGGGCCCAAACGCCTCCCGCCGCCGCCCCATTACGAGGGCACAGCAGAGGTGTCGTTCGTGGGGGCTGATAAAAAATCGCTTTTCGGTGGTTCCAACGTATCACACCGTGCGGGGGAGCATCAATGAATTATGTTTACACATTGCTTTCTCACCGGCCTGTTAGACCAATGTTTTCGAAGCATCCCGCATGAGCTTCGATATTGCAAGTTTCTGGGGGCAAGCCTCTTCTGCCCTTGAATAATCAATTTGTGTAAGGACCGCCCTGGCCTGGTGCGGTAAACCGGCGAAAACCTCACGCGCGAGATCGCGTTCGCCATAGTCGCGGTAATACATCAGGCACCTCATTATGTCGCTGACAGGTACGGCTCCTCCGACCGCCTCATAGCAGATACGGCCGCACCCGGCGCAGTAGCTTTCGCGAGTTTCAGCCGCAAATCTTTCCAGCAGATCGAAGTCGCTTCGCGTAAGGCCCGTCTGGTCTCTCGCCGCCGCTATGTTGGCCGAAAGAATCGTGAGGTTGGGCATCTGGGAGCAGACGCTCGCAATGTTCGGGTTTTCCAGTACAGCTTTGAGCTTGGCCTGCTTATCGGTAAAACCGCGTTCGAGAAATCGTCCCGCAAGTTGCAGTTCGGCTTCGCTGTCCGTCTTTACCTGTCCGCCTCCCTGTGTTTTTATGGCCACGAGCCCGATTCCCTTATCCGCGCATGCGGCAACGGCTTCCTCCATCTTCGGCGTGTGCATTATCCGAAAATTATAACTGAACATTATCGCATCGATCCAATCCGTTTTGGCTGCGCTCAGCATGCACTCATCCATATTTGTGTGAGCGCTGAACCCAAAGAGTTTGATTTTGCCGGCTTTTTTCGCTCCGGAAGCCCATTCCCTGTATTGTTTGGGGGCGGCTATCGCGTTGAAATTATCTATGCAGTGCACGTAAAATAGATCCACATAATCAGTGCAAAGCCTTTTAAGGCACTTGTCCAGACCCTCCGTCAAGGCTTCGGGCTCGTAATGGTGCAGCTTTGTGGCGATAAACAGTTGCTTCCTGGCATCGGGATTTCTGGTAAGAAAACGCCCGTACCCCTCCTCACTCAAACCATTTCCATACAATTCAGCCGTGTCCCAGAAATTTACGCCCCAGTCGAGGGCCTGTCTGAGGACCGACTGATTATTGATCGTGTCGAACATCCCGCCAAGGGACAAAACCGGCACTTCTACGCCCGTTTTTCCAAGCCGGCGCCTGGGCAAGGGGCCTTTCCCGGCTCCGGGTGGTTCCGAACCAATGGCGCCACTGTCAACATTCAGCCCGGTTGAAGCTATCCCAGCCAATCCAATGGTTTTGATAAAGGCGCGTCGTGTCAAACCTTCGGACTTGTCTTTTTTTTCCATTTTTCGGCCTCCGAACTCGAGAGTGAAATTCTATTCGAGGATTTCAGCCCTGTAGGGTGGGCACATTTGAGCAACAGCCCCTAAGACCGCGCCCACCCGATATTAATTCGCATTTCAGTCGAATAGACGATACTTTGGGAATAAGAGATTGTCAATCATACCAACGGCAGCGTCCTTGTGCCGCGCCGCCAAGGTTCCCTGCCAATTTTGAAAGAGTCCGGTTTGCAGCGATGGTGAAGTGGACCTCCTGCTTCTACGCTATTCCCTTTGCCGCCTTCTCTTTTGTGCCAGGCAGCGGCGTTGACTGGATCTCACTTCCTCGCAGCGCGGAAATCACGGCGCCCACCAGTCCCAGGGAGGCGCCCACCCGGAAGGCGAAAGCCTGGGCCTGGACGTAGGCGTCGAAGGAGGGGCCTGCGGCCAACGCGTCGTGGGCCCGGGCCAGTATTTCCGCTGCTCCTGAGGGCCCCAACCCATGGCCGAGGACCGCAGCCGCCAGCGCGGCCCCGATGGCCTGGCCGAAGTTGCGGGCCGTCGTGAAGAATCCGTTGGCCGCGCCCAGGTCCTGGGGCGGCACGGCGCTGAGCACGGAGCTGTTGTTGGGCGGGTGGAACAAACCGCCGCCCACCCCCGCGAGTACCAACAGGCCGACGATGCAGGGGTACGAGGCCTCCGTACCCAGGAGGGACATCCCGAGCACGCCGGCGCTGGTGCAAATAAGGCCCGCGGTGCTTACGATGCGGGCGCTGAACCGGCCGGCCATGCGGCTAACTAGCTGACTCGCGACAGTCAACGCCACAGACAGGGGCACGATGAGCAAGCCGGCGAAAAAGGGTGACAGCCCCAGCACGACCTGCGCGTACAACGGCATCAGAAAGTAGCCGAAGGTCGCAACGATGAAGTAGAACGCGGCGGCAATCGCCCCACAGGTGAAGGCCCTCGATCGGAGCAGCCGGAGGTCGAGCAGCGGCCAGGCCGACCGCCGCTCCACCGCTATGAACAGCCCGAGCAGGATAAGGACGGCCAGCAGGAACGCCAGGCCGATCGGGTCCAGGAGGTCCCGGGACAGGCGCTCGATCAAGAGAAAGGGAGCCCCGACGATTAGGACCGACAGCACCCCACCCCACCTGTCCATAGGTGCGCCGGGTCCGGTGGTGCGGTTGCGGAGCACCGCAAGGTCCATCACGAAGCCGAGCCCGCCGACGGCCAGGATGACCAGGAAGATGGAGCGCCAGCCCAGCCAGTCGATCAGGAAGCCCCCGAGGAGCAGGCCGGTGACCTGACCCATTGCCAGGACCGAGGCATTGACAGCCATGGCCCGGCGCCGTTCCTCCTTTGGAAAGACCGCGGTGATCTCGGCCATCACATTGGCCAGCACCAGGGCGCCGCCCAGCCCCTGGAGGACCCGGAAGACGATAAGCGCCGTCAGGGTAGGAGCCAGTGCGCACAGCCCCGCACCGAGCGTGAGCAGGGCGACGCCAACAACGGTCACCGGCTTGCGGCCCCACCGGTCCGCCAGGCGGCCGGCAAGCAGCAGGGTGACCGTCACGGCAGCGAGGTAAGCGACGAGCACCCATTTGACTTCGTGAATGCCCACACCGAAGTGGCGCGCCATCGCGGGCAGAGCCAGGGTAACGATGAAGCCGTCCATGTAGACCACGAAGTTGCCGCACTCGACTGCCGCCAGCACCCACCAGCGGTAAGCCGGCCCCTGCGAGGCTTCTCGAAAGCGTGTGACAAGTCCGATCGTCATGTGGCAAGGTCTCCTTTCCGGGCCGGCAGCCGCCCCGTGCCGCCGTCTTCCCTGTCTTAACCGGTGCGATCACATTGCGAATCACGTCGCGCCCTATTTCTCGAGGGCACTTTTCAAGCGATCTCGGACGCTCGGGAGCTACTCTTGCCTTTCAGTTCATTTTCCGTCTTCGGCTTTCCAAATTTTGACCAGTCCTTATAGTATTGCAGCGTTGTGTCGATGCGCAACCAGTTCTTGTCTTCGCGGCGGCTACAGGCTGAAGAACTGCGGAGCGGATATCGGTACCTGCTCGTCCCGGAATCCGGAGTGGAACTGTTCTCGGACAGGCGGGATTGGCGAGGTAGACAGGTGCGGAACTTCGGTTAACATCGAAAAAATAGAAAATAGCTACAGCACCGTAAATGATTGGATTAAAGGATGACAGGTCATGATTCGTGAAGACATTCTGCGGAAATTCCCGGAACTTTTCGGGACCAGGACGGTGAACGGGCGAGAAGTCAATGTGGAACACACGATCGCCGAGCTCACCCGCGACTTTGATCCCGAGATCGCTGCCGCACTGACTGCGCGGCGCGCGCTGTTAAACTCCCCCGAACCGGTCAGAGAAAAATATGCCTGGCCAAAGTGGGACGACACGTTTCCAGATCCCGTTACGGGCCGGTCCTGGACCTTTCGTCAGATCGTGCAGGGCTTGATCGATAACTTTTTGGGTCGAGAAAGCGAGTGGCGCTGGCGTCTTAATGACGAGGCGCCCATTCCGGAGAACGCTCATCCATTGACAAATCCGGGGTTGGAACTCACCGGGCCGTGGCATCCGCTGGACATGGCATTCAATGCCCTTAACAGTCCGGCTCCCATGAATATGCCGGACTTCGAGGACGCGTCGCCGTCGCACTTTCAGCCGGACGGCACGCCCGCCGATCGGCCGGTCGGTGTGTTTGCCGCACTTAAAAATGCCCGGGATATCTTCGAAGGCCGCTGGGCCGGCCGCGTTTATGAGGTGACCAAGAAAGGAAAAAAGCGCACCTACAAGATCGACAGGCCGCCTTCGAACTGGCCGACCCTGTTTGTTCGAC
>Ga0326727_10010301_pt1 | contig 22362 bp, 20 predicted proteins | sample MB2enrmetagenome_FD_207643 | JGI IMG/M metagenome (GOLD analysis project Ga0326727, IMG submission 207643) | Lab enriched peat soil microbial communities from McLean, Ithaca, NY, United States - MB29MY | ecosystem: Environmental > Terrestrial > Soil > Wetlands > Peat | place: USA: New York...
TATGATGCTCGAAGTAAATTTTCTGTCCATTCATTAATTCAACGGTCAAGGCGGGAACTAATTCACCATCCAAATGATAAACTAAACCTGCAAAATTCTCGCTACGTGCGCTCGTCGGAAGCAATACTGGTCTTTCCATAATGCACCCTAACCTCCCTTTTCAAATTGGTCTGCGATAATTTTATAACTAGTTTATTTTTAGTATTTTCCACATTCTTTCCTTCAATTCCTCCCTTATTATCCGGAAATAATCCAAGAAAAAACAAAAATAGCCAGACCGTCCAAACGATCTGGCAAATAAGTTCAGTGGCGATTTTGCCTATATTTTGTTTCATTGATCATGTAGGGTTCCAGTGACCCGTCACATAAAACACGTATTTGTTAAGAAAACAGCCATCCCGGATTGGTTTATCCAATAAATTCAAAAACTTACGTGTATAGACCCCGTACCAACGAAGTCACTGTTTCTTAGGAAATTCGGTAGATCTATTTGTTGTTGTGTTGTAGTATGAAGTATAAGAAACCATTCCATGTTCAGAGGAATGGTAAATTCTTTATATTCTTCATTTTCTTTTTTGACTTTTGGCTTAATGATTTATATGTTATCTCAGAATTATCCGTTTAATCCTGACTCATATTTGTAACTTATCGAAAGAGAGATTTAAGTGCCAATCAAATTAGAACATATATTGGACCGAGTACAAGTTCTTCCCCCCTTACCCATGTCCGCTATGAGAGTGGTTGCCTTAACTAAGAATCCTGCGACCTCAGTGAAAGAACTGGAGAATGTTATTGGGCAAGATCCCGCGCTAACTGCCGGTATACTTCGTCAAGCTAATTCTTCGTATTTTGGCTACGGAAGGCGAATCTCTTCACTTCAGGAAGCAATCGTTCTGCTGGGTTTTCAGGTGATACAAAGGTTGGCGATGTCTTCTGCATTCGCTCCCTTACTTAAGACTAAACTTACGGGGTACGGGATTGAACAAGAGGGGCTCTGGAAACATTCCATGCTTACTGCCATGTCAGCTATTCGTTTGTGTCAACACCGAAAACTCCCTTATGGGGATATTGCCTTTACTGCTGGCTTACTTCATGATATCGGAAAACTGATTATCTCCATTTACGTCCAAGAAGTTGGTGATTATCTTTTAAAAAGGGTAACTGACGATAAGGTTTCTTATGCTGAGCTTGAGGAAAAAGTTATTGGATATAACCACGCGACTGTCGGTGGATTTCTAGCAAAATCTTGGAATTTACCGGGTGACCTTATTGACGCTATTTCCTACCACCATGCCCCTTTAAACTCACAAAATTACGCGGAACTGGCTAGTGTAATTCACGTTGCTAATGGACTCGCAAGCTTGCTAGGAATTGACGGCGGCGTGGACAGCATTTTTAACCCCATACAACAAAATGCTCTCGATCTCCTAACCCTCAAAGAACATGACCTCGAAATTCTTATGGCAGATCTTGCGAAATGCCTCGTTGATCCTACCATATATTAGTTAGTTGCAAAGCAAGCTCAAGGTTAGACAAACAAAAGTAATGAGACCGCATTACTTTTGGAGGGGTGTTTTGAAGTTAGAACAGTAACAGTGTACATCGAGCACAACTTCGAGAGCGGTGGTCGCAAGATTATTTAGCCAACGTTCCCACGGTGCCAAAAAGCCAAGAAGTTAATAAATAACCAATTAAAACATGTATTTACTATAAATGGATCAATTGATATCGTTATGCTTGTAGTTTTCTGCCGAATATTTTGAAGAGGAGATAGAAGTTAAATGATGAAATCCACTGGAATCGTGAGAAAAGTAGATAACCTTGGTCGTATTGTTTTACCTATGGAGCTTCGCCGCACCTTTGGTATTGATGAAAAAGACGCTCTGGAAATTTTCGTGGATCAAGAAAAGATTATTCTCAAAAAATATGAGCCTGCATGTGTATTTTGTGGGAATGCAACTGATAACCAACTTTTTCACGGCAAGAACGTCTGTCGTGAATGTGCAATCGCCATAGGAGAAGCCGTGTCTGGGATTCCTGAAACAGAGGCTGTTTAATTCTCACAAGTAAAATAGGGGTGAACTGAACTCATGTCTTTTAGTTACTATTGAGGCACTAAGTTATCAAAGAACTCGCTTCCTGTCCATACCAAGCCCCCTAAAACATGCTATCTAGGATTGCAAATATTATTGATCTTAAACACTTGACAAGGAACTAAATTTAAGTATAATAACAACATAGTTATTTATTGATCAAAGATTCAGAGCTAAAAACTTGTTGGTAGCGTGCTAGGTAAATTTCGATTCATCGAAGGCTTCAGCAATGCAATCAGTTAGGACGATGCTGAATTTCGAGAAATTGAACCACCTAAAAGGGTGGTCATTGTTGTTTTAGAAAGAAAGTTTTCCCGCAAAGTTTCTCTTAGTTAGCTCCGTATGTGTCGGGTTAGTTTTTAAAACACAAAGAAATAGTGGAGGATTTGTCTAGATTAGTTTCTTTATCTTAAACTTATTTTCTGTATAGTTTGCGTATAGTTTAGGTCAAAGTATTTACTCCCTTACTTTTTTAGTTTCTCAAGATTTCTATTGGTAGTTTTTGTTGCTTAGATGTAAGGTGCTCCAACCTACTTTACTTTTACTCTAGTTATGGATAGATTGGTAAAGCTTTGTTGAAGATTAATCTCGAGTCGTGTATCCATTAATTCTGGAGGAACTTTGCGGGATTCAATTTTATATGAAAAAGGTCACTTAATGAGTGGCCTTTTCTTTTTTTATTAAGACGTTTTCTCTTGTGCAAAGCTTTATGCACGATGCATGATACATGCAAAAATAACCTTCCAACGCTTATGCAGGACAGCTTATCCAAGGTTTATTGTGAAATACTCACCCCTATCAGATTAGTCGTGCTACGACTCAACTCTCATCCCACTCTTCAATTCAAAACAAAATGCGCTGGTGTGAGAATATCCCTCTTAAGGATCGGTACCTTTTTCGAATGTTCACGAAAATTATTTTGCAATATCGGGGTTTATGCAGTGGAAGCATACATTATATAGTGTATTATGGTAGCAGGGGAAAGTATTTGCGTATTGATTTAATTGCAGCCATGATATTAGTTTGAGAGGACGTAATATATGAATGGTACTTCAAGATTTAATTAGTGAAATCTTTCAAATTAATAACGGGGGTTTGCAAGGGAATGAATCAAACATTAACGACACCAGTAGTTTAGATGACGAACAATTTTATGAATTATTAATGTTAGTGGTTCCTGGGGGTTTATCCATAGCTACCGACAAATCGTGCAAGAGAATCATACATAATCCCAGGGCAGCTCGATTTCTGAGAATAAATGATTTCGAAGATTTTTCTCATTCCGTATCCCAACCGCCGCCCGTTAAGATTTTTAGTAAGGGAAAAGAACTCGCGGCTGATGAAATGCCAATTCAGCAGGCAGCAAATGATAACGAGCTAATTATGAGTGTAGAACTTGAGTTTATTTGGGAGGATGGGATACATAAAACTGCCTTATGGAGTGCTCGCCCTTTTCTTAATAAAAACGGCGAGGTTACAGGGGTTATTGCCTCATTTGAAGAGATAACCCATCAAAAACAGGTTGAAGAATTATTAAGGAAACAAAAGCTTATTCAAAAAGATCTGTCTGAGAAAGCACAGGAATTATCAAATCAAGCTAAATTATTAGAGCTTGCTCATGATTATATCCTTGTCAGAGATAAAAATAGCGATATAAATTTCTGGAATTCCAGTGCTGAAAAAGGGTATGGTTGGACTCGACAAGAAGTATTGGGAAATAATAAATACGAGCTTCTGAAAACGCAATTCCCAACATCATTTAAAGAGATGCAAAATGAACTGCTCACTAATGGATACTGGGAAGGGGACCTCATCCATACTAAAAAAGATGGTACTGAAATCAGTGTGGAAAGCCGTCAATCCGTAATTAAAGACGAACACGACGAGGTTGTGGCATTTCTGGAGATTAACAGGGACATTACTGAACGCAAGAAGATGGAGAATTCTCTGAAAGAAAACGAAGAACGATTTAGATCCTGCTTTGATAACATGCTGGATTGCATCCACATATACACGGCTGTCCGTGACAAATCTGGTAGCATTACTGACTTCCTAATAGATTACTCGAACGAAGCAGCTTGTTTGGCTAGAAAGATGTCAAAGGAAGAACTTTATGGTAGGAGTTACTTAGAACTATTTCATAACTATGTTAAAACAGAGTTATTTTATGAATATTGCAAGGTAGTTGAAACCGGAGAACCGTTGATAAGGTACGAAAAAAATTATTATAATGCGCTCCATAAACACATTTCGGGTGTGTACGATTATAGGGCTTTTAAGTTTGAAGATGGTCTTGTTTTGAGTTGGCGCGATATAACTGAACAGAAAAAACTAGAACAAGAAATAATCCGGCTTGACAAGCTAAATCTGGTAGGGGAAATGGCGGCTGGTATAGGTCACGAAGTACGGAATCCTATGACTACAGTAAAAGGTTTCCTGCAACTGCTATCCACTAAGGAGGAATGCTCACAATACAAGGACTACTACACTCTTATGATAGAGGAGTTGGACAGGGCAAATTCAATCATTACAGAGTTCCTTCGCGTGGCAAAAGACAAGGTAGTAGAATTCAAAATGGAAAGCCTTAAACAAATAGTTGAAAATATACTCCCGTTAATCCAATCGGATGCAACGGTTTCCGACAAGTACATATATGTGGAATTAGAAGAAGTTCAGGAAATCCCTCTAGATAAAAAGGAAATTCACCAGTTAGTTATTAATCTTGCTCGAAACGGTTTGGAGGCAATGCCCCCTGGTGGAAGTCTGAAAATAAGAACGTTTGTTGAAAAGGAAACAATCGTACTTTCAGTGCAAAATAATGGTCCAGGAATACCACAGGAAGTGCTTGAAAAGATTGGCACATCATTCTTCACTACCAAAGAGAATGGTACGGGATTAGGCTTGGCTGTCTGCTTTTCCATCGCTGCAAGACATAATGCGAAAATTGATATTCAAACTGGTCCAACAGGAACGACTTTTTTTGTTCGATTCACAGGTTGACTATCCTTACCACCTTCGTTCCAATCGGACGAGGGGGGTTGTTTACATATCCATAACTATCGGACTCGGAGTGTAAATTTTCAAACCTCTATTCCCTCCGCTCTCATCCCACTCTTCAATATCAAAAAGAAAATGTGCTGGTGTGAGAATGTCCATCTTCTCTCCCAACGCATTAAATATTTGTTCACTGACTCTCTTTTAGACGAGCACAGTAAAAATTACCAACACCATTGTCAAATATTACATACTCGATATGTTTCCGTGCGCGCGCCACACTCTAAAACTCTGAATCCTAACCCCGAAATACATGTTCCCATGATCGTACCTAGTCCTATTAACCATGCACACAATTTAAACCCTAAACCCTAGAACCAGCAACAAGCCACTCCTAGATGTCTTTAATTTGCAGACAAGACACCGTCTCCACGTGCGTGGACACCCCGCATCGGCTTGATAGAAATCACGTTGAAACCCCGTATTGACTCTATAGAAAACGCTTGACAATTGTAATTATAGAAATGGATAAATTGCGGACGTGTTATCACTTTTAAAGAGTATTCTGGTTAAGTCTGATGGACTTTTCGAATAGTATAATCCGTCTCTATCTAGTTTCCTCTATACTTCAAAATCATCTGTGTTATCTAATAACGTATTATTCTACTTTAACCATCAGACATCTCGCCTTGAGAAATGATGTCTTACACAGTATAATGAAATTAAACATTTTTATTGGGAGGATCACTTATGACAAGTAAAAGAAGAAGTCTGGCTGAAAATGTAGCCGACGATATTCTTGCAATGATTACCATAGCTAAAAAGTTCGCAATAGGAGATAAACTTCCCAATGAAAATGAGCTTTCTGTGGAGTTACAAGTCAGCCGTACTACATTACGAGAAGCGATTCGAATTTTAGCCGCTCACAATGTTTTGGAAATTCAACGTGGAAAAGGAACTTATGTGAAGAATAACCAGGCGTTAAACGAAGAGTTTGGCTTAAAAGAACTTTCAACCTTCCGACTGGACGTGAAAGATTTATATGAAATGCGTCTGATCTTCGAGCCACAATCAGCCTATTACGCCGCCAAACGAGCTACAGATAAGGAACTCGAGCGTATTTTGTACTATGGAAGGCTAGAAGAAGAGCTAATTTTAAAAAAGGAAGATCGGACCGAGGTCGAACAGGCATTTCATAAATCAATTGCAAAGGCAACTCATAACGAGTTTATGAATCGGCTGATGCCTATCCTCTATCAGGCCATTGACAAAGGAGTTTATTTATCTGACACAAATGAAGAAATGGTGCAGAGTACCTTGAATGACCATAGGATGATCATGGAGTTCTTATTAAAACGAGATTCAGAAGGGGCGAGAACCGCTATGAAGCTGCATATCATTCATGCAATGAGAGGTTTTGGAATTACAGAAGAATAACACTTACTTGTGCTGTTTTCAGAAATGGAAACAGCCTTTTTTAATTATAGTATAATTTATATTATAGACATTAGACATCGTACATTGTATAGTGTAGTAATACAACTATTATAGAGAGGTGTTAGTATAATGAATAGTGATGCAGTAACCAAAAGCGCACCGCAGCGTGCATTGTTTCATGCACTTGGATTGACAAATGAGGAAATGGAAAAGCCATTAATTGGCATTGTAAGCTCCAAAAACGACATCGTTCCGGGTCATATGAATCTGGATAAAATTGTGGATGCGGTAAAGCTTGGTGTAGCCATGGCCGGAGGCACTCCGCTCGTCTTCCCCGCAATCGCTGTATGTGACGGCCTTGCAATGGGGCATCAGGGAATGAAGTATTCGCTTGTCACAAGAGAACTAATTGCCGACTCTACGGAAGCTATGGCGCTGGCTCATGCCTTTGACGCTCTGGTGATGGTTCCGAACTGTGATAAAAATGTTCCTGGATTGTTAATGACCGCAGCGCGATTGAATATCCCAACCATATTCATCAGTGGTGGGCCGATGCTTGCAGGTAAAGTAGATGGGCAGAAAACTAGTTTTTCCAGTGTTGCAGAAGCAGTTGGGGCATTTAAGACAGGAAAAATCACTGAGAAAAAATTATCAGAATTTGAAAACAAAGCCTGTCCGACCTGCGGTTCCTGTTCAGGCATGTATACCGCTAACAGTATGAACTGCCTGACAGAGGTGTTGGGAATGGGGTTGCAAGGCAATGGTACGATTCCGGCGGTTTATTCAGAACGAATTCAGCTTGCAAAGCACGCAGGTATGCAGATTATGGAGTTACTGAAAAAGGATATCCGCCCAAGGGATATTCTAACCGAGGATGCCTTTAAAAATGCTTTGACCCTTGATATGGCTTTAGGTTGCAGCACCAACAGCATGCTACATCTTCCTGCGATTGCCCATGAATGCTGCATTGAATTAAATCTCGATATGGTAAATGAAATCAGTAACAAGACGCCGAATCTCTGCCATCTCGCTCCTACCGGACATACTTACATTGAAGACCTCAATGAAGCTGGCGGCATCTACGTTGTGATGAATGAAGTCAATAAATTAGGCTTGCTAAAGACCGATTTGATGACCTGCACGGGCAAAACTGTTGGAGAAAACATTGCAGGTTGCATCAATATAAATACGGAAGTAATTAGACTTGTCGAGAACCCTTACAGCAAAACAGGCGGGATTGCTGTGTTGAAAGGGAATCTGGCTCCTGATTCCTGTGTTGTCAAGCGTTCCGCCGTTGCTTCTGAGATGCTGAAACATGAAGGCCCTGCAAAAGTATTTGACAGCGAAGAAGATGCCATGCAGGCAATTAATTCCGGAAAAATCATAGCAGGGGATGTTATTGTGATCCGATATGAAGGCCCCAAGGGCGGGCCTGGCATGAGGGAAATGTTAAATCCTACCTCAGCTATTATGGGACGCGGACTTGGAGAAAGCGTCGCACTGATTACCGATGGGCGGTTCAGTGGTGCAACCAGAGGCGCAGCAATCGGTCATGTTTCTCCTGAAGCGGCAGTTGGTGGTAATATCGCTTTGATAGAGGATGGAGACATCATTCGAATTGACATTATGGCAAATGAAATTAACTTTGTCATAGGTGATAACGAACTGAAAGAACGTAGAGCAAACTGGGAGCCAAGAAAGCCCAAAATTACAACAGGATACCTTTCCAGATATGCTGCCATGGTTACGTCGGGAAATAGAGGCGCCATTTTAGAAATTAAACAATAGTACAAAAGCAACCATTAGACCGCTTTTAGTGGTTGCTTTCTTTTTAATATTTTATAACAACCCTCCATGCCCATTAGGGGCACAAAACAACGATCAGACCGCGATATATTCCCGCATCAAACTTTATGAACTGAAAAAACTATATAGAAATCCTACGCAAACGTAAGAAAAACGGACTTTGTCCTTTGGAGCAAAAAAAAAGTGTAAAACGCGAAAATGCAAAGGAAAACATGTGAATCAACCGCCAAGCAGGAATTCGGCAAAAAATGGACTATGCCGATACAGAATTGGGCAGAATGTATTTCACAATTTGTCATTCAATTTGAAGGTCGACTTATGATTTAGGGTCGGGGGCTCTGCCCCCAACACCCCCGAAGTTTTACGCTTTGGTTCTACCTGTAAGGAAATGAAGACAGGAAAGGGTACATCTTGCGATGTTCCCCATTTCCTTCAGCAGAAACCAACAGAACGCTCAGGTTACTCTTCAGTATTGCCTTATCCTCTACATGTTGGCAAGAGCTACCTATAGTTTTACCAAAAATAATCAAAAGTAAAATTTCCATTTACACAAAATTATTTACATACCCGAAATACTATTTTTTTATGATGGGTGATGAATGTGAGATCTTATAGTGATTAGGTGCAAATTTTAATTACTCAGTTTATGCCATCCTGTACCACCTTAATTTGACGGGCTATCTCTTTGATTTGCAATATTAGTTCCAGTTCATTTTCTCATTCCGGTACCCACCAATACCTTCAGCTATCGGAATACAGTTATCAATCAGAAAGTCTTTATCCAGACTTTCAATCCTAAGCTACAAACAAAAAAGTTCATCGATAAACAAGAGTTCTCTTCTCTTTCCATGTATTTATCGTTTCAAAGTAATCTTTTTTCACTGCTTCATTTGATAATAATTGCTTATATGCAAGGCCCCTGCTTTTCACGGGAAATATATCTGCTGAAATCCCTGTCAACTTTATTGATGGAATATAACCCAAAAAAATATTATTTAAAAGCTTCCTTCTCAGCGTTGTTACATCATTTTATGAGCAAATTGTTTGCTATCACTCCCTTTGCCCCCAATGCCTGTTCTAAATTATACCATTCTTTGCTATATTTTATATTTGTATTTACCATGAGAATTAGTAATACAGCACCTGTCACCCAAATCCATTTGTAGGCTTTCTTTATCTTTTCCCGTTTCTCATGGTCGTCTCTAAATTTGCCAATAATTTTTAGACCTTGGTCTATATTTTCCAAAATGCTACTAAATATTTTTTCAATTATGTGGACAAAACTTCCGGGTTCTCTCCCTTTCTTACGTATCGCCATATTGTAAATCCATCCGGGCATAAGAACAATTCCAAAAAATAATACTAATAATTTAATTAAATAATTCTCAGCTACAAATAAGATCAAAGGAAGTACCTTAAAAAGCACCACACCTCCTATGATACTCACACACACGCTAAACCCTGCCATACGCAACCATAAAGGGAAACGGTATAGAAACTGCCAAAAGATTAATAATACTGGCTGCATTGTTTCCATAACTAATTCTCCTTACTACTCTCATCAACATTTTTATATTCTGGTTCTTCCTCTTTTACATCTTGAACCTCTTTTACATCATGTACCTCTTCTTCATCATCGGAATCAAGAGCAGCCCTTGCCTTTTTTTGCATATCCTCACTGCTGTTTAGCATCGAACTCGCCCCTATGTTGACTTGATTTAAATACATTCGCTGGAGCATATCCTGACTCACATCTTTTATATCGATGCCCAAATCCTTCATTTTCTCCATTACTTGAATAAAAACATTAACAAATTGATTGTTTTCTGCTTTTGCTAGATCCAGTGCTATCCGGGCTTCATCATTATTCTTGGCTGCGAGGAGTTTCGAAACTAGCCTGGTATCTGGGCATTTTTGTATTAACTCCAACCACGCATTGAGCCTACTAGAGGTTTGTTTAATTTCCGCTGCTTCAACTTCCTCAGTTCGTTGAATATGTCGCTTTTTTAATTCTGCTTGATCGTCTAGTTCCAGCAAGCCATCCTTTCTCCGTTTGATTCTGTCAAGAGCTCCGCGTTCCGGCATAACATCTGTATAAAACATATCCAACTCTAATCCCATTATTTTGAATTCAACACTCAGGTCTCCTTTAATTTCATTCAAATCTTTGCGCACATCCTCATATTCGTCTGCCTTCTTTTTACGAGTAATACCAATAGCCCGCTTGTATAATATTGGCTGGATAGATGCTTCCACATCACACAGGTTACGTTTTACCACTTCCTCTGCATTAATCACCTTACATATCAAGGTGAAACTAACTTCAAACTTTTCATCAGGTTCAATCGTGCTGAACTGCTCCCTCATCTCTATCGTATGTGGTGTAATATCAACAGAATAGACAGTATGATAACTCCCCATAAACAATTCGCCCCAAGTTAGGGCCGAGTTTTCTATTGTAGTTACATTATTGTTTCCCACATAAATAAATACATTTCCTGGAACTGGTCCCTGAGGTGATTTAAAAAACCTAGTTTTTTTTACAGGCTCCTTACTAATAATAGGATTGAAAACTGCCATTTCTTATTCTCCTTCATATATAATTTTTACTATATTCTCCGCACAGCGGTTTTTCTTTCTCATTCTTTTCAATAGATTTGAGACAATAATACATTCAAACGGTTTCGAATTCGCAATAAGTTCCAAAAATAGATTTCTAACCCCTGGCTGAAGCTCCGGATGATCATTAACAAATACAAGCCATCCTTCCAAAATTTCCTCCATATAATCTCGCATTAATGGATTCAATCGAATGCCATGGACCAGAATAACTTCGATATGCTTTTTACGCATTTCCTTATTTCCCAGCATTTGGACCATTAATGGAACGTTTGAAAGTTTACTATACTCTGAAGCAGGTTCTAAAGCTATCAGCCAAAAAATCAGCAGAACCAAAAACCTTGTATCTTCGTCTTTGAAATTTAAGCAATCATTAAACCACTGTAATACCATCTTGAAATAAGTGTTGTCGGTTTCGCCATATGCAAAAATGTTATGTAATATATTTGAAATTGGCTCCAAGACTGTCACATCAGAATATTCAATGATGCTTTTCAAATCTTCCAATACTTTAACTATATTTGCCGCACCAAGATCGCTTATATAATAATAGCTCCAGGCTGCTGTCCATGTTTGGCAGCGATTTCCGCTGAATGCCCAATAATGTATTAATCGCAAACATAATGGGATCTGACTATTGTTTTCAGAAACATAGCTCAAGGCTCTTACCGCATTAAAGCGCATTTTTTCCTTTTGATGAGCAGCCCAATAATCAATCAGTTTTTCTTTTATTACCAAAAAGTCAACCTGTGATAACATTGCAGCAGCCTTAGTTGCCGCATCTATCATTTGCCTATTCTTCAGTTCTCCCATCTGATTAATCCACGCTAAAACAGGTTCATGCAGTTGATAGTAAGACTGCCATGCATACTTGAAAACTGTTTCGGCAAGACTAGTTTTCAGAAATCCAGTACAATGTACTGGAGTCCTACCCATTTCAGTGTCCCAGTAATCAGTATATTCTTTAGCTTGTAGCTGCTCCAGTAAATCCGCTTGATTTCGGTTTAACTGCAGACGCTTCTCTGATTCTACCTCTGTATAAGTTTCGCATACTAGATCATATAAAACAGATGTTTGTTCATTTATTAGTTCAGATGGCATATCGTTTAAAACTGCTAAGACAATGGCAAAAATAGCATCATTAATAGAACTTACTTGCTTGAACCAAGCTCGAATTTCGTTTTCCGACTTTTTTATGAAGAGACCATAAACCACCTCAGTCTCAATTTTTCCATTAAGGTATTTTCGCATCTCTTCTATCAATAAAGGTATTTCTCGTAGCTGCAGGTATTCACCTACCAAAATCTTAAACTTGTCATTTATTAGCTCTTCATTAAGGCGCTCTATTTCATGACCTGAAAAATTATTTTCAATTTGTTGTTTCAATATCTTATTACGTTCCTGAGCCGTCAGCGTATGATTTATTGAAAATTTATCTATCTCGAAGTCAAAACTACAAAAATCTGTAATAATAACAAAATAACTATTTAAATCTTCAAGAGTCTGCGCAATCTTTTGTATCTGTGCCAAATTCATTCTAAATGTACTGGTTCCACTTGCTCCTTCAACGCAGGATACATCTTCCAAGATATATCCTGCAGATTTTTTGGTAAGATATGAATCCAGTTTTTTTGTCTCAACCTCGGGGTAAAGTTTAAAGAATTTCTCCGATTTCAGATTGTTCAACAAATTGAGTGCCAGCATATATCTTCCAGAACTCTTTTCTCCACTTAAAAGCAATATTCGCTTTTCATGTAAAATTGTCAAAGCTTTATCAAAACTTTCCATGCAATTCTGAAAAGTTTCTGCCACTTCCAATTCTTTATTGTCAACTGCATGGACATAACCACCTGTATTCTTCAAATCAACTACCGGCGAAAAACGCCCTACTCGTACCTTGTGTTTTGATTTAGAATTATTGAACTCCAATAGTGCTTGAACATCTACAATAAGCTTTTCGAAATCTTTGGATTCTTTGGAGTAATCGTATTGGTGCAGTCTATGAAAATAATATTTTATTCCTCCCTCAGGCTTAACACTTGAAATTAGAACGGGAATAATCATCATTTTTTTTTCCGCAGCCAAGCTAACTTCCCGTTTTACATGGTCCGATTTATTTGAATTAACCGATACCACACAAATCATAATTTGGCAGGATTCAATAGCTTCTACTATTTTTTCTTCCCACTCCTGTCCAGGTTTTATATTCTCTGGTGCTAACCAGCAATCAACACTTTTTTCCTGAAGTTTATTATACAAATCCGTTACAACTATGCTATCCTCAGAGGAATAGCTAATAAAGATCTTTGCCAATCTCCCAGCCTCTTCTCAAGCAAAAAATTTAACTTCTCGACCACAAACATGATTCAACCAATAAATCGTTTTAAAGACGAAAACCTTAACAATATCCATTCGTTTTCAAAAAGGTTACTTCCAACCCTTATTTTACCTTCAACATCCCGTTATGATTTCTAATATGTATTGTTGAATTTCTGCCAAAGCTTTGCTGATAAAAAATCTCTTGATGTTGTTATTTTACAACACAGAATTAACACGTTTACTTAAAATTTCATTCAATTAAAATAACTTATTTTCTCGATTACGCCCAGATTCCTACCTGACCTTCTTTCATACACATCAATCTTTAAATACTGTATACAATTTTATAACAATAGGAATAAAATTGATGTCGAAATATGTTTCTTGCAAACATTTATTTCAAATAGTACTTTTTTCCAGCAATTTAGCATTTATATGATTTTTACAGACCATCATTGTTAATTTCTGATTTCATGTGATCTAGCCTCCCGTTTGCCTAAAATTTATTAAAAAAGGATACTCCTTCCACTACCCCAAAATTAATCTTCCTATTTGCTGTCTAATTTCTATGCGCTGCTAAAAACCAATTGGGCTGTAAACTTCAGCAGATATAGTCCTCGTATCTACAATGCAAATTAATTCCAGCGGACAATTCCGAGGTAGGGTAATGAGCGTTTACTCTTTCGCCTTTTTAGGTACAACCCCGATTGGGAACCTATTTGCTGGTAGCATTATACAGAAACTTGGAGTTGGTATGGACATTTTGGTCTGTGGGGTAGTTTCAGGGCTGTTAATTGTGCTGATAGTTATTAATACTATGATGAAGAAACATACTCTGCCGAATGTTTAAGGTAAGTGGTGGAACAATCACCGTCGTGTAGATCAACCTCCCCTCTGATATGCTTAGAACAAGTGATCAGAGGGGAGGCTTTATTGTGAAATCCACAGCTGAAGATCTGCAACTTTGGGAGCAGCGGATAAGAGAAAGAGTCCAAAATGGCATGACAATCAGGGAGTGGTGTGAAAAAAATGGCGTGAGGAAGCATCAGTACAATTATTGGAACCAACGGGTGCGCAAAAGTCAAAGAAGTGTTGAAGAAACGACCTTTGAGATATTACCTCTATCATTTCACCTGATGATAAAGTAAGCCAAAATCCGGTAGTAACTTCTGACTTCCAGATCTTCTTCAAGAGCTTTCATGTGCGCGTTCCTTTTAATTTTTGCCCAAATTCGCTGGCAGAACTGATGAAGGTCCTGCGGGAATTATGATGCAACACATAGCCGATGGGGCGGACCATATCTACCTAGCTCTGGGTGCCACGGATTTTCGCAAACAGCAGAATAGTCTGTCTTCGTTGGTAGCGTTAAATTTTAAACTAGATCCCCATGCGGGAGCGAATGTATTCTTATTCTGCAATAAACGACACAATGCCTTGCGGGCCTTAAGGTGGGACGGGAATGGATTTATTTTGGTTACCAAAACACTTTCCGATGAGATGAAATTCCAGTGGCCGAAGGACCAGGGTGAAGTGCGGAACATCACAAGACGCCAGATGGATTGGCTCCTTATTCCGAATTCCAAATAAACAACCACTTCATCTGTCTGATGCTGATATCCCTAAGTTCTCCCTGTGTTTTTGGCCATTGGAATTTCATGTCGTTAGCCAAGTGCTTAGTAGCGAGCAGAAATCCGTTTCCATCCCATCTCAACGCTTTGATTGCTGTATGGTGCTTATTACAGAATAGAAATAATGTTTTTCCGGAATAGGGATCCATTTTAAACTGCAGGGCAACCATAGCTGTCAATCCCGTAATCTGCCTTCGAAAATCCGTATATCCAAGGGCAAGATAAATGTGTTCGACGCTATCGGCCATATGCTGAATCATAGCGCCCGCAGAACTTTCACCAGTTCCGCCAAGGTGATTGGATTGAAACCATCTGGTATGGCGATGGAATAGTCTCCGAAGGATAAGGAAAAATCCGATTTCAAGATAATTTTTCTTTTGTGCTGTTATTACCTTCTGACAGTAAAACCACTTCTGCGAATGTATTATCTCTGGTCTCTTGTTGTTCCTTGATTTTGAACTTATTAGCCCAATAATGATAAGAGGTATTCTTTAGTCCATTTTGCAGGCACCACGCCTTTACACTCAGTCCGCTCTGGCGGCATTCTTCAATGCGGGTTCCCCAATGCTGTTCAATGTCTAAATCTCTAATCATAAAAAAACCTCCTGATCTGAATTCATGTTATTAACAGAATACCAAAGTCAGGAGATTTTTTCGTTACGCTATTTAGTCCACCGCTTACAGCAAGTTTGTTACTGGAAAAATAAAAACGGATTATCAATACGATAATCCGAATAGCCCTCTTTTTCAGCACCCTATGCAAAAAAAACAAATGTAGTGCGGCTTTTATTTACCGCCCATACCGCTACTTGTGACGCCAATTAAAGCTGGTTCGACTCAACCATTCTTTTGCTGCCTCCCCTGCAATCATTTCTAAACAATTAGACCCAACTTTCTTTATAAACGGTATACCCTAAAGTAATAATTGCTTTCAAAGTCTCCATCGCTGTTTTTCGATCATATTCTTTTTCCATCTCAGGCAGCAGTTCATATGGGATAAGACAAGGATGTTGTTTAAGGGCATCGTTACGGTTCTCTCCAACTGTCCAACCATCATCAAGCCGTTGTCTTGCCCAGATATCGTGTGCATTTTTCGCCAATAATTCGGTAAGTTCAAGGATTTCGTCGGGTAAAACAACTCTGGTTGTATCAATTGGAACTGGCTCATAAAGCATTTTAAGGCCTCCATAAGTTATTGTTAAATATATAATATCCACTTTCTTAAGTTGTCTCAATTCCTGACACAATCTTTACTGCCACTATATTCCGTTGGAGCTAGAAAATATTAAAATAGAGCTCTTTCTAGTTAAATTTCAGATTTCATTTTCTTATTGCATGTCAAGTTCCATAGTTAGCAATACAGAATCCTCGTCCTTCTTTTTTTGTTCGGGGAGTAACTCATTCCAGTCTACAAGACATGGGTGCTCACGCCGATTTTCTTCTCTTTCCTTAGCGTATACATATCCAGCCAGTACCTTTTCGGCATACCAACGGCGATGTTCCATCTGTGCAAGTATTTCCAAGTGGGAGGGAGTTAATTCCGCCTTCAGGATTTCTGTCCCATTTTGCAAGTATTGAATAGCTCTTTTTTTGATTTGCCAATGTGTTGCGACATTTCGATTGGAGTCCCGTATTTCTTCCTCTAGTTCTGACCAATCTTTGCTGTTGGGTCCCTGATTTGTTTCCTTATAATAATTATGAATCTTTTGGGCTAAAAGATCAGTATAGTCTCCCGTTAGGACGCCACGATTGCAGGTTTCGTCTAAAACCCAAAAGTATTTTACAGTTTTCAAATCTTTGGCCATTCTACTTTGATGAAGCAGCATAGTGAGATTGGAACTCTGGGGTAGGCAAAAGACTATTTTTATCTTCTTATCAATTTCATGTTGAATAAGCTTCGTTAGAAAACGATAACCAAGAATTTCATCATCGAAGCACAAATAGAGGACAGCAAAAGAATATAATTCTTCCTCTAGTTCTGGTGAAAGTACCCTGTTCCCTTCTGGAATTGTTACATATTCCAAATCTAAAAGTTGATTAATATCCGGCAGATGCTTTGTCACTTCATTTTTAAGATTTGCATCTTCCTCTTGGATAACTCTAACCACTGTACTTTTCAGATTAGAATAATGGCAAACACCGGCCATTTGTTGTAACATTGCAAAGGCCAGCTTACCATCACCGGCGAGCATAATTTTTGTCGGATTCTCAGGTATGTAGGAATGGTCAGGCTTTTGTGTCATTAATTTATCAGGCGGATATTGATCCAGGATCATTCGGGCACTGATATCATTAATGTTAAAAATGCGGGCATCAAATTTCTTTTCTAGACTACTGAAAATTTGATGTCGTTTTAAAATACGCCCTTTTTCAACATCTTGCACGTGCACAAAACATTTAAAGTCTGCTTTATTCATCTCTCTCAAATGATAAGTTTCTGAAGCGATATCAATATTAGTCTCATCGTTACCTGTAACGACAATTAGATAGCTCGCTCGATTGATACCAGCAAATTTTAATAGATACCTGTCTGAGGCATTATCGATGAACACCGTGACACCTTTTGAACGCATTTCACGGATTTGGTCATCATCTTTATTGACTTCTATTACGATAACCTTGTATCCCTCTTTGATAAAGTTTTCTACTAAGACCTTTCCTTGCCATCCCAAACCGCAAATAATGACACGGGGCTTAAACGTCAGTCTTACAAACAGCCAATCGACAAACCGACGTGCAGCAATGGCTAGAACCGTGGCTATCGTCACTACCAAACCTAAAAATCTAGCTAGATTTAAAGTCCAGGGTACATTCGTTGATGCTAGAGATGAGGCGTGAGAGAACAAACCAAGGGCTTGATAAATTGCATCTCCGAAACTGATTTGAAAATCCTCATTGACAAACACCCCTAAACATCCTAGGTAAACAGCAAGGATTCCCAAGAATGCAATGGACATACTTGGTTTATTAGAGCCTGGTACAGATTCAAGAATGATCAAATATAATCCTAATAACACAACCATACCGGCGAGTGCAGCAACATTCATGTGGAAATCCGTAGGGACAAATGAAGAAAAGGGCAAGAAATGACCTATTAATCGCCAAAGATTAGACTGACCGGAGGAATAATGGTAGTTTATGGAAACTAAAGCGTAAAATAGGCTAATAATAATAACCACAAGAATTAGAATCTTGGCGAAAGGAGTCCTCAATAGGTTAACCTTTTGCTGCTGGATTGAACGTGCCATAAGATACACCACCTTACTATTTTCAGATCAGATACATTAAACATATTGCTACCAAATTCTTCAAAAAACTCCTCAATATAATATTTTATACACTGAGTAAGAGTTGTCTAGTTTTATCCAGCATTTATATTTCTAAGGGTTCACCATCATTTAAATGCACACTATTAGGACTTCGGTTTATCAGTTTCCTTTTCTTAGATGTTTGTTCATAAGAATACGAGCTCAAGAACAAACTGCTATCAACTATATTGCTGAATAATCCTTCTACTCTTCCAATCATACGAATCCCTAAAGAATAACGGAAGCACCATGGAGAACTGCTGCACAAGCTGGTGCTGGCCGTCAAATTCCTTCCTATTTCTATGTTCACCGGAGTCGCAGATGTGCTGTATGTGAGCCTGCTGAAGCCGGGCGTCGTCGTCGCTCTGGCGGATCGGCAGACCGCAATCACGCGTGGCCTCAGTCTTTGCAAAATAAACTAGAACCTTCTTATTTAAACGGCGGGCAAGTAATATTCCCACTGAGTGTAAGACCCGCATGGAAACGTGGTGGAATCGGTTTCGTCGAGGGTCCGGATAAAGGATTGCTCATGTTCTGGGGTAGGTCGCGCACCGGACGCGTCACCGACAAGGTGGATGACAAGATCACAGTCGCGGACGTAATCGGCGAGGTGCTCCAGTAAGGTGTGACCACCTTGCTGGAAATCCTCCTGGACTTTGACTTCATAGGGGTGCCCCGGGAGTGCGCCTAATTGATTAGCAACCTTGAGACGATAAGATTTGAACTCGGTGCTAACGCAGGATAGAAAGATTTTCATACCTTGGTCTCTCCTCCAATTACAACATTCTTCTCTTGCTCTAGATATCTTACGCCTTATAAACCTCAAGCCCAGCTTTCTCCAGTAGTTTGCAGTAATTTAGAATTGCAACGCGATCAAACTTTTTAATCTCTTCAGGCATCTCAGACCATGCGATGAGCCATGGAGAGACTTTCTTTGGAATGTCCTTTTCCTTGCCATAGCGCCAACCCCTAAGTAGCCGCTCCGCGTTCCAACGTCCGTGCTCCATCTCGGCCATTCTTTCCACTTCTTCTAGGGTAAAGTCCGGCATCGTGGCACTGTTTTGGACAGCTCTCACCTCGTAGCCGCAGCTCTTCAGGATCTCTTCACAAAAAGTGGCTTGGTCGCGATTGGAGTGCTTCAGACTTTCATCCAGCTTGTCCCAGGGCATGAGGGAAGGATCTGTCGGCTTGACGGATTCCATATAATTCAGATGGATTTGTTTAGCCGCTTCTTCCAGTTGTTCCTTCGTTAAGGAGGATTTTCTATCCATAAGCAGGGACCGAAGAGAGTATTGGTCATCAGGTACATTGATCAGGTTCTTATTCTCATTGAACCGACTGTCTCTGATGATCTCCGAGGCTGCCCGTCCGCTGGACCCGAAGATAAATACTTTTGCTCCAAGTGCCAGCGCCATGCGGTATTCTATGGCTGCAATCTCACCGCCATTGATGCCGACCAACTTCACGTCCTTAGTGTCGATGCCAGAGGCCAGGATATCGACCCAGTATTGTACCGCTTGACCAGGGCTGTAACTGTCATCAGGTCGTTCCACCAAAGTATAAGCTTCATGTACTGAATAGGGATCGGTATTTTTGTAGGTATACCCGCACAGCTGAATATCCGCAAATTTCCCTTCATTTTGTGATTTCACCACATCCCCGAGCATCCCACATACACCCGATTTCGTACCACCTGAGATGATAGAACCTGTATATCCTCGTAAGGCTGTACTGATATATGGTCTGTACCTTTCTACTTCCTTTTGCACATCTTTTGTAGTTCCTCCCGCAATGATGAGCGCTGGTTTTTCTAGGTTTCTTTTTATCGAGGTTCTTTCCAGAGTCTTAGCGGCCAATTTATCTTTAACAATTACGGCTTTACCCAAAAGCAAAGTCTTGATGAGCCAATCACACCTGTCTCTAAGCGAGTCCTCGAAACCACTATTACGAATGAATTGGATTTCTTCCTCTAGTAATTCAACATAAAAGCTTTCTTCCTGAATTGAGCAGTATTGGATGGCTTCCAGATAAGCCTCCAGACTCTTATAAAACTCCTTCAGGGTAAAATAGAGTCTCCCTATGGTGAAGAAGGCGTTCGGAAGTTCAACTCCCATCTCGATATGACTTCGGCAGGTTTCAATGCCGTTTTTTATACTCTGTTTAATGAGGTTGACTGAACCGAGATCGCTCAGGTGATATTTGAGGCAATCTGCCAGGATATAAGGGTTGCCTGAATCAAGCTCTAATGCCTGATCGTAGAAGGCTTTGTCTCCTCCGGTTCGATCGTTAAGGTGTGTCCAGGCCAAAAGCCGAAGCGCCTTAGAGCGGATTTTAGTTTCGTTCGGTGTCAGTTCCGCTTGAATTGAGGTGCTATCGGGGTCTATGCAAGCCACCCTTCTGAGAATTTCCTGACCCTTGGAATATTCGTCCTGACCGACATCCTTTTGGGTCAGTCGGCAACAGGCATATCCGTATTCGATGGCGATGTAGTCAGCCAAGTAGCGGTTCCTTGTGACGATCCCTTCAATATGAGGAGCCAGTATCTCTTTGATCAAGGCCCAATCTCCCGACAACTTAGCGATGTTCGCGATTTGAAGTGCCAAGGCCTGTTTAGATTTCTCTGTTGGTTCGTTGTCAAGAATCAGTTTTAACGTATCAATCTCCTTTTCCCGCTCCTCGCGACACATGTGGGCACTGTAATTTCGCTTGTAGCGTTCATAATCCTGAGTGAACTCTTGGAACTCCTTATCGGCTGCCTCCATGGTTGCCGCCAACCGAGCGCTTTCCCGTTTGAATTTCACAGGAACTTTGAAGGTTGATTTATAAACGCGGTCATGAAGAATGTCTGACCATGTATGTTGGAGCAGTGTCCTAACCTGGATTTCAGCCTTTTTGCCGCCGATCTGGTCAAGCGGTATTTTTATTCCCATGATCGATTCCTGGGTGATGGTCACGATGTAGTGTACGGAGAGATAGCCAAATTCATTAGACTTTAGACGGGTACTGACATCTAGGCTATTTTCCCAGTCCACTTCGAATTTTTTCTCAATGAATCGGCATACTTCTTTAACCTGGTCCTGGGTATGCGTGATTACCCGGGCGCCGCAGAGATCTGTCAATTGTTGAACTGGGTTATTATACTTATCTTTCTTACGTATCACTTTCTCTGCAAAGCTGGAAATCGTCTTCGGCCGCGCCTGAACGATAGCCAAAGGAGCATCTATTTCACAGGCAGTCTCCAGTACCGATCGGAGAATGTCAGCATATATTTTGTAATGTTCGAATTCCTGGGTGTACAGTAGGACTTGCTCACGATGCCATTCTTTGACTTCGCCTTCGGATTTTCCATTATCTTCGGACATTCTAATTACGCCTCCAGTCAATTACTTCTTATTTGTTTCAAAAACGTGAACGCCTTTTTATATTTTTCAAACCTTGAGAAGTCTTCAGCAGTAGGATTCTTGATCCGCTCAAGATTCATATTGTCCTCCAAGTCCAGCAACTTGACCCGCCTAGCAAGGTCGTTGACTGCAATACCTCGGAGATATTCGTCATAGGACATGTCCTCAAGACGGGTTAAGATCCGAACAGCATCTATTACCGTTACCGAAAAACCAGCGGTTTTTAGTTCATCAAGTGTTATGGGTGAATCTTCTACCACGTCGTGGAGCAGGGCAGTGATTTGTTCTTCTTCAGTTTTAGCGTTCAGCATTAACCGTAGTGGATGCAGAATATATGGCGCGCCGGATTTGTCCGTTTGATTCGCATGGGCGTTTGCAGCGATAATGATCGCTTGTTCCAATGTGGACATTTGCTTGTCACCACCAAAATTCAAGATGTTTTACAAAATTATTATCGTTCACTTTATGGCATTGGTTCGCGTGAGTGTGCATCCGCCTTCTTCCGCAAGCAACCTTCGAATGATTAAAGATACTTTTCTTCTGTTTCATATGTGTTAGCACAAGTTATACAACTATTTTAAGCAGCGAGAGTTCCGTCCTGTTCAGGGCCGCTAGCTGAGTACATTATAAACGCTTACAGTCAAGATCGTTTTTCAAGTCGTCAAATCCTTTTTCAACGGCATCCTTTCTCCTGTAAATTTCCATTGCTTTGACAGGATCTTTGACATCGTTGGTAATCATCACACACCAACCGACT
>Ga0326727_10010302_pt1 | contig 22361 bp, 22 predicted proteins | sample MB2enrmetagenome_FD_207643 | JGI IMG/M metagenome (GOLD analysis project Ga0326727, IMG submission 207643) | Lab enriched peat soil microbial communities from McLean, Ithaca, NY, United States - MB29MY | ecosystem: Environmental > Terrestrial > Soil > Wetlands > Peat | place: USA: New York...
CATGACGCGAAGGTGCGTGAGCAGCAGGAAGGCGGCGCCCACGCCGGCGGTGGCCATGCCGATGATTCCCCACAGCAGGCCTTGGGCCAGAAACCGTCGACGGGGCAGACCATAGCCGAAGTCGCGCCGGGTGCGCAGATTCAAGTGCCGGCACAGCCAGATGAGCTCCGCCGCCAGCACCAGCATGGCGATGCGGCTCGCGACGCGGTGAAAAGCCCAGCTCGCGAAGGTCGAGGTCAATTCATAAGCCGGATAGGCGATCGACGCGCCGATCACCCCAGCGAGTACGATGACCCCGACGAACCAAGCGAACGCGCGCATCTGCCCGCGCCCCGGCCTATTTGTTCAAGCTCGCAAACACTTTCGCGGCCGCGGCGATGGTGGCGTCGAGATCGGCCTCGGTATGTGCCGCCGATAAAAACCCGGCCTCGAAGGCGGACGGAGCGAAATAGATGCCTTCGCCCAGCATGCCGTGGAAGAAGCGCTTGAAGCGTTCGACGTCGCAGGCCATGACCTTGCCGTAGCGGTCGACGGTGCGCTCTTGGGTGAAGAAAAACCCGAACATGCCGCAGACATGATTGGTCGCGAGCGCGATGCCGGCACCCTGCGCCGACTCCGCCAGCCGCCGGATCAGCAGATCGGTCATGGCAGACAGGCGTTGATGAAAGCCGGGAGCCGATACCAGCTCGAGCGTGGTGAGGCCCGCGATCATCGCCACCGGATTGCCGGACAGGGTGCACGCCTGATAGACGGGACCCAAGGGTGCGAGGCGTTCCATGATGTCGCGCCGCCCGCCGAATGCGCCCACGGGCATGCCGCCGCCGATGATTTTGCCCAGAGTGGTCAGGTCGGGGCGCACGCCGTAGAGCGCCTGCGCGCCGCCCAGGGCCACGCGAAAGCCGGTCATCACCTCGTCGAAAATCAGCAATGCGCCGCTGCGGTCGCATTCGCGGCGCAGCGTCTCGAGAAATCCCGGCGCGGGAGGAATGCAATTCATGTTGCCGGCCACGGGCTCGACGATGACGCAGGCGATGCGCTCGCCGATCTGCCGGAACACCTCCCGCACCTGATCGGCATCGTTGAAGTTCACGGTGACGGTGTAGTCGGCGAGCGCCTTCGGCACGCCGGGTGAGGTGGGAACGCCCAGGGTGAGCAACCCGGATCCGGCCTTGATCAACAGCGAATCGGAGTGTCCGTGATAACAGCCCTCGAACTTCACGATGGTGTCGCGCCCGGTGAAGCCGCGCGCCAGGCGTATGGCGCTCATGGTCGCTTCGGTTCCCGAGCTGACGAAGCGCACCAATTCGATGGAGGGCATGAGCTCCACGACGCGCCGCGCGAGCCGCGTCTCCAATTCGGTGGGTGCGCCGAAGGACAGGCCGTCGGCGGCAACCTCTTGGACGGCTTTGATGACCTGGGGATGCGCGTGGCCCAGGATCATCGGGCCCCAGGATCCGACGTAATCGATGAAACGGCGACCGTCGGCGGCAGTCGCGTAGGCGCCCGCCGCCTTCTTGAAGAAAATCGGCTCGCCGCCGACGCCGCGAAAGGCACGAACCGGCGAATTGACTCCGCCCGGTATGTACTTGCAGGCTTCTTGATACAGGCTCAACTCATTCTCCCGCGCGATGCACTTGGCTAAGCAGCGAGTGTACCCGCAGGCAGGTTGAGCCGCACTTCGAGGCCGCCGCCTCGGCCGTTGGCCGCCGTGGCCGATCCGCCGTGAGCCTTCATGACCTGAGCGGTGATGGCGAGCCCAATACCCTCGCCGCCGGTGTCACGGTCGCGAGCCTCGGCGACCCGATAGAACGGCTCGAATATGCGCTCCAGTTCGCGGTCGGGAACCCCGGGGCCGTGATCCCGAATCAGAATCGCGATGCCGGAATCGCCGCGCGAGACCGAGACCTCGACGGGCGCATCCGGCGGGCTGTAGCGGACGGCATTGCGCAGGACGTTCTCGACCGCGCTTCGCAGCAGGTCCCGGTTGCCATTGACGGCGGCATGCGCTGCGCCCTGCAGGGCGATCTTGCAATTCTTGGCGGCGCCTTCGAAGTTTGCATCGTGCACCACCTCTTCGATCATCTCATCGAGGTCGAATGTCTCGCGCGCGAAGGGCACATCGGTGCCGTGCAGCCGTGCCAGCTTCAAGACCTGGCTGATCAGCGAGTCGAGGCGTTCGATCTCCCCCTCCAGCCGATCCAGCTGGCGCGACAGGTCGGCAGGCGGCTGGCGCGCCAACCCAAGGGCGACGCGCATTCTGGCGAGCGGCGAGCGCAGTTCGTGGGAGATGTCGCGCAGGAGCCGGGTGATGGCGGCGCGATTGGCTCGCAGCTGATCCGCCATGGCATCGAAATCCCGCGCCAGAACCGCCAGTTCGTCCCGGCGTCCCTCGAGCCCCGCGCTCACTCGAAATCCCTCGCGCACGCGCACGCCGAGATTCTCCGAGGCGAGGGCTCGCGCGCCTTCTTGAATGCGTCGAATGGGCGCGCTCAGGTGCCGGGCCAGCCACCAGCTGGCGAGCGCGCTCACCGCCAGCGCAATGCACAGAATGGTCAGGGATATGGCCGGCAGGCTCAACGCGCCGAAGATGCTGGGACGGCGCGGCACCAGCAGCACGGTGTAGGCGGTGCCGTCGGCGGCGACGATTTGCGGCGCCGCACGGCTGGGCCGGAAATTGCCGGGCGGCGGCGGCCCGAAGCCCCGCGGCCCATGGCCGCCTGCCTCGGGCGGCCCCGGGCCACCCGCCTCGCGATTCAGGAATTCCAGGCGCCGCGCCGCGCCCTCGGACAGCCGCCGGCCCAGGATGTCCGCTCCGTCCGGACCGATGATGTAGAGATCCCGGTCCGGAATGGAATTCTTGTTCGCGTTCAGCCATTCCTTCAGCGCGCCGATGCCGCCTTGCCCCAGGACTTCCGAGGCCTGGATGGCCACGGACGGCCGGCGCAGCGATTCCGGCGACTCGTACTCGTGGGCGGCGATGGTGAAGGTGATGGCGATGCTGCCGCCGACGATGAGCGCCATCGCGACCCAGAACAGCATGAAGATCCGCAGGAACAGGCTATGCATGAGCCCAGGTGAGCGTGTAGCCGGACCCCCGGACGTTCTTGATCTCGGGATTCTTGCCGACTTCCAGATCGAGCTTGCGGCGCAAGTTGCTGATGTGCGTATCGATGCTGCGATCGTAAGCCACCAGCTTGCGGCCGAGCGCTTGCTCGGTCATCACCTCGCGCGAGATCACCTGCCCCGCGGAGCGCATGAGCAGTTCGAGAACGCGAAATTCGGCGCCGGTGAGCGCCACCGGGTTGCCCGCCACATGCACCTGATGAGTTCCGGTATTGAGGGTGATGGGACCGACGACGAGCACATCGGGCACATTCGCCTTGCCCGAGCGGTTGCTGGCGCGACGCAGGATGGCGCGAATGCGGGCCACCAGCTCGCGCGGATTGAAGGGCTTGCTGAGGTAATCGTCGGCCCCCAGCTCCAGGCCCACGATCCGGTCGATATCGTCTCCGCGTGCCGTGAGCATCAGGATGGGGGTCTGGTAGGACGCCCCCAGCTTGCGCAAGACGTCGAAGCCGCCGACGCTCGGCAGCATCACATCCAGAATCAGAATCTCAAAGTCGTGGGCCCGCAGCTCTTCCAACGCCTCTCCGCCGTCGTGCACGCTCTTCACGTCGAAGTGCTCGGCACTCAAGTATTCGGTGAGCATTTGGCAAAGCTCGCGATCATCGTCGACCAGCAGCACGCGTGCCTCGCGCGCCAGGGTCGTATCCGTCGGGGGTGGATTGGAGAGTGTCACGGTCATGACTCCATACTCTGGCACAGAGTGCGGTCATCGACAGCCCCCGCGCAGGAATTCACAATTCTTAACAGAAAGCTGCCCTCGTTGTGACACATGTTTGCACGCGCTCGGCTTAGGATGGCGGTGTATCCCATTTTCACCGTATTGGAGCTGAACATGAAATCGATTCGCAATTCGCTGTGGGCCGCGCTGATGGCGGCGGGAGCGGTGGTGGCTGCCTCCGGCATGTCGGCCGCCAGTGCGGCCGATGACGCGACGACCCCGCCGCCCGGTGCCCCCGGACCGCATGGCTGGCATCATCATCGCGGGGGAGAGTGGCATCTGCTCGGCAAGCTGGGCTTGAGCGACGCTCAAAAGCAGCAGATCAAGAGCATCTTGACGGCTGCCCGTCCCGAGATGGAGAGCCTGCACAGCCAAATACGAGCCAACCAGCTCAAGCTGCGGCAAACGCAGCCGAGCGACCCGAACTACACCAGCATCGTTTCGCAGGCGAGCCAGACTCATGGCTCCTTGTCCGCGCAGGTGCTGACCCAGCGAGCCCAGGTGCGTGCCCAGGTGTTCCAGGTGCTGACGCCGGCGCAGCAGACCCAGCTCGCCGCACTCGAGGCCCAGTTCGAGGCCAAGATCCAGGCTCATAAGCAGGGCGCCTCGGGCGGTTCGCAGAACCCGTGATTTCGCCGAGGAACGGCGAACTTTGGATCGGCGCCTACCGCTGGGTGGCGCCGATCCCGTCTTTTTTGAGCAGCTCGATCACGCTGCCGCGGCCGACGAGATGGCCGGTGCCGACGATGACCAGGTAGTTCTTGTCATCGCCGAGCAGGGCTTCGATTTTGGGCACCCACTTGCGGTTGCGCGCGCCGAGGACGGCTTGATAGAGGCCCGGATCCTGCCCGAGTTCGGACTGCAGCTGATTTTCGAACCATTGCGTATCGCCGCGCTGCCAGGCGTGGACCATGGAGTCGACCTGCGTGGGCAGGTCGTGCGCCTGCTCGAGGCTGGATAGAAGGTAATCCGCCTGGGTATCCAGGGACATGTTCTGGAACACCGAGATTTGATCGTGGACGGTTTCCAGGCCCGACACGCTCTTGCCGTCGTTGCGGGCCTTTTCCATGAAGAACATTTCGACGCCCGTCTCGGGTTGAAAGCCGAGCTGCGTCAGCTGCAGCTCCGAAATGGCCTCGGCGGCGAACCAGGGCGCGAACTGATCGAAGGTGGACAAATCCACCCCGACTTCGCGCGCCAAGGCATCGGCGCGCCCATAGCGCTGCTTGCCGAGGACGTCGGGAAGCGTCTTGCCTTCCGGCAGAGTCGCACTGGCGAGCATTTCTGCCTGCACGGCCTGCGAACCCATCTCATCCAGATTCACTTCCATGAGCACCGACTTGGCATCGGCGTAGGCCTGCATCACCACCGGAGCCAGCGGATAATCGCTGGGGCGCAGCACGTGAATGGAGCCCAGCAGATAGACGGTGTTGTGCTTGCCGTGCACTTCCCAGAGCGAATGCAGCGCGCTGTCCGCGCGGGCGCTGACGCAGAGCAGCAGGCCGCACAGCGCCAGAACCAGATGAGATGAAAAAGTGCGGCGCACTCGTCCTCCAGCGCCCGGGCGCTGCTAGCGCCCCGCAGCCTGCCGCATGGGCAGCGGCTCGACCCAGCGAACCGCGGTGTCGATGCGGCCATCGGCGTGCAATTCGAAACTGCGATACGCGGGCGGCCGCGAGTCGATGGCGAAGCGATCGCTCTTGGGCAGGAATTGCGCGCCGGTCGATGGGGTCGCAAAGAGGCGGACATCGCCGCGCCGGCCGTCGTAGGCCTGGTGAACGTGTCCCCACACCACGGCGCGGACGTGGGCGTGGGCATCGATCACGCGCCAAAAGGCCTCGGGCTCGGCGAGGCCCACGGTGTCCAGCCAGCGGCTGCCCATGAATATCGGGTGGTGATGCAGGCACACCATGGCGTGCTGCGGCGATCGCGCCAGCGCGTCATCGAGCCGCGCGAGCTCAGGTGCAGTCAGGCGGCCGCCGACGTGCCCGGGGTGGTAGCTGTCGAGCATGATGAATTGCCAGCCATCCGCTTCATGCGTGCCGCAAATCTGAAACGGCGCGCCGCTGAGCTCCTTGCGCATGGCCTCGGGTTCGTCGTGGTTGCCCGGAATGCACAGCACCGGCCGGCGCAGACTCCCGAATATGCTGCGAAAGCGCAGATAGCCGGAGGTATCGTCCTGCACCAGATCGCCGGTGACTAATATGGCCGAATAATCCGCAACGCGCGCAAACGCATCGTCGAGCACTGAATTCAGAGTCGAATCGGTTTCGACTCCGCGCAGCCGGCCGCCGGCGCTGCCGTAGAGGTGTGGGTCGGTGATTTGTAGTATGTGCATAAATGAAATGGTAACAAAGCATCCTGACCGCGACGGTGAACTGGGTCATGGCGGCGTTCAGACCTGTTATACATAAACGGGCTGCATTTGTGTGAATCCGTTCCGTCGTCAATTCGCGACGGCAGGGGAGCGACGAGAAGAGTAAAGAAGGCCGTTCCACGTAGCGGCGATTGCTGGCGAGGGGCGCATCGGGGACAATACGCGGCCTGATTTCCCACACACTCGTTATCATAGAAGCCGCCCATGCCCACCCGCCGCGATCTTGCCAATGCCATTCGTGCCTTGTCGATGGACGCCGTCCAGAAGGCTAATTCAGGCCATCCGGGCGCGCCCATGGGCATGGCGGATATTGCCGAGGTGCTGTGGCGGGACGTGCTTAAGTTCAATCCCGGCAACCCGGGCTGGTGGGACCGCGACCGCTTCGTGCTGTCGAACGGCCATGCGTCCATGCTGCTGTACTCGGTGCTGCACCTGACGGGCTATCCCCTGTCGATGGATGAGATCAAGAATTTTCGCCAGTTCGGCTCCAAGACCCCGGGCCATCCTGAGCGCGAAGTGCATCTCGGAATCGAGACCACCACCGGGCCGCTGGGCCAGGGTGTTGCCAACGCCGTCGGCATGGCCTTGGCCGAGCGTGCTCTCGCGGCCACCTTCAACCGGCCCGGCCACACCATCGTCGATCACCACACCTATGTGTTCCTCGGCGACGGCTGCATGATGGAAGGCATCTCGCATGAGGTTGCGTCGTTCGCCGGCGTGCAGAAGCTCGGCAAGCTCATCTTGGTGTACGACGACAACGGCATATCCATCGACGGCAAGGTGGCGGGATGGTTCGGCGACGACACCGCGGAGCGCTTCGAGGCCTACGGCTGGCATGTGCTGCGCCATGTCGACGGTCATGACAGCGCCGCTATCGCGGCCGCGTTGGCCGCGGCACGCGCGGAAACCGGCCGGCCGTCGCTGATATGCGCGAAGACCATCATCGGCTGGGGAGCTCCCAACAAGCAGGGCACGGCGTCCATGCACGGCGAAGCCATGGGCAACGACGAGATCGCCGCCACCCGCCGCAACCTGGGCTGGGCCTCGCCGCCGTTTGAGATCCCGGAGGAGATTCTCTCCGCGTGGGATATGCGGGAACGGGGCGCTCGGTTGGAACGAGAGTGGAAGACTCGCTTCTCCGCGTACAAGGCCGAATACCCCGATCTCGCCGCGGAACTCGAGCGGCGCATGGCGGGAGACCTGCCCGCAGGCGTCGCCGACCTCGTGAATGCTCACATCGCACGTGCCCAGGCCGAGGGCAAGGCCCTCGCCACCCGCCAATCGTCGCAGGCGGCGTTGAACGTCCTGGGGCCCTCGCTGCCCGAGCTATTCGGCGGGTCGGCGGACCTCACGCCCTCGAACGGCACCTGGCGCAAGGATTCGGTGACCGTGACGCCGGACTCGCCCGGCGGCAACTATGTGCATTACGGGGTGCGCGAGTTCGGCATGTCGGCCATATTGAACGGCATCGTATGCCACGGCGGGTTCATTCCCTACGCCGGCACCTTCCTGACGTTTTCCGACTATGCGCGCAACGCCGTGCGCATGTCGGCGCTGATGCGATTGCGGGTGATTTTCGTCTACACCCACGATTCCATCGGGCTCGGCGAGGACGGCCCGACGCACCAGCCCATCGAGCATCTGGCGGCCCTGCGCGTCATTCCTCACATGGACCTGTGGCGGCCTTGCGATGCGGTCGAGACCGCGGCGGCCTGGGGCGCGGCGATCGAAAACCGGGACGGGCCCACCTGCCTGATTTTCACACGCCAGTCGGTGGTCCACGAGGCCCGCGATGCGGCGCAGGTCGCGGCCATCAAGCGCGGCGGCTATGTGTTGATCGACTCCGACGGCCCGCCCGAGGCCATCGTGATCGCCACCGGCTCCGAGGTGGGCATCGCCGCCGAGGCGGTGCGAGCGGTGGCCGGGAAGGGCCGCAGGGTTCGGCTGGTTTCCATGCCGAGCACGCACACCTTCGATGCCCAGGACGATGCCTACAAGCAAAGCGTGCTGCCGGACTCCGTGACCCGGCGCGTGGCGGTCGAGGCCGGCGTGACCGCCGCCTGGTGGCGCTACGTGGGCCTGCAGGGCCAGATCGTCGGCATCGATCACTTCGGCGCCTCAGCGCCCGCGAAGAATCTTTTCAAGGCTTACGGGTTTACTACGGAACACGTGGTCGAGGCAATCGGGAAAGTACTGGCTCGATCGGGTGCATAATACTGGTAAGGTTCTTTATCAAACATTTTCTCTTTCGGGGCCGCTTCGGCCCCCCAAGGTTTTCAGTCGGGGCCGCTTCGGCCCCGTTAACAGTTGCGCGAAGCGCATGAGGGGAGTGCGATGGCGATCAAGGTGGCTATCAATGGTTATGGACGCATCGGGCGCAATATTCTTCGCGCGCTCTATGAGGGCAAGCACGCGGGCGAGATCAAGATCGTCGCGATCAACGATCTGGGCGATGCCAATACCAACGCGCATCTGACGCGTTTCGACACCGTGCACGGGCGCTTTCGCGGCGAGGTGCATGTCGAAGGCGACTCGATGGTGGTCAACGGCGATCGAATTCGCGTGGTCGCGCAGCGCGATCCGTCCAAGCTCCCCTGGGGCGAGCTTGGCGTGGACTTCGTGCTGGAGTGCACGGGCTTGTTCACGAGCAAGACCAAGGCCTCGGCGCATATCGCGGCGGGGGCCAAGAAAGTCGTGATTTCCGCGCCGGGCGGCGATGACGTCGACGCGACCGTCGTGTACGGCGTCAATCACGGCGTGCTCAAATCCAGCCACACGGTGATTTCGAATGCGTCCTGCACCACCAACTGCCTGGCGCCGCTGGTCAAGGTGCTGCACGAGAAGGTGGGCGTCGTGGCGGGAGTGATGAACACGATTCACTCCTACACCAACGATCAGGTGTTGACCGATGTGTACCACACGGATCTGCGCCGCGCGCGCTCCGCGACCATGTCCATGATCCCGACCAAGACCGGCGCCGCCGCCGCGGTCGGCCTGGTGCTGCCCGAGCTCAAGGGCAGGATCGACGGCTTCGCGATTCGAGTGCCGACCATCAATGTCTCCTTGGTCGATTTGAGCTTCACGGCGGCTCGCAAGACCACGGTCGAGGAAATCCACGGCGCCATCAAGGCGGCCGCCGGCGGCGCGCTGAAGGGCATCCTGGCCTACAGCGACGCACCGCTGGTGTCGGTGGATTTCAATCACGATCCCGCCTCGTCGACCTACGATGCGACCCTGACCAAGGTCATCGAGGGGAATCTCGTGAAGGCGTGTGCGTGGTACGACAACGAGTGGGGCTTTTCGAACCGCATGCTCGATACCACCCTGGCGTGGTCTAAAGCCGTCTGAAGCGGGATCGCCGGAGCTTGCGGAGGCACTCTTGAAAATCACCAAGATGACGAGTCTGGATCTCAGCGGCAAGCGCGTGCTGATCCGTGAAGATTTGAATGTGCCGATTCAGGATGGAGTGGTGAGCAGCGATGCGCGAATCCGCGCGGCGCTGCCGACCATTCAGGCGGCGCTGGCGGCAAGGGCCCGGGTAATGGTCATGTCGCATCTCGGCAGGCCCGAGGAAGGCAAGTACGCGGAGGAGTTTTCGCTCGCCCCCGTGGCCAAGCGCCTGGCGCAGCTGCTGGGAGTGCCGGTGGCGCTCAAGAAGGATTGGCTGGAGGGCGTGGACGTTGCCCCCGGCGAGGTCGTGCTGCTCGAGAATGTGCGCTTCAACAAGGGCGAAAAGAAAGACTCCGACGATCTGGCCCGGAAAATGGCGGCACTGTGCGACATCTACGTCATGGATGCGTTCGGCACGGCGCATCGCGCCGAAGCGAGCACTCACGGGGTCGCGAAGTACGCTCCGGTGGCCTGCGCCGGCCCGCTCCTGGTGAGCGAGCTGTCGGCATTGGAGACCGCGCTGGAGAAGCCCGCGCGGCCGCTGCTCGCCATCGTTGCCGGCTCCAAGGTCTCGACCAAGCTCACGGTGCTCGAAACCCTGCTGGGCAAGGTCGACCAGCTCATCGTGGGCGGGGGCATCACCAATACCTTTCTGGCGGCCCAGGGACTGAATGTGGGCAAATCGCTGTATGAGCCCGCCATGCTGGACATCTGCAAGCGCCTGCTCGAGCAGGCCAAGAAGCGCGGCATCGTCATTCCCATGCCCACCGATGTGGTGGTCGCCACCGAGTTCTCCGCGAAGGCGGAGGCCGATGTGAAGCCGGTGGGAGAGGTCTCGGACGATGAGATGATCCTCGATATCGGTCCGGATTCGGCCGAGGCCATGAGCGTGCTCGTCGCCTCCGCCGGCACCATCCTCTGGAACGGCCCGGTGGGTGTGTTCGAGTTCGAGCAGTTCGGCGAAGGGACCCGCACCCTCGCCAAGGCGATCGCGCGCAGCAAGGCGTTTTCGCTGGCCGGAGGCGGCGACACGCTCGCGGCCATCGAGAAGTACGGCATCGAGGACAGCATTTCCTACATATCGACGGGCGGCGGCGCCTTCCTGGAGTTCGTCGAAGGCAAAAAGCTTCCCGCGGTGGAGATTCTGGAGCAGCGCGCCGCATGAAGGCACCGCTGCGGAGCACCAAGATCGTCGCGACCTTGGGTCCCTCGACGGACGATCCCGCGGTGCTGTCCGAGATCGTGCGGGCCGGCGTGGATGTGGTGCGGCTCAATTTCTCGCATGGCGAGCTCACCGATCATGCGCGGCGGGTCGCGCTGGTCCGCGAGGCGGCCCGCCAGGCAGGCCGGTACGTAGGCGTGCTCGGCGATCTTCAGGGGCCGAAAATCCGCATCGACCGCTTCGTGGGCGGCAAGGTGCACCTCGAGGACGGTGCCGAGTTCACGCTGGATGCCTCGCTCGCCGTCGAGGCGGGCACGGAGCGGAGCGTCGGGATCGCGTACAAGAAACTGCCCACGGACGTGTTTTCAGGCGACGTGCTGCTGTTGAACGACGGGCAGATCAGCCTGCAGGTCCTCGGCATCGACGGTCCGCGCATCAGGACCCGCGTGCTGGTCGGCGGCGAACTCGGCAACAACAAGGGCATCAACCGTCAGGGCGGCGGCTTGTCCGCCGGAGCGCTGACCGACAAGGATCGCGAGGACATCCGCACCGCCGCGAATCTCAGAGTGGACTACCTGGGCGTGTCCTTTCCGCGCGACGCTGCCGACATGGAAGAGGCCCGCGCCTTGCTGCGCGACGCCGGCGGCCATGGGCTGCTGGTGGCGAAGATCGAGCGCGCCGAAGCGGTCAGCAACCTGGCCGCGGTGGTGCGGGCCAGCGATGGGGTGATGGTCGCCCGCGGCGACCTCGGCGTCGAGATGGGTTACGCGGAGCTGGCGGGCCTGCAAAAGCAAATCATTCTCGAGGCCCGCCATCAGAATCGCGTGGCCATCATGGCGACTCAGATGATGGAATCGATGATCATGAATCCGATTCCGACGCGCGCCGAAGTCTCGGACGTGGCGAATGCCGTGATGGACGGCACCGACGCGGTGATGCTGTCGGCCGAAACCGCTTCGGGCAGGCATCCGGCGAAGGTGGTGGAGACCATGTCGCAGATCATCGTCGGCGCCGAAAAGTATCAGGTGGCGCATGTGCGGACCAGGCAGCGCACCACCGGCTACGTCGAGCGCACCGATGAGGCGATCGCGGCGGCGGTCATGTACACGGCGAATCATTTTCACGTGAAGGCCATCGTCGCGCTCACCGAGTCCGGATCGACCCCTCTGTGGATGTCCCGCGTGCGCTCGGACATTCCGATTTATGCCTTCACCCGGCATGAAGCCACCCGCTGCCGGGTCACCCTGTATCGAGGCGTTTATCCGGTCGCCTACGACGTCATGCACCAAGGAGAGGCGTTCTACTTCTCGATATTCCACCTGTTGCTGGACCTGAATCTGGTGGAAGAGGGCGACTCCATCCTTCTCACCAAGGGCGAATTGAGCGGCGTCTCGGGCGGGACGAATTCCATGCAGATTCTGCGCGTGGTGCGCAGCTAACGTGGCCGCCGAATTCCGCGGCACCGACCGGTACATCGCCACCGAGGAATTGATGGCCGCGGTGAATGCCGCCATGGTGCTGTCGCGCCCGCTGCTCATCAAGGGCGAACCCGGCACCGGCAAGACCTTGCTCGCGAACGAAATTGCCCGCTCCCTGGGCAAGCCTTTCTACGAATGGCACATCAAGTCCACCACCAAGGCCCAGCAGGGGCTGTACGAATACGATGCGGTCTCGCGCCTGCGCGATTCGCAGCTCGGCGATCCGCGCGTCAAGGACATCCGCAACTACATCGTGAAGGGCGATCTGTGGGAGGCATTCGACAGCGAGGTGCAGCCGGTGCTGCTCATCGACGAGATCGACAAGGCGGACATCGAGTTTCCGAACGATCTGCTGCGCGAGCTGGACCGCATGGAGTTCTACGTCTACGAGACGCGGGAGACGGTTCGTGCCAGGCACCGGCCCGTCATCGTGATCACCAGCAACAACGAAAAGGAACTGCCCGACGCCTTTCTGAGACGCTGCTTCTTCCACTACATCCGATTTCCGGATGCGGCCACGATGACCCAAATCATCGATGTGCACTTCCCGGGCCTGAAGCGCGAGCTGCTGCACGAAGCGTTGACCACGTTCTTCAAGATTCGCGAGACGCCGGGCTTGAAGAAAAAGCCCAGCACCTCCGAACTCCTGGATTGGATCAAGCTGCTGGTGACCGAGGACATCGATCCCGATGCGCTGCGCAGCGACGACGCGACGAAGCTCATTCCTCCCCTGTACGGCGCCCTGCTCAAGAACGAGCAGGATGTGCACCTGTTCGAGCAACTGCTGTTCCTTCACCGCCGGAATGCTCGTTAGGTTCTTCTTCCTGCTGCGCAGTGCCGGCATACCGGTATCCATCACCGAATTGTTGACCTTGCTCGAAGCGCTCCGAGCAGGCTTGGGCGAGTTGAGCACGGAGCGCTTCTACTACCTGGCGCGCACCTGCCTGGTGAAGGATGAACGCTACTACGACCGGTTCGACCGCGCATTCGCGGCGCATTTCGAGGGCGCCGAGGATTTGTTCACCGTGCTGCAGCGCGAATTACCGCACGACTGGCTGGCAAGGATGACGGTGCGCGAGTTCACGGACGCCGAGAAGGCCGAGATCGAGGCCCTGGGCGGCTGGGAGAAGCTGATGGAAACGCTGCGCCAACGTCTCGAGGAGCAAAAGGAAAGGCACCAGGGCGGCAATAAATGGATCGGCACGGCCGGCACCTCTCCCTTCGGCGCCTACGGCTTCAATCCCGAAGGCGTGCGCGTGCGGCAGGACGGCGGGCGCAACCGCAGCGCCGTGAAAGTCTGGGACCGGCGCGAGTTCGCCAACCTGGACGACAAGGTCGAGCTGGGGACGCGCAACATCAAGCTGGCGCTGCGCCGCCTGCGGCGCTTCGCGCGCCGCGGCGCGCCCGACGAGCTGGCGCTGGCGGACACCATCGACGCCACCGCGCGTTCGGGCGGATGGCTGGACATCAAGATGCAGGCCGAGCGGCACAATGTGGTGAAGGTGCTGCTGCTCCTGGATGTGGGCGGATCGATGGACGATCACGTGAAGATCTGCGAGGAATTGTTCTCCGCGGCGCGCAGCGAGTTCAAGCATCTCGAGCATTATTACTTTCACAATTTCACCTACGAAGCGCTGTGGCGCGACAACCGGCGGCGCTTCAATGAGCATGTGGGCACCGTCGAGCTCATGCGCACCTATGGCACGGACTACAAGCTCATTCTGGTGGGCGATGCGACCATGAGCCCCTACGAGATCACCCAGCCCGGCGGCAGCGTGGAGCACTGGAACGAAGAGGCCGGCAGCGTATGGCTGCAGCGCCTGCTCAGGCACTTTCCGAAGTTCGCCTGGATCAATCCGGTGCGCCAGTCGCATTGGCGCCAGTCCGCGTCGATCGAAATGACCCGGGAATTGCTCGAAGGGCGCATGTATCCGCTCACGCTGGCGGGGCTGGACGAGGCGATCGGCGCCCTGTCGTAGCCTACTTCCTCGCGATCTATGCGATCATCGGCCCAATCGGTGTATCAATGCTAGGGTGCTTGGCCATTGACCATTCCAGGTGAAGCAGGTCGCGAAAGCCCCACCGGGCAGTGGCATACCGGCGTCATGCCGGTCGAGGCCCCCCATCTGGGGCTGGTATTGACGGGTGGGGGCGCGCGCTCTGCCTACCAGGTCGGCGTGCTCAAGGGCGTCGCGGAGCTGCTACGGCGCGGCTCCGCCTGCCCGTTTCCCATCATCACCGGAACATCCGCCGGCGCCGTCAGTGCCATCGCTCTGGCTTCGGATGCGGCCCATTTCAGGCGTTCCGTCTATGCCATCGAACGGGTATGGCGCGATTTTCGCGTCAACCATGTGTTCAAGGCCGACCCGGTGAGCATGCTCCGGTCCGGCCTGCACTGGATGCTGGCCTTCATCACCGGCGGCTGGCTGGTGCATCCGCCGCATTCGCTGTTCGACAACTCACCGCTGTGGAAACTGCTGGGCGAACAATTGCATTTCGACGGCATCCCGCGAAGCCTGTACAAGAAGCATCTGCAGGCCATCGGGGTTTGCGCCACATGCTATGGCGATGCGGATTCGGTGACCTTTTACGCGGCGGCGTCCGCGATAGAGCCCTGGGCCCGGGTGTTTCGCAAGGGAGCGCGGGTGCAGTTGACGCTGGACCATTTGATGGCAAGCCTGTCCATCCCCTTTCTGTTCCGGCCCGTCCTGCTGCATCAGCAATACTTCGGCGACGGCGCCATGCGCCAAACCTCGCCCCTGAGCCCGGCGATACACCTGGGCGCCAATCGGCTGTTCATAGTCGGCGTCAACGATCCCCTGCCCACGGGGTTGGACTCGAACCGGCGCCCGGCCGAGCCCAGCTTCGGGCAGATGGTCGGGTTCATGCTCGATTCGCTGTTCATGGATCAGCTGTATGCGGATCTGGAGCGCATCAGCCGCTATAACGAGAACAACAACGTGCGCCGCATCGAGTTCTTGGTGATGACTCCGTCGCGGGACATCAACGAGATCGCCCGCCGGCATGCGAGCGAACTGCCGCGGAGCCTGCGTGCCCTGATGCGCGCGCTGGGATCCAGCCAGACCGCCGGCTCCTTGCTGCTCAGCTACCTGCTCTTCGAACGCGGCTTCACCCGCGAATTGATAGCGCTGGGACAGGAGGATGTGCGCGCACGCGCCGACGAGATACGCGCCTTCCTGTCGCTGGAGAATGCGCGCCGATACCGGGCTACGCCGAGCTAGCCATTACCAAGCCCCGCGCTCAGCTCTTCTGCAGAGAATCGTGCCGGGTCAGGACCAGCGGGTAGCTCTTTCGAAAATGCGCCGCGAGCTGTTCGGCTATGTATACCGAACGGTGCTGGCCGCCGGTGCACCCGACCGCAATGGTCAGATAGCTGCGATTCACCTGCGCGAATTCGCTGACGCGCGGCTCCAGGAAGCCGATCAGATCCGCGATCATGCCGCGTACGCTGTCATGTCCCGCCAGGTATTCCATCACCGGCGGGTCGCGGCCGTTCAAGGGGCGCAGCGCGTGCTCCCAATAGGGGTTCGGCAGGCTGCGCACATCGAAGACGAAATCCGCGTCCCCCGGTATGCCATGCTTGTAGCCGAAGGACTCGAACATGAGGGACAGCCGCCCTTCGCGCCGCCGGTCGATGCGCTTGCGAATCAGCTCGCGCAGCGCATGAACCCCCATGCCGGAAGTGTCCACGACCAGGTCCGCCGCGGTGCTGATCGGCTCCAGCAGCCGGCGCTCCGAAGCGATGGCCTCGCGCAGGCTCACGTCGCCGGCGACCAGGGGATGCTTGCGGCGCGTCTCGGCATAGCGCTTGAGCAGCACCTCGTCGCTGGCGTGAAGGTACAGAACCTCGCAGCCGATTCCGCTGCGCCGCAGCTCGCCGACCAGCGCCGGAATGGTCTCGATCTCATTCGCCCGGTTGCGCGCATCCAGACCGACCGCGGTTCTGGGATAGGTGTCTCCCATGCCGCGGACGGTGTGCGAGATGAAGGGTTTGAGCAGCGCCGCGGGGATGTTGTCGACGCAATAAAAGTCGATGTCCTCCAGCATGTGCAGAGCGACGCTCTTGCCCGAGCCCGACAGCCCGCTCACGATGACGAGTCGCATCGACGCGTGCGCTCCCGGCCTCAACCCGACGAACGGGCCTTGATCACGTCCTCGGCGTGATGATCGGCGGCCTTTTCCTTGTGCTTCTTGACGCAGCGATCGAGCTTGTCGGTCAGGGCGTCTATGGAGGCGTACATGTTGTTCTCGGTCGCATCCGCGTAGATCTTGTTTCCCCGCAGCATGAGGGTGGCTTCGGCCTTGTGGCCGAATTTCTCCACCGTGAGCACGCAGTGAACATCGATGACCTGTTCGAAGTGACGTGAGATGCGCTCGAATTTCTTGATTACATAAGCGCGTAGTGAGTCGGTGACTTCCACATGGTGACCGCTGAGATCGAGCTGCATGATTCCTCCTTACTGTTTACGACGCGCGGGCAGCCGCTCGCTTCCGTTCATTGGACGGGGCGATCTGCATGCCTTCGCGATATTTGGCAACGGTGCGTCTGGCGACCGGTATGCCCTCCTGCGAGAGAATCTCCGCGAGTTTGCTGTCGCTCCAGGGATTTTCCGGATTCTCCTGCGAGATCAATTTCCTGATCTTGGCGCGAATGGCGGTGGAGGACAATTCCGTGCCGTCCGCCGCCTCCACGTGACTGGAAAAAAAGTACCGGAACTCGAACACGCCTCGCGGCGTGTGCATGTATTTGGCGGTGGTGACGCGCGAAATCGTCGATTCGTGCATTTCCACGGCTTCGGCGACATCCTTGAGAATGAGCGGCTCCATCGCCTCCTCGCCCACGTCGAAAAAGCTCGCCTGCCGCTGCACGATGCAACGCGCCACCTTGATCAAGGTCTCGTTGCGAATTTCCAGGCTGCGCATCAGCCAGCGCGCCTCCTGCAACTGAGTGCGCAGCATGGCATGATCGGGGGAGCGGGAAATCAAATTCGCGTAGGCGTTGTTGACCCGGACCCGCGGCATCGTGGCGGGGTTGATCTCGACGGTCCAGCCGTGATCGGTGCGGCGCACGAAGACATCCGGGATCACATATTCCGCCTGCGCCGGGTTGACCGCCGCCCCGGGGCGCGGATGGCAGGAGCGCACCAGAGCCAGGGCCATTTCCAGATCGCTTTCGCTGCAGCGCAGCTGCCTGCGCAGCAGCGCCAATTGCTGGCCGGCCACCAAGCCGAGATGTTCCAGCGCCACGCGAATCGCGATATCCCTCGCCGGCGTGCCCGGATGCAGCTGGCGCAGTTGCAGCGCGATGCACTCGCCGAGGTTGCGGGCTCCTACTCCGGCAGGTTCCAGGGATTGGATAACAGCGAGGACCTGTTCTACGTGGTCGAGCGTCGTCTCGATCTCCGGCAGCAGGCTCAGGCGGATCTCTTCGAGACCGTCTTTCAGGTATCCATCGTCGGTGATGGCATCGGTGATGACGCGGGCAATCGCCATGTCGACGGGGGATAGCCTGGCGAGTTCCAGCTGCTCGATGAGCTGTTCCTGCAGGGTCTGGCCATGCCGGTCGCTGAAATCGCCGCTGCGGTCGTCGTCGCCCGACCAGGGGCTATCCGACGGGCCGCTGGTTTGCTCTCCCCAGGCTTCATCGGCAATCTCCACCTCGGGTTCTTCGCGCTGCTCGCCGAGGGTGCTTTTGCCGTCCAGTTCCGTGTATCTCTCGTCCTGGGCCTGAGGGGGTTCGTCCCGCTCGCGCACGGCCTCGAGAGGCTCCCCGGATTCCTCTTCGGCCTCGAGCATGACATTGGTCTCGAGTGCCTCGCGCACATGCGCCTGCAGGTCGAGCGAGGGCAGCTGCAACAGCCGGATGGCCTGCTGCAGCTGCGGGGTCATGGTGAGCTGCTGGCCGATGCGAAGCTGCAGACTTGGCTTCAACATAGTTCTTTCAGATCCAAGCCTACAATTTGAAGTCCTGGCCCAAGTACACCTCACGAACCTGCGGGTTGGCAAGAATCTGATCCGCAGATCCGGAAGCGAGCACCGCACCCTGACTGACGATATAAGCGCGCGCACAGATGCCGAGAGTTTCCCTGACATTATGATCGGTAATCAGCACGCCGATGCCCTTGTCGGACAAGTGCTTGATTATCCGCTGGATATCGGCAACGGACAGGGGGTCGACACCGGCAAAAGGCTCGTCCAGCAAGATGAACCTGGGGTCCGCGGCCAGGGCGCGGGCGATTTCCACCCGCCGCCGCTCGCCGCCGGAAAGGCTCATTCCCAGGCTGTCCCGAACATGGCCTATGTGCAGCTCCCCCAGCAGTTCCTTGAGGCGCTCGGTGCGGCCCCCGTCGTCGAGGCCGGGCCGCGTTTCGAGAATCGCCATGATGTTGTCGGCCACCGAGAGCCGGCGGAACACCGAGGGTTCCTGGGGAAGATAGCCCAGCCCCAGCTGCGCACGCCGGTGCAGGGGCAGGCGGCTGATGTCGCGATTGTCCAGATAGATCTCACCCTGTTCACAGCGGGTGAGGCCCACGATCATGTAGAAGGCCGTGGTCTTGCCGGCGCCGTTGGGACCCAGAAGGCCGACCACCTCGCCGCTCTCGACCTCCAGCGACAAATCCCGCAGTACCTGCCGTGATTTGTAACTCTTGGCGAGGTTCAGGGCCCGCAATACGCTCATGGTTTGGGGTTCGCCGGCGGCGTGATGATGACGTGCACGCGCTGGGAACCCTGTTCCGCGCCGTCGGCGATGACGCTCTGGGCGAGAACGTTGTATCTCAGAGTCTCTCCGCGAATTTCATTCTGTCCGTCGGTCAAAAAAGCATTGCTGGTCAATTTCACCACGCCCTTGCTCACATCGTAGTCGATGGTGTCGGCGTGCCCCCGGGCCAGCTTGCCGGTCTTGGCGACACGCTGTTCGAATGCCGCCGGCTTGCCGCTGGCAACCGCCTTGGTGAGCACCTTGTCGGCAAAGGTGATCTGCGCATCGTCCGAGGTCAGCTCCCCCTGATCCATGGTGATTTTCACATTGCCGCGAAACGCCCAGAGACTGTTCTCGAAATCCAAGCCGGTCACGTGGCGGGTGGCCTGGCCCTGGTCCGCGGTCACCGCCATGTTGCCCTGCGCGATCCGCACCTTGTGAAACACCGCGTTGTTGGTGCGCAAATCGACCTCCGTCGATTGCGCGTCCAGCAATATGGGTTGCTGCGGCTCGCGGGCCGCCGCCGCCCCATGTGCAGGCGCCGCCGCGTGTGCCGGTGCCGCCGCCTGTGCCGGTGCCGCTGCCTGTGCCGCCGCCGCCCACAGCGCGAGCAGGGCGATGATGTTAAGGGTGGAAGCGGCCATTGACTCTCGATTCTAAGCGCATCGTGCGCTCTTTCAAATTGGCCGTCATGCCGCGCGCGGTCAGGGTATGTCCCCCGAAATCGATTTGCACATCGCTCTTGGTGCTGGCGATGGAGCGGGAGATGTCATAGGTCAGGGAATCGGTGCGCACGACGGCGGTGCCCTCGGTCGGCGAACTCTCGCCCTGCAGGCGCACATTGCCGTTCACATCGATGACCTTGCCGCCGGGATGGACGTGAGCCGTGTCGCCGACCAACACCCAGGACTGCCCGCCGGCCCCCTGGTAGTTCACCCGCACGTCGTGCAGCGCCACCTCGTTGCCGTGATCGATTTGATCGATGCGCTGGGCCTCGATGCGAACACCGGGGTCGCCGGAGAGATCATAGTCCGTGAGCACGGCGTTCTTCAGGTAGTAGCCCGGCAAGTCCGCCAGGTTGGCGTTGGTTTGCGTTTGCGGCCGATGTGCCGGCGAGCTCAATATCCAGGTGCTGACGCCCAAGGCCACGACCGCGAGTACGGTGAAGAGCCTGAACCACATCAGCGCCGCCCGGCGCGGGCGCGCAGCACGGCGTCGCAGAATTCGCGCACGGCACCCCGGCCGCCCTTCGCCGCGGCGACCCAGTGGGCGGCGGACAGCACCAGGGGGTGCGCGTCCGCGACCGCGCCGGCCATGCCGACCGCCGACATCAGCGGCAGATCGGGCGTGTCGTCGCAGAGGCAGGCGCAGTTCAAGGGGTCCAAACCCAGGCGCTGCGTCAGGCGATGCAGTGCGGCCACTTTGTCATTGCACCCCTGGACGACGTGCCGCACGCGCAGTTCGCGCATGCGGGCGGCCACCGCGGCCGAGCGCCGTCCGCTGATGGCCGCCACCGCGACACCGGCGGCCATCAGCAGTTTGATGCCGTGGCCGTCGCGCACATGAAACACCTTGAGCGCCTCGCCGCGCGCCCCGAAGTACAGGCGGCCGTCCGTGAGCACGCCGTCCACGTCCAGGACCAGCAGTTCGATCCGCGCCAACGGCGTCGCCCTGCGCGCCTTCAAACCACACCCGCGCGCAATAGATCGTGAACATTGAGCGCACCCACGATTTTATCGTCCCCATCGACCACGATCAGCGATGTGATGCGATGGGTTTCCATCAGGTGCACCGCCTCGGCCGCGAGGGTCGTGGGCCGCACGGTTTTTGCGTTGCGGCTCATGACCTGCTCCATGCGAGTGGTGTGCAAATCCGCGGAGGCGTCGAGGGCGCGCCGTAGATCGCCGTCGGTGAACACCCCCAGCACGCGCAAGGTCCCATCGACGATGGCGGTCATGCCGAGGCCCTTGCGGGTCATTTCCATCAGGCCCTCCGCGAGCGGCGTGCCGGCCTGCACGGTGGGAATATCGGCGCCGCTGCGCATGACATCCTTGACGTGCAGCAGCAGGCGCCTTCCGAGGCTCCCGGCGGGATGCGAGCGCGCAAAATCCTCCTCGGTGAAGCCGCGGGCCTTCAACAGCGCGACGGCCAGCGCGTCGCCGACGGCCAGTGCCGCCGTGGTGCTGGCGGTGGGGGCGAGGTTCAGGGGGCAGGCCTCGGCCGGCACCCCGATGTCCAGATGCACGGTGGCCACCCGCGCCAGCGCCGAATTCGAGTTGCCCGTCAAGGCGATCAGCGGCACCCCCAGGCGAGCAATCACCGGCACGATGATCAGGATTTCATCGGTTTCGCCCGAATTGGACAGGGCCAGCACCGCGTCGTCCCGGGTTATCATGCCCACATCGCCGTGGCTGGCCTCGCCGGGGTGCACAAAGAACGCCGGCGTGCCGGTACTGGCCAGCGTGGCGGCGATCTTGCCGCCGATATGGCCGGATTTGCCCATTCCGGTGACCACCACGCGTCCACGGCAGTCAAGACAAATGCGGCAGGCGCGTGCAAACTCTCGCCCCAAGCGCGGCAGTTGCGCGCGCAGGCCGTCGATCTCGACGGTGAGCGCCCGGCGGCCGAGATCGACCAGGCCTTCGTCGGTGAATTCGGGATTCATGCGCGAATGATACCGCGGTTGCAGAATCTCGCTGATCCGAAGGCGCAAGTTTGAACATCTTAGGAGCAGGCATGAATCCACAGCAGGTGGCGCAAATCATCGAATCGGGCCTGGCCGGCGCCAGGGCGCTGGTCAAGAGCGAGGACAATGTGCATTTCGAGGCCGTGGTGATCGCGCCCGCGTTTGCCGGCAAACGCTCCGTGCAGCGCCATCAGCTGGTGTACGGCACGCTGGGCAAGGCCATGGGCAATGAGATTCACGCGCTCGCGCTGCAGGTATTCACGCCGGAGGAATACACGCAGCAGACCGGTGGCTAGTCGGAACCCGAAAGCTAAGGGAATTTCTTTGGATAAATTACAGATTCAAGGCGGCATACCGCTCGAGGGCGAGATCCGCATTTCCGGCGCAAAGAACGCCACTTTGCCGATTCTGGCCGGGTGCCTGCTGGCGGACGGCCCGGTGACGGTGTCGAACGTCCCGCACCTGCAGGACGTCACCACCATGATCGAATTGCTGGGCCGCATGGGCGTGTCGGTGACCATCGACGAGAAAATGCGCATCGAGGTCGATGCGTCGACCATCAAGGAGTGCTTTGCGCCCTACCAGCTGGTGAAAACCATGCGCGCGTCCATTCTGGTGCTGGGCCCGCTGCTGGCGCGCTTCGGCCATGCCGACGTGTCGTTGCCGGGAGGCTGCGCGATCGGCGCGCGCCCGGTCAACATCC
>Ga0326727_10010303_pt1 | contig 22361 bp, 19 predicted proteins | sample MB2enrmetagenome_FD_207643 | JGI IMG/M metagenome (GOLD analysis project Ga0326727, IMG submission 207643) | Lab enriched peat soil microbial communities from McLean, Ithaca, NY, United States - MB29MY | ecosystem: Environmental > Terrestrial > Soil > Wetlands > Peat | place: USA: New York...
GAGCGTAGTCGATAGTGTCGGCGATGCCGAATGTGCGGGCCAGAAGCTGCTTGTCCTCGGCGAGCGCATCGTAGGCGGAGTCGAAGATCGCGTCTTCATAGAGGTCGGCTATGCGAATGCCACGACGCCCGATCTTGTCTTCATAGCATGGGCCGATGCCGCGCGACGTGGTGCCCAGCGCCGTGCGGTTGGCGCGGTCCTCGGACATTTTTTCCACGATGCGATGGAACGGAAACAGCACGTGCGCGCGGTTGCTGATGGCGAGTTGCGCTGGCACGTCGATTCCCGCCGCTTCGAGCGCGCCCATTTCATCCAGCAGCGCCGCCGGATCGATCACCACGCCGTTGCCGATCACCGCCCGCACTCCGGGCCGCAGGATGCCGCTGGGAATCAGTTTCAGGATGAACTTCTTCTCGCCGATGAAAACCGTGTGGCCGGCGTTATGGCCGCCCTGATAGCGGGCGACGATGTTGAAGTTTTCGGAAAGGAGATCGACAACCTTCCCTTTCCCCTCGTCGCCCCACTGGGCGCCAAGCACGATGACATTTCGCATGAAAGGCGAGACCGATCTATTTTACCGTAAGGGTGCGGACGATTAGCGCAGTTTTGCGGACCATTCGCGCCGGCCCCTCTATTCAGCTCTTGTTAATGTGCCGCTCCACGCCCGCTTCCGGTTCATGCGTGAAGCGCTTGAGCACGTGCAACGTGAACCAGCAAAGCACGCTGAGTGCTATTGCGATGTCGTAATTGTGGAACGCCACGCACGCCCCGATGGCGGCAGTAGCCCACAATCCCGCGGCCGTCGCGGTACCGATCACGGTGTTTCCGGTTTTTAGAATCGCCCCTCCGCCGACGAAGCCGATCCCAGCCACGACGCCTTGCAACACACGTGAGGCCACGTCGGCGTAGTCATGTTTAAGGGCTATCGCGGCCATCATAAACGCGCAGGTCGCGATGGCCACCAGCGGGAATGTGCGAACGCCGGCGGTATGTTCGGACCGCTCCCGCTCGATTCCAAGCGGAAAGGCCAGCGCGTAGGCGATCAATATGTCCAGCAGGCGCCACCAATTCACAGTCATCGTGTGTCCGTCCAGGTTCGAATGAAATCCCAAACTCTCTCGATATCCTGCCACGTTGTGCGCACGTTGCCAACCGCCAGCCGCAGCACGTAGGTGCCGTTCAGAACGGTATGCGACAAAAATGCTATGCCGCTGGCGTTGATGGCTTCCAGCAGAGCGCGATTGCGCTCTTCCGAATCGTTCAATCGAAAGCAGACCACCGAAAAACGCACCGGCGCGAGAATCTCTAAACGGCCGTCCGCCTCGATCAAGCCGGCGAACCGGCGTGCGAATTCGCAATGTTCACGGATCATGGCGGCGATGCGCTCGCGTCCGAAATAACGCATCACGAACCACAGCTTCAACGCGCGAAAGCGGCGGCCGAGCTGCACGCCGTAATCCATCAGGTTCACGGCGCGGTCCGGCGTCTTGAGGTACTCGGCCACCAGTGAAAAAGCTCGGCGCAGCACATCGGGATGGCGAGTGTAGAACGCGCTGATATCCACCGGCGTCAGCATCCATTTATGCGGGTTCGTCACCAGGGAATCGGCGCGCTCGGCGCCTCGCAGCGTATCGCGGAATTCGGGGGCGATGGCGGCAATGCCCGCGTAGGATGCGTCCACGTGCAGCCACAGGCCGTGGCGCTCGGCGATGTCCGCAATTTCGGGAATCGGATCGACGCTCGTTGTGGAGGTGGTTCCCGCGGTCGCCACGACGCAGAACGGTTTCAGGCCCGCGGCGCGATCTGCCTCTACCAGGCGCGCCAGCGCGTCCACGCGCATCTCGAATCGTTCGTTTGCCGGAACCTGACGCACGCGATCCTGTCCGATACCGAGCGTGATCGCGCCTTTTTCGACGGAGGAGTGTGAGTGCTCGGAAGTGTACAGCACGAGGTTCCCGCCAGCGCCCTGACGTCGAGCTTCAGGAGCGGCCATCTCACGCGCAGCCGCGATCGCGTGCATCGTGGAAATCGACGCGGTGTCATAGATGATGCCGAAAAACTCGGGCGGCAACCCCAGCCACTCCCGCAGCCAGCCGAGAGTCACTTGCTCCAACTCCGTCGCCGCCGGTGACGTGCGCCACAACATGCCGTTCACGTTCAGCGCGGCACTCAACATTTCGCCGAGAATGCCGGGGCCGGAGCCGGAAACGGCGAAATACGCGAAAAAGCGTGGATGATTCCAGTGGGTCATGCCGGGCACGATGAGGTTCCTGAAATCCTCAAGAATGCGCCCCATCGGCTCGCCCTGTTCGGGCGCATGCGCGGGCAGGGAGTCGGCAATCTCGCCTGGCTGGACGCCCGGCAGCACCGGGTACTCGCCCACGCCGGTTAAGTAATCGGCAATCCAATCGACCACTTCGTGTCCGGCGCGCCGGAACTCCTCGGGAGGCATGTCCATATACCTCATTGTTGAACGGCGCGAGCGGCGGTACAATTCAAGTGATGCCAGTGCCATCCGCATCGCGACCCTCCCTCTTCGGTTCCGACTGAAGTTACTCCTTCTGCGTTCAGCCCTGCCGCGCCCTGCGGCAAACCATCCACCTCTGAAACAGCAGGAGAATTCATATGCAAAGCACCGAATTGCTTCGTTCGGATCTTCCGGAGATTTCCACCATACTGCCGGGTCCACGCGCCCGTGCGGTAATCGAACGCGATCGCGCCGTTCTCTCGCCCTCGTATACGCGTTGTTATCCGCTGGTGGCAGCCCGCGGACAGGGCGCCATCGTCGAGGATGTGGACGGGAACCGATTTCTGGATTTCAATGCAGGCATCGCGGTCTGCTCCACCGGCCATTGCCATCCGCGCGTTGTGGAAGCTATTCGCCGGCAGGCGGGCGAACTGATCCACATGTCGGGGACTGACTTTTATTACGAGAGCATGGTGAAACTGGCTGAACGGTTGGCGGCGAGCGCGCCCGGCGGCGGGCCGCGCAGAGTCTACTTTGGCAATTCAGGCGCGGAGGCGGTGGAAGCGGCCATGAAGCTGGCGCGCTATCACACGGGCCGCGAAAAGTTCATCGCGTTCTACGGCGGGTTCCACGGCCGCACCATGGGATCGCTCTCGCTCACCGCGAGCAAGGTGGTGCAGAGGCGCGGGTTCGGACCGCTGGTCCCAGGCGTCCATCACGCGCCATATCCGAATCCGTATCGTTTCGCGGGCAGCGCGGACCAGTGCGCGGAGGCGTCTCTCGAAGCGATTGAGCATCTCTTCCGCACCACCGTGCCCGCCGACGAAGTGGCCGCGTTTGTCGTCGAGCCTGTTCAGGGCGAGGGCGGGTACATCGTTCCGCCGGCGCGATTCTTCGCGGGTCTGCAGGAGCTGGCACGGCGCCATGGAATCCTGATCGTTGCCGACGAAGTGCAATGCGGCGTTGGACGAACGGGCCGCATGTGGGCCTCGGAGCATTTCGATCTGGTTCCGGACATTATCGCCAGCGCGAAAGGCATCGCCAGTGGCATGCCGCTGGGCGCGATCATTACGCGCGCGGAACTGATGGACTGGGGACCCGGCGCTCACGCCTCCACGTTCGGTGGCAATCCCGTGGCGGTGGCCGCATCGTTAGCGACGCTCGATCTGCTCGAAGAAGGCCTGATCGTGAATTCGCGCCGCATGGGCGAGTTGCTCATGTCCCGCATGCGCGAGTGGCCGGGCCGGTTCCGTCACGCTGGCGACGTGCGCGGCCTCGGCCTGATGATCGGCATCGAGATCGTTCGCGGCCGCGAATCGAAGGAGCGCGCGCCGGAATTGCGCGACCGGCTGGAGGACCTGGCGTTCCATCGCGGCCTGCTCGTGCTTGGCGCGGGACCGAACAGTATTCGCCTCTCACCGCCGCTGATCGTCAATGAAGAGCAGTGCCGCTTCGCGCTGGACACGCTGGAGAGCTGCCTCGCGGAGATCGAGGAGCGCGCGTAAGAGCGCTGTGACGGGACCTCGGCGTGAGCCGCACGTCATAACAACGTGACTTCTCCGCTACAATGGCGTCTTATGGCGTCGCTTGACGACAACCCACGGGATGGGTCGCTTGACATCGCTCCGTGGAAGAAAGTGGTTGGTACTGTCTGCGCAGTCCTGCTGGCCTTCCTGTTTGTAATATCCGGTGGCTGGAAACTGGCCGCGCCCTTCACATGGGCGCAACTGGTCGGTCAGCTTCGCGTGCCCGCACAGCTCGCGTTGCCGCTTTCCGTCGCGTCGGGGATCGGCGAAGTCTTCTGCGGAGTGCTCATCTTTGTCCCGCGCTTCCGCCGCTGGGGCAGTCTGTTGATGTCGCTGCTGTTGGTGGGATTCATGCTGTACTTCGCCATCAACTACAACGCGCTGGTGGGCAAGGACTGCAGTTGTTTCCCGCTGGTGAAGCGCACCGTTGGTCCCATGTTCTTCGTGGTTGACACGCTGTTTCTGATCGGCGCGGTGCTCGCGGGCTTGTGGTCCCGCCGTGCATCGGGGCTCCGCGAGGCGCTGGTCATACTTGCGGCGGTGTGCGTGTTTGCTGGCGTCTCTTTCGGCGTGAATCAGGCGCGCGAGAACGCAATTCGCACGCCCGCCACCGTGGTGGTGAACGGACAGCCGTACTCGCTTCGACAGGGACGGATCTTTCTGTTTTTCTACAATCCTTCCTGCCTGCACTGCGATGCCGCTGCGCGGCGCATGGCCAAGCTTACGTGGAACGACACTACGGTTGTGGGCATTCCTACCGAGACTCCCGAGTGGGCCGCGTCGTTCCTGCATGACACGGGGCTGAAAGCGGTCACCACGTTTGACGTGAAAAAGTTGCGTGACGTGTTCCCGTTCGTCGATCCGCCGTATGGCGTCGCGCTCGACAACGGTCAGCCGAAGGCTGTGGTGGCCACGTTTGACGACAGCGAACCGGCTCGCACGCTGCGCGGCATCGGCTATGTCCAGTAATTCGAGAAGACCTCTACCGAGCCGCGACGGTGACGGAGCGGTCTGTAATAAATGATCTCCCTCGATGGCCGCTCCCTGACAATCAAGCAGGTCCAGGCCGTTGCCCTTCATGATGAACAAGTAAGCATTGCCCGCGACGCCATCGAACGCATGCTGCGCTCGCGTGCGGTGGTGGAGCGCCTGGCGGCCGGTAATGAGCCTGTCTATGCCGTCAACACCGGTGTCGGACTGCTGTCTGACGTCCGCGTGGCGGCCGAAGATCTGGAACAACTGCAGCGCAACGTGGTGCGGTCGCACGCGGCGGGCATTGGCGATCCGCTGACTCGCGCGGAAGTGCGTGCCATGATGCTGATCCGCGCGAATGTGCTGGCGGCGGGTTTCTCCGGCATTCGTCCGCTCATCGCCGAGCGTCTCTGCGACCTGCTGAATCGCGGCGTCACGCCAGTTGTTCCCTCACAAGGGAGTGTAGGCGCCAGTGGCGACTTGGCCCCGCTCGCGCATATCGCGCTGGTGCTGATTGGCGAGGGCGAGGCCGAATATCAAGGCCAGCAGTTGCCCGGAGCCGAGGCTCTTTGCCGCTCCGGCAGCGAGCCCGTGACACTGGCATCCAAGGAAGGCATCTCGCTGGTGAACGGCACCCAGGCCATGCTCGCGGTGGGCGCGCTGGAACTCGGCGCAAGCGAGGTGCTGGCCGCCAGCGCCGACCTGATTTGCGCCATGACCCTCGATGCCCTTCGTGGAACCCCGCGCGCTTTCGACGAACGCCTCCATGCGACGCGTCCGCATCCCGGCCAGATGCGCAGTGCGGCCCGGTTAAGCGCGTATCTTGAGGGCAGCGAGATCCGCGAATCGCATATCGCCTGTCGCCGCGTGCAGGATGCCTATTCACTCCGGTGCGCGCCTCAGGTGCACGGGGCCGTGCTCGACGCGCTGGCCGAAGCACGCCGGACATTTTCGATCGAGCTCAATTCAGTCACCGATAATCCCGTGGTCATCGGCGATGAGATTATCTCCGGCGGCAACTTTCACGGCGAGCCGCTCGCCTTCCAGCTCGACTTCCTTGCCGTCGCCCTCACCGATCTGGCCGGGATTTCCGAGCGCCGTATCGACCGTCTGGTGAACCCCGCGCTCAACGAGCATCTGGCGCCGTTCCTCACCAACCATCCCGGCCTCGAATCCGGCTTCATGATGGTGCAGGTGTCGGCAGCCGCGCTGGTGGCGGAGAATCGCGTGCTGGCGCACCCGGCGTCCACTGGCTCCATCACCACCAGCGGCAATAAAGAGGATTTCGTGAGCATGGGCATGACCTCCGCGCTCAAGCTGAAGCAGGTGGTGCGCAACACGCGGCGGGTGTTGGCCATGGAGCTGCTCACCGCGCGGCGGGCGCTGGATCTGCTGCTGCCGTTGCGGTCGAGTCCGGCTATCGAACGGGTGCGCGCGGCACTGGACGAGGTTGTGCCGGTATGGACCGGTGACCGGCCGTTTACCGCGGACATCGAGCGGGCGGCGGAGTGGATTAGGGCGGGCGGGGCTGTTGAATGACACTTGAAGAGATCGAGGAATCTCTGCCGAACGGCCTGCAAGACTCTGTCATTCAGGCGGTCGTCATGGACTACCAGCAGTTACGGCTGACACTAAGGGTGGAGGTATTGATCGGATTGCCCGATCAGCCTTTTCCTGAGAGCGAGCGCTACCGATGAGGACAGTTATGGCTCAACTCACGGTCCGTAACATTTCCGATGACATGGTCAGGGCTTTGCGTTTGCGCGCGGCAAAACACGGCCGGTCTGCGGAGGCCGAGCACCGAGTCATACTGGCTGAAGCGCTGTGGGCAGGTCAGGACGACGATTTCTGGTCGCGAGCCGACGCTCTCCGCGCCCGGTCACGCCGCCAGAGGTCCGATAGCGGCGAGCTGCAGCGCCGGATGCGAGACGATGGGGTGAACCGGCATTCCTAAACTTCACGGTTTTGAGCCCTTGTAGCGTTCCACCATCGCGGCACTGATCTCGGCGCTGCCTGGCCAGTGGCCGCGGCGCCGCCCGGCGTGAGTTTGGTAGTCCTCTAGACGGTCGGGGTCGGGCTGCACGACGTGTCCGCCTTCAAGGAACAGCAGACCAACCTTGTCGGTTGGCATGCGTGCAACGAAGGCTTCGGCCTCCGTCAGAAGTTCCCGCAAGCGGTTCATCGTTGCGGCGGGATCCAGCGGCGGATCAGAAGCCACGCGTCTAAAATCCGCTTCTGTGTAATTGGCCGTACGGCGAACCTCGTTAATAATCCCCTCCGGCGTAAAGCCCAGCGCCTTGCCGACGGAAGCCCATACTGCGGCTCCCAGAGGCAGGATGCGCTCATGGATGGTGATCAGATCCACAATATCTCTCGGCTCACGCCTTCCATAAGCCGCCGATACCTTGTTCGTGGCCAGATCCACCGGATGCAGGATGTAGCCAAACATCTCATCGGGGATGGTCGGGAAGAAGCGGAAATCGCTGTCGGCCACCCATTCCAGCTTCGTTGCCTCCCCGCCACGCTCCACCAACACGGTGTGGATAGTAGGGATGCGCCGGAGCCATCGCAGCGAATAGCCGTGCTCTTCGAGCAATGCGCTGTCTTGTGCCGCCGCGACTGCTACGCGTTCCTCGCGATCGTGGAAAACGTCGATATCGCCCGAATAGCGCAGCGTGTCTCGATTGAGTGGGGTGCTGCCGGCTACGTAACTCTCCGGGTCGCGATATGCGGCGAGGATTCGGAGAATCTCGGTTTGAATCTTAGACAGCGGCACGGCATGCCTGCTCGATCTCTTCTGCGAGTCGACGTGCCCGTAGGTCCCCTTCAACCCGCAGGCTGTACGTTATCGCCAGAGCGTCGGCGGGCGTTGGATCAGGCACGGGTTTACTGCTCCACAAGGCAGACGTCCCGAATCGCTCGAACGCCTGCCGGTAGAGGCTCGCGTAATCCGCCGGTTGTTGGATCTGGTTGTCCATTCGCCTTTAGTGCCGGAAGTGCCGCACGCCCGTGAATACCATCGCCAGCCCCAGCCGGTCTGCGGCGGCAATCACTTCATCATCGCGCACTGACCCGCCCGGTTGGATCACCGCCGTGATTCCGTGCTTCGCCGCTTCCTCGATGCCGTCAGCAAAAGGAAAAAATGCGTCTGACGCAAGCACCGTGCCCGCCAGCGGCAACACGGCCTTCATCGCGCCCACCTTCACCGAATCCACGCGGCTCATCTGGCCCGCGCCGGCGCTCACGCTCTGCCCCGCGCGCGCATAGACGATGGCGTTCGATTTCACGTGCTTCACTACTTTCCATGCAAATTCGAGCGCCTTCCACTCTTCCCCGGTCGGCTGCCGCTTCGTCTTCACCTGCGTCTTGCTTCGATCCAGCTTGTGCAGGTCCGCGGTCTGCACCAGATAGCCGCCGGTAATCGACTTCACCACCGGCTCATGAGGCGCCGTCACCAGCACCTTCAAGACACGCAGATTACGCTTTGCTGCAAACACCGTCAGCGCACCAGCGCTGTAATCCGGCGCGGCGATCGCCTCGACAAATGTTTTCGTAATCTCAGCCGCGGTCTCTTCGTCCACCGTTCTATTGAACGCCAGTACCCCGCCATAGGCCGAAATCGGGTCGGCCTCGTAGGCCCTGCGGTAGCTCTCCGCCAGTGTGACCGCTTCCGCGCAGCCACAGGGATTGGTGTGCTTGATGATGGCCGACGCCGGTTCGTCGAACTCCTGAATGAGCTGCCAGGCGGCGTCCAGATCCACCAGATTGTTGTACGAGAGTTCCTTGCCCTGAAGCTGTTCTGCCGCGGCGATGCCCCCGCGCCGGTTCGAATAAAGCGCCGCCGACTGATGCGGATTCTCTCCGTAACGAAGACTCAGCGTGCGCGGGGCGCGAATGTCGAGCACGGCCGGAAGCTCCTCGGCATCGGCTACGGCATCGTTCACCGCGCCATCCTGTGCCACCGTGACGTGTGCCAGGCGGTTGCTGATCGCGCGGTCGTAGGCAGCGGTTGTCGCGAAAGCCTTCTGCATCAGGCGCCACAGCGTGGGCTCGCACAATTCGCCGCCCCGATCGATCATCTCCTTCAGAAGCGGGTCGTAGTCTTCCGGCGATGTCACCACCGCGACGTCCTGCCAGTTCTTCGCGGCGGCGCGAATCATCGTCGGTCCGCCAATGTCGATGTTCTCGATCAGCTCCTCAAACCCGGCACCCGCCTTTGCCGCCACTTTTTCGAATTGATAGAGATTCACCACCACCATGTCAATGAGTGGGATTTCGTGCTCGGCGAGCGCTGCCAGGTGTGCCGGCTTACTCCGCATCGCAAGCACGCCGCCGGCCACGCGCGGATGAATGGTCTTCACGCGTCCATCCAACATCTCCGGAAACCCGGTCACCTCCGCCACTTCGCGCACCGGGATGCCCGCCTGCAGGATTGAACGGGCCGTACCGCCCGTTGAAATCAACTCCACTCCAAGGTTGTGCAGGGACTGCGCAAATTCGACCACACCGGTCTTGTCGGTCACGCTCAACAGCGCGCGCTGGATTTTGGCCATGTACTTCCATGTAAACACTGCTGACACCACGTTGTCAGTAGGCTGAAGCCATACTCGGTACCAGGAGAAAAACCCGTGGAAACAAAATCAAACGACGGCCGCATCGATTACATCGAATTCCACGCGACGGACATCGCCGCGACGAAGACCTTCTACGCCGATGTATTTGGCTGGAAGTTCACCGACTACGGGCCCGATTACACGAGCTTCGAGGACGGCCGTCTGGCCGGAGGCTTTGCACGGGCCCAGAACGTAACGCGCGGAGGACCCTTGGCGGTGATTTATGCGGTCGGCCTTGAGGCCACGGAGACAACGGTGAAGGCCGCGGGAGGAGCCATCGTGAAAGAGATTTTCTCGTTTCCAGGCGGACGCCGCTTCCACTTCACTGATCCGAGCGGCAACGAGCTCTCGGTCTGGTCCGATCACTGAGCCGGTGGGCGTGCCGCTTCTACAAGCGCGAGGATCTCCCGGACAACGATCTCGGGTTCGTCGAGGTGAATCCAGTGTCCGCTCTCTTGGGCAACCACGTGCCGCGCATGCGGTGCAATGGCGCGGATGGCATCATCAGAGACCGGCCCATTCCTGCCCGCCGTCAGGACCGTAACGGGAATTCCGTCAATCGGACCTGCGGCCAGCACTTCATCCGCGCTCGCTGGTAGAGCCTCGAAGTGTGCGGCCATACCCAGGAACGACGCGGGATTGCACCAACGCGCCGCCACCATCGGCCACAATTCGCGTGGCATCTTCCCGACTTCGCCGGCGATGCGGTTGATCACGCCGGCGCCTTCACCGCTGGTGATTTTTCCGATGGCCTTCGGTAGCCATCTGGATCCCGCCATCGCGAGGCGCACCGCGAATCGCACCAGACCTATGCGAGCAAGCAATGCCCCGCGCCTTGCCAGTTTCACCCCGAACCGCAGCACGCGCCGGTGATTTTCCGGCAACGGCGACCATTCCTCCGCCTGCACCGCATCCACCAGCACGAGACCCGCGACCTCCGCCGGATAAAGAGACGCGAAACGGCGCACCGCGAGACCGCCGAAAGAGTGGCCCACCAGCACGTAGGGAGGTTCAATCGCAGCGGCATGCAGCGCCGTGCGCAACTCCGCCGCAATGCTTGATGCCGTCAGCGGAGGACTGCACGGATCGCTCCAGCCGAGCCCGCGCCGATCATAGGCCACCGCGAGGATCCGCTCGCCGACCGTCTCCTGCACACAGCGCCAGTTCAGGCTTGTAGCAGCGATGCCAGATTCGAATATGACCGCGGGAGTGCCTTGGCCCAGCGCATAGATATGAATCCTGTGGCCGCCGCCGATCTGCACCATGCGGCCCGGGGGTGGCCATTTCCGCGCATCGTGTCTCAGACCCAGCCACTGGTACACCGCGCCAGCTGCGACTAACGCGACAAGGCCCGCGGCTGTCCACACGATTAGCGCCAAGTGCATCGCGCCCGGCAAGCGCTATAGTATACTTCACCCGTGCCCGTCATCAACGGCGCGGTGCGCGCGCGCTGTGCGGCGTTCGCTTTTCTGTGCGCTGCGTCCCTGTTCGTCTGGCAATCACTCACTGTTCACTTTAGCTACGCGGGGAACTGGACCGGCCTGTTCTGCACGGGCGCGCGGTATTTCGCGCCACCCGCCGAGTTGCAATCCGAACACATCTATGTTTCTCCGAACACCTTCGGCTACGACGGGCAAGCATATCACTACATCGCCCACGATCCGTTCTTGCGCCGCGGATTCGCCCGCAGCGTCGATGCGCCGCGGCTGCGCTATCGCCGAATCCTTGTGCCGGGCCTTGCCTGGCTGCTCGCGGGGGGAGATGACCAGCGAATCGACGTCGCCTATATCTGCGTTGTCCTCGGTTTTGTTCTCTTAGGCGCGTACTGGACCGGGCGCTATGCAGCGTTGCTCGGCTATCCGCCGGGGCTGGGGCTCTCGTTCGCTTTGGTTCCCGCAGTGCTCATCTCCATCGACCGGCTCACGGTGGATGTCGCGCTCGCGGCCTGCTGCGTTGGCTTCGCCCTCTATACGCGCGAGTGGCGCCCGGTGAAGCTGTACCCGGTGCTGGTGGCAGCCGCGCTCTCTCGCGAAACGGGGTCGCTGCTGATCGCCGCCTGTGTTATCTGGCTTCTGTTCGAACGCCGATTTCGCGATGCATTGCTGTTCGCGACGGCAGCGATTCCAGCCGCATGCTGGTACGTTTTTGTTCAACTGCACACCGCGCCCGTCTCGGTCCATCTCCTCACGCTGCTTCTGTTCTCGGGAATCGTTGGCCGCATCATCCATCCGCTTGCCTTGCCGACATCGCCGAGTATCCGGATTCTCGCCGACGTTCTCGATCTGCTCGCATTGGGCGGAATCGCCACAGCCTTGCTCTGGGCCTTTCGCAGAGCGTTGCGGCGCGTCCTGACACCGCTCAGCATCGCCATCTACGCGTTCGCGCTTCTCACCAGCGTTCTCGCGCCCGGCGACACATGGTCCGATGTCTATTCCTTTGGACGAACGTTGACACCGCTCCTGCTGCTCTGCGCGCTCGATGGTCTGGCTGAACGAAGGACGTGGCCCGTTATCGCCATGCTGGCCGTGGATCCGCGCATCGGCCTCTCGATGGGCAGGCAGATGCTCACGATCCTGCGCGGTCTGGCCTCGCTCTTGTGACGCCCTTGCGGATTAGATCGGCAGTACAGCCGCCGCCACAGGCTTCGACCCAACCGGAATCATGTTGAACAACGGCGAGATCCTGCCGCGATGGCGCGTGAGCGCGGGAATTTGGGCGGCAAAGCCGAAATCCGGGTCGGTGAACGGCGTCGCGGGTATGGCGGACCCGCGCTTTTGCCCGGCGGGGGCGGAGTCTAGGCCGCGGATGCGGCCGCGGCCGCGCCGAATGTCAGTAAGGAACGACGATTCATTAAGAAAGGCCTCTCCGCTCAAACATGCGCTGGTGGCGAGGCAGAAGTTCATAATGACCCTATGGAAGACAGCTCCGTTCAGAACGCCATTGCGAGGCAGTACCACGCATCACTCGCGATGCTCGGCCAGGCGATCGAGCTTTGCTCCGAGCCGCTCTGGCTCTCCGAGGATTATAAGAACCGGTTTTGGCACATCGCCTACCACGCCGTGTTCTACACGCACCTCTACCTTCAAACGGCAGAAGCGGACTTCCATCCCTGGCCGAAATATCGAAAGGACTCTCAGTATCTGGGACCGCGTCCGTGGGCGCCCGGGGAGGCACGGCGTGTGGATCCGCCCTACACGAAGGCAGAAGTGCAGGAGTATTTCGAGGTGTGCCGAGCGGAGGTGGACACCAGGGTGCCGACACTCGACCTTGCAGCCGCTTCCGGCTTTTCGTGGCTGCCGTTCAACAAGCTGGAGTTGCAGTTCTACAACATCCGTCACGTGCAGCATCATGCGGGGCAACTGGCCGACCGGCTGAGGACCGCTGCCGGGATAGGACTCGGCTGGGTTCGCTAGACTGACTGTGCCGCAACCGACAGCGCGTGGCGTTGTCCCAAGTCAGATCGGCAGTACAGCCGCCGCCACAGGCTTCGACCCAACCGGAATCATGTTGAACAACGGCGAGATCCTGCCGCGATGGCGCGTGAGCGCGGGAATCCACAGCACCGCCATGTCGCCCGAATCCTGATTCAGCACCAGCGCGTATTCGTCATCCGGCGTGACGGTGATGAATGAGGGATTGGTTCCCGCCGGCGCCACGCCCACCATCTTCCGGGATTCGACATTGAAGATGCTGACATCGGCTGATTTCGCGTTAGCCACAAACAGCAATGTCGAAGACGCGGCCATTGCGCCCGGCGCGCGCCCCGCCAGCACCGTTTCGCCAATCTGCGGCGTGAAATACGGATATACGATGACCACCGCGTCCATGCCTTCGCCCGTCAGGAACAACTGGCCTCCATCGGCATTGAAGCAGAAATGTTCAGGCCGCACGGCGAGTGGCAGCTTGGTGATGAGCCGTCCCGACGGCACCTGCAGCGCCTGCAGCATCTGCCCGCTCATATCCGCCACCAGCAGATTCTCAATATTCTGCCGATTGCCAAGAAACCGCAGCGTGCCGGCTTCCGTAGTAATGGTCTCCGGCGGTGCGGCGCGCCGCGCGCCAAGATCGATCAATTGGATTGCTCCGGTCTTTCCGTAACTCACCGCTGCATGCGAACCGGTGGCAGCCACGTCGAAATCGAACGGGTCGCCGTCGAGCCCCGCCCACCATTCCACGCGAAAATCGGCCAGCGACACAGCGATGAGTCGGCGCGGATCGCGCGCGAGCACATAGATCCACTGGCCGTCAGGCGAAAGGCGCATCGTCACCGCCGACCGCGCCACTGACAGAGTGCGGCTCAGACGCAGCCGGTCGGCGCGGATCTCGTGAACCAGCCCATTGTCCGGCGTAAGCGCGTACACGGTTCCTCGCGGAGCATCGGCGACGATAGCGGTGGGAGCGCCATTGATACGGATGTAGCGAGTCACCGTGAACAACGCGAGGTCAACGGCCGCAATCGCTCCGCCGTCCTGGTTGGCCACAAACGCGTAGCCGGAGAAGGCCCGATGTTGCTTGCACGACGCCAGCAGCGCCGCCGAACCGAGAGCGGCCGAGCCTTGCAGAAATGTCCTTCGGCTGAGCACTGCCACTATTGTAGGGACACGCGGCGCCAGCCGCGTCGCGGGCGGGTTGAGTAAACGCGGCTGGTGCCGCATATCCTCGCAACGTCTTTGAGAATCAGTAACTTCCGTTTGAGGCGCCGAAACCGGTGTGCTATTATTCTTCAGGACGCCTGAGCCCTCCAAACGCTTATAGCCTGCTCATTCCAAGGAGTCCGCGAGTCAGCTTAAATGAACGTTCGCTCTGTGTTTAGTTTGTTTTCTTCGGATCTGGCCATCGATCTTGGCACTGCAAATACCCTTGTCTTCGCCAAAGGCAAGGGCATTGTCGTGAACGAGCCCTCCATCGTCGCCATCAACAAAGCGAATGGTGAAGTGGAAGCGGTAGGCAAAGAAGCTAAGGATATGCTCGGCCGCACGCCGGGCAACATCGTGGCCATTCGGCCCATGAAAGACGGCGTGATCGCCGATTTCAAAGTCACCGAGCGCATGCTGAATTACTTCATTCAGAAGGCGCACGGACGCAAGATGCTGGTGCACCCGCGCATCGTGATTGGCGTGCCCAGCGAGATCACACAGGTGGAAAAGCGTGCGGTCATCGATTCCGCGTATCGCGCGAAAGCGAGCGAAGTGCATCTGGTGGAACAGGCCATGGTGGCGGCCATCGGCGCGGGGCTCCCCATTACGGAACCTTCCGGCAACATGGTTGTCGATATTGGCGGCGGCACCACGGACGTCGCGGTCATTTCTCTGTCGGGCATCGTGTACTCGCGTTCGGTGCGCGTGGCCGGCAATGAGATGGACGACGCCATCATGCAGTACCTCAAGCGCAAGTACAATTTGCTGATCGGCGAGCGCACCGCGGAGGCCATCAAGATTCAGATCGGTTCGGCGTATCCGCTGGACCGCCCGCTCACCATGGAGATCAAGGGGCGCAACCTGATCGAAGGCGTGCCGAAGACGCTGACGATCGACGACAGCGAGATTCGCGAGGCGTTAGCCGAGTGCGTGGCCACCATCATGAACGCGATTCGTGTCGCGCTGGAGCGGACGCCGCCCGAGTTGAGCGCCGACATCAGCGACCGAGGCATCGTATTGACCGGTGGCGGCGCCATGCTGCGAAATCTGGACAAGCGCATTCGCGAGGAAACCGGGCTGCCCGTGTCCATCGCCGAGGACCCGTTGGCCAGCGTGGTGCTGGGAACCGGCAAGATGCTGACCGACTTCAAACTTCTGCGTCGAATTGCGATTGAATAGAAAAAGACGCTCGTTGCGCCGCTGGGATGAATTGAGCCGCGGATAGTATCAAGATGGAGTCGTTTCTCAACCGCTACCGAAACCTGACCGTACTGCTGGTGGTGGTTGCCGCCCAATTGCTGCTGCTGGCGTGGCAGGTCAAAACCACTCAGGACGTGCGGCTGCTGCGGGTGTGGAGCGTCAGCACGGTGACGCCGGTGACAAGCGCGCTCGAGTTCATCCGCCGCAACACCTTCGGGGTGGTCGGCGATTATTTCGCGCTGCTCGGCGTCCGTGAGGAGAACCGGCGGCTGCACCAGGAACTCGGCAACCTGAAAATGCAGAACCACTTCCTGAATGCCGAGCTTTCCACCGCCGACCGCGTCCGCGCTCTGTCCGCTTTCCAGGCGCAATCGCCATCGAAGACTATCGCTGCGCGGATCATCGGCAACGGTACGGCATCCAATTCCGCGGAGGTGTTCGTGGACCGCGGAACGTCGGCGGGCGTCGAAAAAGGCATGGCCGTGGTGACGCCCGACGGGATCGTGGGCAAGGTTGTGGAAGCGTACCCGATGGCTTCGCTGGTGCTCCTCGCCACTGACCCGAGTTTCGCCGCCGGCGTCGTCTCCCAAAAGAACCGCGTGCACGGTGAATTGCGCGGCGCGGGACACGGGAACTGCAAAATCACCGAGGTTCAGAACGAGCAGAAGGTAGACGTCGGCGAGTGGTTCTACACCTCAGGCTACGACCGCATTTTTCCGCGCGGCTTTCCGGTTGGCCAGGCGGCGGTAGTGCGCAATGGCAACGACGGCAAGGAAATCTTCGTGTCGCCGAGCGGTTTTCAGGGCGGCCTCGATGAAGTGCTGATCGTGATCGAAGGGGTTCACCAACTGATTCCCGAGCAGTCCGTGCCGTCAACCGATATCCATATGATGCCGGCTCCGCCTCCGGATCAACCCGCCGCCGATGGGCCCGCCGCCGACATGACGCAGGGAGGCGGCACCGACGCCGACCGGCTGAAATCAGCCTACAAGAGAATTGGCGATGCGCAGGGGCATGTGTACGGCGAAGGCGCAGTCCCGAATTTTAACGTCAAGGTCGCCGGGAATCCCCCGCCGCCCGCTCCCGCGAAACCCGCCGAGCCCGCACCGTCTGAGCCTGCTGACGCCGACGGCGGTGAAGTTCATCTCGATCAGCCCGATTACGCGGCGCAGGAACAAAACGGAGCAACAACGGCTCCCGCCAAAGCAAAGCAGCAGCAGCCCAAAGCGAAATCGACGAAACCCGCGCAGACCACCGGAGGTGTTCAACGCGAGACACAATGAGCGAGTTCGGCGAGCGGTTGCTGGCGGACACCAGAAAGAGAAAAACTCCCGGCGATTACGTGCGGTCGTTCGCCTTCGTACTGGTGCCGTTCCTGGCGATTCTGTTTCAGGTCTACGTTCCGCGTTTCTTTGGGTTTCTCGGATATCTGGAGCTGCCCCTGCTGGTGACGATTTATTTCGCATTGACCCGGCGTCAGCCCATTGCCGGCGTTTTCTTTGGCGCGTTCGTAGGCATCTCCCAGCAACTCATCGGCATGTATGGCATCGTCAAGACGCTGGTGGGTTATTTTGCCGCCTCGGTCAGCATGCGCTTCGACGTGGAAAACCCCGTCCTGATTGGCATCCTGAGCTTCTTCTTCTATTTCTTTCATCAGTTCTTCTATTGGGTCCTCGATCGCGCTCTGCTTGGCCACATGACGGTCTTCGATCCGCAGCAGACCTTCGTCTACGGGCTTCTCAATGCCGCGGTTGCGCTTCCTCTGTTTCACCTGCTTGATAAACTGAGAGCCAGAGCCTGACGGCGAGTTGTAAGTTGCCTCTGCCCACCCATACCGAACGCGACCCGGAACGGATTCCCCCTCCTCCTCCCCGTCTGTTGCGCGATGAAGGGAGATTCGGCACCGGCAAAATCGCGGCGTTCCAGTACTTAACCGTGGCGGTGTTCATTTTTCTGGTTGCGGGTTTTTGGGATCTGCAGGTGCGTAATCCGGATTTCTATCTGGAGCGCGCCGCCGAGAACTATATACGCGCCATCCCGGTGCCTGCCCCCCGCGGCAAAATCCTCGACCGCGACGGCCGCGTCATCGTCGACAATCACCAGTCAATCAGCGTCCTGCTCTCGCGTGAAAACCTGAAATACGAACATCTCCGACCCATCGCCGACGGTCTGAATCTCGATTACAACGCGCTGCTCGATCGGCTGCATCGCTACGAGTCGTGGCCCAAGTACGAGTCGGTCATGATTAAGGAAGAGCTCACGCCGGAGGATCTGGCTTTCGTCGAATCGCATCGCGACGCCGATACCTTCCCGGAGCTGTCTCTGTTCCGTACGCAGAAGCGCCTGTATCCGGCGGACGGCATGGCCGCGCACGTGATCGGTTACGTGGGTGAAATCAGCGAGTCCGAACTCGATTCGCCGGATTATGCGGGCAAATACCGGCTCGGCGACATAGTGGGCAAAGAGGGACTCGAGCAAAAGTACAACGACATCCTGATGGGCGCCGACGGCGAGAAGCGCGTGAAGGTGGACAATCTGGGCCACGAGCGCGAGGTGATGGAGGACAAGCCGGCCATCCCCGGCAAAACGCTGCAAACCACCCTCGACCTCGACCTGCAGGCCGTCGCCGAACTCGCTATGGACGGGAAGAGGGGCGCCGTGGTGGCGCTGGACCCCCGCACTGGCGAGGTTCTGGCCATGGTCAGCCATCCCAGCTTCGATCCGAACATGTTCGCCGGACGCATTCCCGCGCGCGATTGGAAAGAACTGGTGGAGAACCCTGGCCATCCGCTGCTCAACCGCGCGATTCAGGCTCAGCAGGCGCCTGGTTCGACGTTCAAACCGATTATGGCCCTGGCCGGCCTTGAAACCGGGGTCCTCGACGACGACTTCCACGTTCATTGCAGTGGCGGCGCTTCGTTCTACGGCCACTACTTCGCCTGCCACCTGAAAAGAGGGCATGGGACCATCGGCCTGCACCAGGCCATCGTTCAGTCCTGTGACGTTTTCTTCTACACGGTCGGCAACAAGCTGGGTATCGACCGCATCGCGCAGTACGCCGACACAGTGGGTTACGGCCACAAAACCGGCATCGACCTTCCCAACGAGGCTTCGGGCGTGGTGCCGTCCACCGAGTGGAAGATGCGCAATTATCGCCAGAAATGGTACGCGGGTGAGACGATTTCGGTGTCCATTGGCCAGGGCGCTCTTACGGTCACGCCGATGCAGATGGCGGTGGCCATCGGCGGAATCGCCACCGGGGGGATCTGGATGCAGCCCCACCTCGTGCGTGACGCAAAACTGGATCCCGCGCGCCGCGCCGATCTCAAGCCGGACAACATACAGAAGGTGATTTACGGAATGTGGGGTGTGGTCAACGAGGGCGGAACCGGCGCTCGATCCCGTCTGGCGAACATCTCTCTGTGTGGCAAAACGGGAACGGCCCAACTCGCATCCGCCGCGGTCCTTAAAGGAACCGGCCTCGGCAAAACGACGATGAAGAACAATGCCTGGTTTGTGGGTTTCGCTCCACGGGAGGCTCCCGAAATCGTGGTGGCCACGCTGTGGGAGAACGGTGGAGAAGGCCCTTTTGCAGGGCCCATCGTTCGCGATGTGATTAAGGCCTATTTCGACAAGAAAGCCCGGCTGGCCGAGCAGCAGGCGCACATCAGCGCCACGAATGTGCCTCCATTTCTCGCTCTGCGGAGGCCGTCGCAACCGTGAAGACAAAGGGAGTAAGGGGAATAGAAGGAATAAAGGCAGCCAGGGAAATAGAGGAAGGCGGGAGCGTCATCGCACCCCCTCTAATTCCCTTAATCCTTTTACTTCCTTTACCGCCCGTGCTTTTCTAGCCATGGCCTCCTCCTACCGGTCTATTCGCGATTTCGATTGGGCCCTGCTGATCGTCGCTCTCAGCATCTGCGGGCTTGGCGTGCTGCAGATTTTCAGCGCCACGCGCGACACTATTTGGCGGGATGCCTGGTGGAAACAGATCATTTATATTGCCGTCGCTCTGCTTTTGATGTGGATCATCAGCCGCATCGATTACCATACGCTGCTCGCTCAGGTCCCGGTGCTGTACGTGATCTCGGTGCTCGCTCTGGTGGCCACTTTTGTCGTTGGAAAAACCGTTTTTGGATCGCGGCGGTGGATTCCCATTGCGGGGTTCCGCCTGCAGGTGTCAGAATTCGTTAAGCTGGTCTTGGTTCTGTTGGTGGCAAGATTCCTGACGGAGCTGAAAACCGAGCAACTGGAACTGGCCGACCTTTTGAAACTGGCCGGTCTGATCGGCATCCCCGTGGTGCTGGTGATGAAGCAGCCGGACCTCGGTACGGCGCTGACCTACCTTCCGGTGCTCGCGGTGGGCGTGGTGCTGGCCGGATTGCCCTGGCGGTACGCGGCGGCGATAGTGCTTGTTTTCGCGTTCGTGCTGCCGGTGTCGTGGTTCGTCTTAAAGGACTATCAGAAAGCCCGGCTGGTGAGTTTTGTGGATCCCAATCAGGACCCGAAGGGGACCGGATACCAGGTGATCCAGTCGAAGATTGCGGTGGGGTCGGGAGGAATGTGGGGCCGGGGCGTGACGCATGGAACGCAGACCCAGTATCGATTCCTGCCGGTTCCGCACACTGATTTCATCTTCTCGGCCTTTGCCGAGGAGCACGGTTTTGTCGGAGTGATCTTTTCGCTGGGATTGTATTTCCTGCTGTTGATGCAGATTGTGCAGAACGCACAAATGTCCCCGGATCGCGCCGGCATGTACATTTGTATGGGCGTGGCGGCTCTGTTGCTGTTCCATGTCCTGGTAAATGTCGGAATGGTGGTGGGGCGCATGCCGGTCACCGGCATTCCGCTGCCGCTGATGAGTTCCGGCGGAAGCAATATCATGTCCGTTTTTTTGATGCTGGGGCTGGTGAACAATGTACGGCTCCGGCGTTTTATCGGCTAACTGACGGGGCTGCTTCGGCGGCCCAGATAAACGAAGCACGGCCGGGGTGGCCGCTTCGAGGAAAGAAACGCTGGTTTAGGCGGGGTTCACGCTTCGAAGGAATTGATCCGGGAGCCGCTATGAGCGGCGACTGGGCTGCGACAAGCGCAAAGGATTGGTTCCGTTTTGCGCGGGTCGCCGAAGAGAGCCGCTGGTGAGTATGTGGCGGGGCGCCGGGTGCGCTTCCGTGCTACCGGTGGCCGACAAGTTTGATGAAGTGTGCGCCGGGGTAACGGTCCTGCGGATCACCCGGCCTGATCGCCGCGCTCGCTGGCCGCTCTCCCTCCTGCTCCGCTCCCGCCGTTACAACACGGAGACGCCAATGACCAAGGAACTGGTGATTTCGGCGGATCGGCACGAGACCAAAGTGGCGATCCTCGAAGACGACCAACTGGTGGAGATCTATTTCCAGAGATCCAACGAGTATTCGCTTGCGGGCAGCATTCACAAGGGCCGCGTGACCCGTGTGCTGCCGGGCATGCAATCGGCTTTTGTGAACCTTGGCCTCGAGCGCGACACATTCCTCTACGTGTCCGATTTCTTCGAGGAAAACGAGGAGTTCGACGCTGTGACGGACGACCGACCCGAGCGCATTGAGCGGGAGAGTGGCCGCGAGAGCGGCGGACGGCGGTTTGAACGCGCGCCTCGGGTTGCCGAGCCAGGACCTGTGGTGGAAGCGGCGCCAGCACCTGAAATGGAAGAGCCGGCGCTCGAAGGGCCGGCGGCCGTGGCAAGCGCGCCAACGGTGGAGTCTGCTGCGCCCGTGGCCCCGAGATCCGAATCCGTTGAAAACGCAGGCAACCGCGATCGCGACCGCGATCGCGATCGTGACCGCGATCAGCAGGGCCGCCGTGGGCGACGCCGCAGAAATCGTGGCCGGGGCTTTCCCGAATCCAAGTACGCCAGCGGCACCAGCGTCCCGCCACCGCTGTCTGCTCCCGAAACGGCCGCCGAGCAGGCCACTATTACCTCGGCCGCTGGCGAGGATTTTCTGGTGCTTCCCGGCGAAACTCTGGCCAAGTATCAGGAGCCCGGCATCGCCGCGCTCGATCCAGATGAAGAAGACGAGATCGCCGCGGCGCAGGCCGAAGCCGATGCTCGAACCGGCGGCGACCTGCGAGTCAGCGCAATTGAAGAAGCCGAGGCCGAAGCCGAGCCCATCGACGCGCCTGCGCTATTGGAAGAGCCGGAGCCGATCGATTCCGTTCCCGAATCCGCGATGGCTTTCGTGACCGCCGAGCAGGTTGCCGAAGCTGTAGCCCCGGATGAGTCCGCGGAAGACGAGGCCGCTGAGGAAGCAGAAGAAGCCGAGGAAGTGGCGGCGGAGCTCGCGGCAGAACTGGTCGAGCTCGCCGAAGCAGGCGAGTCCGAAACCGGCGCCGCAGCGGAAACCGGCGCCGCGCCGGCCGCTGGCGAGGATGCCCCTCCCGCAAACGCATCAGCATCCGTACGCGAACGGGGCGGCCGTTATCCACATCGCGCTTCGCGGCGCATGCGCAGAAAGATGCGCGGGGGACAACCCGAGCCGCGGGAGAACCGCGAAACAACCCGCGAGACGTCACCCCGCGAAGCGCCATCTCGCGAAACTTCGGCGCGGGAAGCTCCGGCCACCGTCACAGCGCCGGCCCCGGCCAGGCCCGAACCGCGTGCCGCTCGTCCCGCGGAAAAGGATCAGCCTTCCATCACCGAACTGCTCAAAGAAGGACAGGAAATCATCGTTCAGATTGCCAAAGAACCGCTCGGGCAGAAAGGCGCGCGCATCACTTCGCACATCGCCCTGCCCGGCCGTTACGTCGTCTACATGCCCACGGTGGAGCACATGGGCGTGTCGCGGAAGATCGGCAGCGACGAAGAACGGCTGCGGCTGAAGCGGATTTTGCAGGCGCATCGCGCGGGCATCCCCGGCGGCTACATCATGCGCACCGCCGGCGAAGGCAAGAGCGAGGAAGAAATCGCGTCCGA
>Ga0326727_10010304_pt1 | contig 22360 bp, 19 predicted proteins | sample MB2enrmetagenome_FD_207643 | JGI IMG/M metagenome (GOLD analysis project Ga0326727, IMG submission 207643) | Lab enriched peat soil microbial communities from McLean, Ithaca, NY, United States - MB29MY | ecosystem: Environmental > Terrestrial > Soil > Wetlands > Peat | place: USA: New York...
CGGCGCCCGAGTCTCGGTGGCGCCGGCAAAGTTCCGGAAGAAATCGAAAATACGTGTCAGCGGGCAATGAATTTCCCGCTCTTATGCTGCCGGCAGCCCGGAAAATCAATCCCAGGCGCACCGGGTTGAGCCCAGATCAGGAGGGTTCCGTGAGAGCTCGGTCAATAACGCATCGTGGCTATTGCGTTCATCGGGCAGGTGCGCTAGACTGCGCACAATTGGAAGTCGCGAGCACAACGGCAGACCCCGCAAATTCGGGGAAAACCGCAAAGGAAAGTTGTGCGCGTAGAGCTGCCAGAGCCTAAGAAATCCTCTGCGCTGTGCACCGGGTAGACACGAAAAGCCCGTAAGGACGCAATGCCTCACGAGCGCGGCTCATCGCCAGTGCTCCCTTCCGAATTTTCTTCCATTGCCCTCGCCGATCGCAAAATCCGCTTCCGCCGCGACTTGCCAGCTGCCCGACCTTCATCAACGGCCGCCCCGCCTGATCTCAGGACACACCGTTGACCCATAAGAACTTAACCAACTCATGACGCCCGCCGCCAGACACCCTTCGGCTGCTCCGGCCTGCGAACGCTTGCGTGAACGCCACGCTCCGCTCTACGCGCCGCCTAAACGCTCCGCCCACTGGAATAAACCGAACGAAACCGCCAAGACGCGCACTATACATCGTAGCGCGTCCTGGCGTCTCTTGCAAGTCTCGTGCCGTTTACTTGACCTCGATGGTCGCCACGCCCTCAAACTTCTTCTTGATGGCCTCGGCTTCTTCCTTGGTCGCGCTTTCCTTGATCGCCTTCGGAGCCCCGTCCACCAAGTCCTTGGCTTCCTTCAGACCCAGCGACGTGACCTCGCGTACCGCTTTGATTGTATTGATCTTATTGGCGCCAGCGTCCTTCAGGATGACCTGAAACTCGGTCTTTTCCTCGGCCGCCGGAGCCGCTGCCCCGGCTGCCGCGCCACCGCCCGCGACCACCACCGGCGCCGCGGCCGCTGCCGAAACACCGAGCCTCTCTTCCAGCTTCTTCACCAGAGCCGCTGCTTCCAGCAGGCTCAGGCTCACAATCTGTTCTTCCAACTGTGCGATATCCGCCATGTTCTTCTCCCATCAGAACCGTTTGAATTGGTATTTCCCCGGCCGTCTCGGCAAGACAAGAAAGTTTCCGATGCGCCAGACCCGCGCCCTTTCACTCCGCCCCCGGCCAAAACCCTTAAATGCGGCCTCTAGCTCGTAGCTTGTAGCTTGTAGCTCAAAAGCGCGCAATGAACAACCGCGAGCTTCCGGCTACTGGCGACCAGCTACTTGCTCGCTTTCAGGCCGCGGCAAACTTCTCCTTTTCCACGCCCTGTCCCAGAACCACGGCCATATCGCGGCCCGTGGCATTGAGCACCGTAACCAGCCGCTGCGCCGGCGCATTGATCAGGTAGAGCAGCTTGGAGTAAATCTCTTCCTTGCCCGGCATCGTCGCGAGAGCCTTGACCTCGTCCACGCTCAGCAGCTTGCCGTCCACGATGCCCAGCTTGAAATGGAACTCCGCCGCATTCTCGCCCGCCCACTTGGCGAAAACCTTGGCCAGCGCGACAGGATCGGCCGCCGTAAACGCCACCGAGTTCACGCCCTTCAAGCCCTTCAGTGCCGCCTCCACCTGCGTGCCCTTGCCGGAGATGGCGGCCAGCGAGTTCTTCACTACGCGATACTTGCCTCCCGCCTCGCGGATGACTTTGCGCAGCTCGTAATCCTTGGCCACAGTGAGCTTGTTAAAGGTCCCGATAATCGCGGTGGTCGATGTAGCCAGCTCAGCAGCCAGCCCCTTCACTTTCTCCGCCTTCTTCGCTCTCGAAATCGCCATCGTTCTGCTCCAAACAGTGAACAGTGATCAGTGGACAGTGATCAGAAAATGCTCGTCCAACCGAGTTCGCGGTTCACGCTTTCAAATTCCCTGTTCGCGCCCACACTGGGCGCTTTCTTCAAATCTGCCCTCTCATGAACTCGGCGTGGCGCGATGCTCGCTACCTTGACAAGCCACATAACCGATGATCACTGACCACTGTTCACTGGCCCCTGGGTTTACTTCTTTCCCGCCGCATCCGCAACCGCCGAATCCAGCGGAACGCCCGGCCCCATGGTCGAGCTCAAGGTGACGCTCTTGATGTATTTCCCCTTGGCCGCCGAAGGCTTGGCGCGCACGATCGACGTGATCACTGTGGTCGCATTGTCGATCAGCTTTTGCGGCTCAAAGCTCAGCTTGCCCACCGGCACGTGCACCAGGCTGGTCTTGTCGGCGCGAAACTCCACCTTGCCCGCCTTGATCTCCTTCACCGCCGCGGCCACGTCCATGGTCACGGTCCCGGTCTTGGGGTTCGGCATCAGCCCCTTCGGCCCCAGCACCTTGCCCAGCCGGCCCACAACCTTCATCATGTCCGGTGTCGCAATCAGCGCGTCGAAGGCGGTCCAGTTCTCTTTCTGGATCTTCTCCACCATCTCCTCGCCGCCTACAAAGTCAGCGCCAGCTGCAGTGGCTTCCTTCTGACGGTCGCCGGTAGCGATCACGGCCACGGTCTTGGTCTTGCCCAGTCCGTGCGGCAGAACCACCGTCCCGCGCACCATCTGGTCGGCGTGCTTCGTGTCCACACCCAGACGCATCGTCAGATCGACGGTCTCGTCGAACTTTGCGTACTTCACTTGCTTCAGAAGATTGATTGCCTCAGGCAGCGGATACGCCGGCTTGTTCACAGCGGCGCGCGCCTTCGCAATATTCTTGCCGGTTGACATGCTTCCCTCGTCTCCCACCGCCTTTGCCAGCCCGCCTGTGGCGGGAAGCCCATTGACCTCGCAAGGCAGCCTTCCAAAACTCTGCCCGTCCGGCTAGGACTTCAAAAGCCGTGGTGCTAATGACAGCGCAGAGATCCCCCTGCGCGCATCCATTTATGGTAGCGAATTGGCCGCCGAAATGCAACCGATCCAACAAAGGGCCGTCTTCCGGCCGGTGTGCGCGTTTAGCTTTCTGAATTTCGCCGCCTTTACCTAGCGCGCCCTGGGCAAATTGAATTCATTGGTACAACCTGGGGACACACTAGCCGCATTCGCGGGCCGTCCGCGCGCCGCTCCATTCATGGATAAGGCACGCCACGATGGCGAGGAACGAGACGTAAAGAATGCTCAGGTCGCGCAACTCACCCGGAAACGCAAGAATGAAATACAGAGGAAGGTTGACAGCCATCGCAATCTTGGCATGGCGTCGGAGCAATAACGGCAGATATCGCCAGCCTTGCCAGCAAGCCCACAGCAACAGAGCAAGGGGAAACAGAGTGTAGATCTTTGGTGCCGGAATCCCATAAGTCTCTTCCCAGGCAAACAGGAAGTGTGCCGGGTGGATCAGAGATCTGAACTGTTCGAGCCACCAAACCTCAACCGTTCCTCCCGGATTATGAGCAAATTCCGCGCGGAACCGAAGGTAGATGGCCCCGCAAACCAGACACATGGCTCCCATCGCGGACCAGCTCCTGGTCCGCGAATTCCTGCTGCGAAGGAACGGGTAAAGAGTGAAGACAAAAAAGAGAAAGGATTCTTTGTTCCACTCACCCAGAGCCACAATAGGGATGGCCCACCACCAGCGAAAGCGCAGAATCACGAACGACGACAGAGCCATAAACGCCAGCTCGGGAAAGTCGTAATAATAACCTCCCTCGCTCATAACGTAGGGAAGGAGCAGCATGATGACCACCGGCGCGAAATTGGCTCCCGCCGCCCCAATTTCGAGTTCGCGACACAACAGGAACATGGAATAAACGGCGGCCAATGCGCCTAGAAAGGTGAATAGGTACAGGGCCATGTATCGAAACGTATATCTCTCGTTCTGAACTGTGGGCGAGCCGGAAGTGGCGTAGATTAGCGGATCGTCATGATCGGTTTCCAGTTCATAGAGACGGTGTTTCAAGGCAGGGGATGCCAGTCGGTCAGCGAAGCTCGCCAAATCAGGGAGCAACTGCCTGTAGACGTAAGGGCGGTATGCCGTGCCATCGAAAATGTCCTCAGGGTAAGCACGGCTGTGGTCCCCCGGCATGTCGGCCTCGGCAAAATGCCACTTCTGGTAATAGCCGCTGAATGCCGCCGCTGCGACAGCGAAATAGAGGGCAAACCGGCACAGCTCGCGAAGAACAAGCGAAAGAGCACCGCCCGATCTCGATGTGTCTACCATAGCTTTCTCCGTTGAATTTCGACACCAGCCAGCAGGGCACGAAAAAACTGATATGGCGCATTGGATACTGGGTCACCGACTGACATGTCGCGTTTCCCATTTGCCTTCTTCGGCCGGGATAACCGTAGCCGACTACGCGGCCAGTTATTGTCGTCCAGATTTATCCGAGTTTCTCGGGGATAAAGCGTTCCCAAAGGCCGACCGGGCTGGTCGAGCACATCGTCCGAGGCACTGAGAACGACCTCCGGCGTGAAATTAAAAGAGCGACCAGATCATACCACATAGCCGGACGCCGCCGGATCGGCGATGCCGGCGCCCGGTGCCCCATGTCTCGGCTTGAAACCTGGAAAACCATGACACAAAACCCACCGGCTCACCCCGCGCCGTAGGCGCAGTACTCGTTAGCCCCGCGCCTCGGCGTGGGGAGAAAATCACAAATGAAAATCGGAGTCCCGTCGGGACGGCGCCGGCATCCGTTGATTTGTGTACACACTTGTGTTTACATGTGAAGGTACCCGATGGCCGAGTAAGAACTCGAGTTCGAGTGGGACCAAGCAAAGGCCAGAAGCAACCTGAAAAGGCACGGCGTCTCGTTCCTGACCGCGGCGGCCATCTTTCAGAACGAGAGACTGGAGCGAGTCGATGATCGCGAAGACTACGGCGAAGTCCGCTGGATCGCACTGGGCCGCGTCGATATTGAGGTGTACCGTGTCGTCTACACGCGGCGTGCCGAAAACCTTGTCCGCATCATCAGCGCCCAGAGAGCGAGCAAAGATGAAGAAGAAATCTACTATCGCGAGATATTCCCTTAGTGAGGTCGAGGCTCTTCGCGAGCGCGGCGCTGACAAAACGCGCCGCAACGCCCCGCGTGGCGAATCTCTCGGCGCGGATTTCTGGAAGTCCGCGCGCGTCGTCATACCCAGCGGCAAGACCTCTGTCCACCTGCGCCTCGACAGTGACGTAGTGGAGTGGTTCAGGGCGCGGGGCAAAGGCCACCTCACCCGCATGAACGCTGTCCTTCGCGCCTACGTCGACGCCGAGAAGCGCAGCGCATAAGAGTTCCAGACAAACGGTCGAAAAGACTCGGGACCGCCAACCTCCCCCAGGTTGGCGATCCCTAGGGCGCTTGCTGCTCTACTAATGAGCTAAACGCCCAGCTTCACTTCAAACCTCGATTCGCAGCCACTGTCGACTCCAGCAGCCGCGCAAATGGCAGTTCGCTCACGCTCAAATACAGCTTGGGCTGCAGCGACCGCGGAACGCCGCCTACCCAATCGGGCTGCGGGGTCGTCTTGCCGTCCTTCAGCTGAAAGAACTCCGACGAACTCTCGTTGAACACTCCGCCCATCACGGTTCCTTCCACGCGGTGTCCCCATCCCAGCGCGGTGCGGATCTCGAAGCTGACAGATTCCAGCTGGCCGCCTTCATCGAAGCAATACCTTGTGTCGATCTGGAAGTCTTGTCCCGGCTCCACGATCGTCGCGGAAGGCGAACCGTGCTTGTGCTGCCAGAATTGCGCAGACATTCCGCTCGCGAGGCTCAGTTGAGGAACCGCGTCGGGGCTCTGATATTCCTGCCAATCGATCTGATTGTTGGTTTTGGCAAAGGTACGGGCATTCGCCGGCGTTTTCACTTTCAGGCTGCACACCGGCGCCGCGGCTGCGATCGGTGAAAACCCGATCGTCTGAACGGAGAGAACCAAGGCAACAAGGGCTATGGGAAGCCGAATCGTTTTCATGAACCGCATCTTGTCATGCGGTCTCAAGGTGATAAATACAACGCGCGTTGCACCGCCCGCTCACCCACAGGTGTCTGACACGCCGCCCTTGGTCACCAATGTTTCGAACCTCTGGTAATGGCCCTCAAAACATGACTCATATATCCTTTGTTTTTCGCAGTTTAGTGGCCGCATTTGTCGCGCGAACCCACCCCTCGGCTGCTTGCCAGTGATTCGAATCGGCCGTATCGCAACCAGGCCGGTGCGGTAATCTGACACTGGTTCCGAAAAGGTCGGTTTCAGGATCGAGTCTCGATCCCTCGATCACCGGATGGCTGGAGGTTTCCGCACTTGTCTGTCGCATTCTTAGCCCGCAAGGCCCTCCTGCTCTGGATGCTCTTCTTTCTGATCTGCTTCGGTCTCGGCTACCCCATCCTGAATCGCTATGACCCAGGCAAGATCGCCGGCACATCGGATGCGGCGGACTACTGCAACGAAGTCAGAAACCCACTCAGCGTTTTCTCCTACCGTCCCCTGGTCCCCGCGCTCGCAAAGCCGTTTTATTGGATGGCCAATGGCAGAATCGCCAGTTGGGATCCTGCTCTTTTCGGAATGCTTGTGGCCACGTCCATCCTCACCGCCGCTACCGCCGTGACCATCATCGCCATCGGCCTCCGATGCAGCCTCTCCTACGCAACCTCGCTCGTCGGAGCCATGCTCTTCCTCGTCAACTTCGCCGTGCCCAACTGGAATCTCGCCGCCTATATCGATTCCGGCGAGGCCTTCTTTCTCGCTCTCGTTGCGTGGGCACTTCTCTCCGCGCGCTGGTATCTTTTGCCCCTCTGGGCGATCCCGGGCAGTCTTGCAAAGGAAACCTTCGCGCCCTTCGCCTTCGTTTTCGCCATCGTCTGGTGGCTCACTGACCGGCCCTTGCGCTTCGGCAGGCTGCTTTGGATCCTCGCGCTTGGGGTCCTCGCCTGCGGCGCCGTCCTGCTGTCGTTCTCCTCGTCCGGAGGCCTCTTCTCCGGCGCCTCGCACTACACCGTTGGCATGGCGGTGTACTCCAGGGTTGGTTTCTTCCATGCGCTGCTCCGCTGTCTTCGAGCGCGTGAGTTCTGGTACACCTTCATTTGGCTGCTGCCGCTCGGCGTTCTGCGCCTAAATCGGCTGGATCGCCGGTGGATTTGGGCCACTGCGGCCACGTTTCTCCTGGCTCTGCTCTTTGGCGCATACAACGACGCCCTGGGGAACACGGCGCGCGCTCTCTTCAATATTTCTGGTCCTTTGTTGAGCCTCTCCGTGGCCGTGCTCCTGACAAATCGCCAATCGCATCCAGCCTGAACGATTGGGCAAGCCTCTCCTTGCATCATTAACTTCTCGAGCGCTTCAGGAATCTCCAACTCCTGGCTCCCTAAATTGAATGTGCCGCGCGAGCACCTCAACAGAATTGCTGACGCAGTCGCTTCCAGCCCGACACCCCGCCCGAACAGTACACTAGACTCAGGAACCTTCCCGCCGGACTTCCACCTTGCATCCGCTCCTCGCCCATCTCAATCCCGAACAACGCGCCGCGGTCGAGGCTACCGAAGGCCCGTTGCTCATCCTTGCCGGCGCCGGATCCGGAAAGACCCGTGTCATCACCCATCGCATCGCCTGGCTCATCCGCGAGAAGAACATCGCGCCCGACGCGATCCTCGCCGTCACCTTCACCAACAAAGCCGCCGGCGAAATGGCCGAGCGCGTCGACCAACTCCTCGGCCATTCCTCGCTGGCTAAGCCTCTGATCTCCACCTTCCACTCCTTTTGTGTGCGCATTCTCCGCCGCGACGTCGAAGCGCTGAAAATCGGTGGCCAGGGACTCACCCGCGCCTTCACCATCTTCGACGAGAACGACCAGTCGGGGCTAGTCAAGCAGATCATGAAGCGCATGGGGCTCGACACCAAGCAAATGACTCCGCGCTCTGTGCAGAGCCGCATCTCATGGGCCAAAAACCACATGGTCGATCCACAAGATTATTTCCTCAGTTCGAAGGATCCCGCCGGCGAGCGCGTCGCCCACATCTTCCAGGCCTACCAGTCCGAGCTGCGCAAGAACAACGCCATGGACTTTGACGACCTGCTGCTTGAGGCCGTGCGCCTGCTCAAAGCCTCGGGCGAAGTGCGCGAGCGCTACCAACGCCGCTATCGATATGTATTGGTCGACGAGTACCAGGACACCAATCGGTCGCAGTACGAGCTGATGAAGCTCCTGGCCGGCGAGCACAAGAACGTCTGTGCGGTTGGCGACGAAGATCAGAGCATCTACTCCTGGCGTGGCGCCGACATTCGCAACATCCTTGAGTTCGAAAAAGACTTTCCCAACGCGCGCATTATTCGCCTCGAACAGAATTACCGCTCCACGCAGATCATCCTTGAAGCGGCCGGCGCGGTCGTCGCCAACAACATTCGCCGCAAAGGCAAGAAGCTCTGGACTGAACGCCAGGGAGGCTCGCCCATCGGCTATTACGAAGCGTCCGACGGCGAAAACGAAGCCCTCTTCATCGCCGACAAGATTCAGGCGTTTCTCCGCCAGCAGGAGAACGCGTCCGAAACTCTGAATCGCGGAGAGGGCCACTGCGCAGTTCTTTACCGCACCAACTCGCAGTCCCGAGTGATCGAGGAAGCTTTACGCCGCTACAACATCAGCTACACCATGGTCGGCGGATTCAGCTTCTACGAGCGCGCCGAGATCAAAGACCTGCTCGCCTACCTGCGCCTCGTCCGCAATCCCCATGACTCCATGGCCCTGCAGCGGGTCATCAACACGCCGGCGCGCGGCATCGGCAAAACCACGCTCGAAACCGTGGAGCGGCTGGCTCTCGAAACCGGCCGGTCAACCTGGGACGCCGTCGCCGCGGCCATCGCCAACCGCCTCATCCCGGCGCGCGCGCTCATGGCGCTTGAATCCTTCCGCCAGCTCATTCTCGATGCGCAGGCCATGATGGACCCCGACTTCGCCGGCAAGCTCGCTGCCGACGTGGCCGAGTCCCGTGCCGAGGCCGCCAACACCGGATTCACATTCGGCGCCGCGGAGGTGGTTCAGCCCGAGGAACAGGCGCAACCGAGCCCCGAACTCGATTCGAATGCGCAAGAGGCCGCGAATGAGGAGGACGACGACGAGGAAGAGGAAGAATCCGGATTTCGCTCTCCCGGCGACGCCGCCACCCTCCCCGAGCTCATCCGTTTCCTGATCGACCGCACCGGCTACATCAAAGCGCTCGAAGCCGAGGGCTCGCCTGAGGCCTTCAGCCGCATTGAGAACCTGAAAGAACTCGCCAACGCCGCGCACGACGCCGAGGAGCGAGGCGAAACGCTGGCCGAATTCCTCGACCACGCCGCGCTGGCCTCTGACACCGATCAGTTCGACCCCAACGCCCGCGTCACGCTTATGACCCTGCACGCGGCCAAGGGCCTCGAGTTTCCGCTCGTTTTTCTCGCCGGCCTTGAGGAAGGGCTTTTTCCCCACTCGCGCACGCTCTCCAGCCCCGACGAGCTCGAAGAGGAGCGCCGCCTCTGCTACGTAGGCATGACGCGCGCCATGAACACGCTCATCCTCACCCGCGCCCACTATCGCCGTCGTTATGGCGCCGACGTCCCTGAGGCCAGTATCCCCTCGCGCTTTCTTGAGGAGGTTCCCCCGCAGTTGTTTGAAAACCTCGGCAGCCGCGGCCCTTCATGGTCCACTCCTGCATACACTCCGGCCCGAGAGGCTGGTCGCCATCACCGCACCAGCGGCTCCGGCGGCACGCATTTCAACTACGAAGACGAGAATCAGGAGATTCCCCACGCCGCGGCGCCCAGTCTCTCGCCCAGCCGCAAACTCACTCAAAAAGGTCAAAGCTCGCGAGCACCGGAGCGCTCCATCGATAACATCGCCCATTTCTTCGGCGCGAAATCTTCCGGCCAGAGTGGGAGTTCTTCTCGCCCGGGCCCCATCTCCCGCCCCGCCATGGACATCCCCACTCCCAATGGCGCCTCCGGCCTCAAAAAGGGCCAGCACGTCTTCCACGCCAAATACGGTGAAGGCACCGTGCTCCAGCGCGAAGGCAATGGTGAAGACGCCAAGCTCACGGTCCTCTTCGCCCGCCACGGCATCAAGAAGCTGATGGAAAAGTTCGCCAACCTGCGCAAGATCTGATCTCAGCCGCGGCGCACAGATTCAACGTAGCCGGTCGGGCGCCCTAACCCGTCGCGCCCGCCGCCGCGTTCAACTCGCTGATATCGAAATAGAGGTCCAGGGTCTCCGCCGTCTCCAGGCTCTCCAGAGCCGCGTGAAAAAACTCCTCACGCAAGCCCCGCGCCAGTTGCGCTTGCTTCAATCGGTTCTTCGCAAACCCCGGAATGAAGTGTTCTTTAAAAATCTCCATCTCCCGCTGGTATCCCACCGGCTTCGTGACTAAGTAACAAAGAAAACCGGCGACAAACTTCAAAGCGTCTTCCGCTTTGGGCTCCGCAAGCTCGCGGTACAACTCCCTCCTGCCAAAAAAACCTGTCTTGATCTCGATCTTTGCGGTCGACCGGCGCATCCGCGCCTGTAACAAGAATTGCACCAGGACATCTTCATCGGTCTCGTCAAACCTGGGGTCAGGGATAATTCCAATCTCCTTCAGGTAGCTGCGAAAAAATGCCATCGCCTTCCTTCTTTCGTCAATCGCATGCTCATCTTGCCTGGGGCGGGGACCCGCTGCCTGTTCTGGCGCTGCTGCTGCCTGTCTCGCAGATGCGCCGGGATCGTTTCTTGGATACTGAGGAACCGGAGATTACAATTTTCTCCAAGCGCTGGCAACGGAGTCAATCGGAATCTCCGCCTGCCGCCACACACCCCGCCTGCGCACATTCGGCCAGCGCATATTTCCCGCTTGGCCCGCTCCCGCATCGCTCCCTTAGACTGAAGGCGCCATGCGGCCGCCCGGCAAGACAGCTACGCGATCGGCGCAGCACATTCTGGCTGCGACAGGCGTGACAGCGGTTGCCGGCTCGGCGTTGTTTCGGCCGGGACGCGGCGAAGACCTGCTGCGCTTCTGCTTCACAAAACTGAATGAGAAACTCGACGATGGCTGCGAGCGGCGGCGCAAGCAGCAACTTTGCGGTTTCGCGGCTCGGCTGACAACTCGATCGTTCTACTTAATCGCTGGCCAGATTGCCAGATTCAAACCGGTCATCAACACTGCTGACGCGGGGATAAGAAGCAGCGCCTTCTTGAGGCGCTTTGGATCGCTGCCGGCGATTGCGCCGATGATTCGGCTGCTAACGGCGAGGCCGGCCCAGCCGCAGGTGATGACGAAGCCAATGGCGGTACCGGTCATGCGCGGGAAAGCCGTGCCGGTGATGGCGAGCGCCGTGGGAAAGACCGGGGCCATCGACAATCCGGCAATGAAGACGGCCGCCGCGGCGACGGAAGCTTTATTGGTTCGCAGCATGAGGAATGTGGTGATGGCCATGGCAATCGAAGAGGCCAGCATGACCTCGATAGCCGGTACGCGGATAAGGATGGGCGAGACGCCGACGCGCCCGAGGAGCAAACCGAGAGCGAATCCGAGCGAGAGGATGTTGAGTGCGCGTGACTCGGGGATGCCCTGCGCAATGAGATGCCGCGGCAGCCAGTTCCACACACCCACTTCGCAAGATACGTAGAGGAAAAGGAATAATCCGAGCAAAAAAAGCAGCGGACGGCCGAGGATGGGCGCGGCATGGGAGACAACGAAGCCCGATGCGACCGCAGGGGCAGGCATCTGCGTGACGGAATGCACCACCAGCGTGACGACCGTGAGCGCGGCGACCGTGTAACAGAGGCGGACCCAATTGCGCCGGAAGAGATTCGCCGAGATAAAGGGCGTGGCCAGGCCGCCGAGTCCGAAGAAAAGGTTAACGAGGTTGAGTGCGGTGGCACGATGCGTTGCGCTGATGCCACTTACCAGCGCGTTGGCTCCGGTGACGACGATGCCGCCGCCTACTCCCAGAAGAAAAAGCAGGACCACGATGCCGCCGAAGCCGCTCACGCGCGGCAGCATGAAGAGCGCGATCGCGATAAAGGCCAGGCCGAGGATCAGACCGATTTTGTCGCCTTCGAAATCGAGCAGCGGACCTACCGCGAGAGAGGCGATCATCAATCCCAGGGCCTGCGCGAACGCAATGGCGCCATTCTGCGATGGGCTGAGACCGAAGCGGTCCGACAGGTCGGGCAGGATGGTGCCGAGCATGGCGGCGATCATTCCGTAGACAAAGATGGCCAGGATGGCGGAGAAGATGAGCACTGATCTCGGTCCTTTCGAGCAGTGCGTTCAAAAATACAGGAGAGCGGATGCCGGCGGCAAGGACAGAGCGGCACGTCCGATAGACTGATAGGGCAATGACATTGCTGCCTAAATCGGGCGGGACGGGCCGCGCGGTGTGTTTGGCATCAGTGCTTGCCGGCGGAGTGGTTTTGAGTGGATGCGGCATGCCGGGCGCGCCGCAACCGCCCACGTTGAACCTTCCCGTTCGCGTCAACGATCTCTCAGCCGTCCGCACCGGCGGCCAGGTATCCCTCACCTGGACCATGCCCACAAAGAACACTGACAAGGTGCTGTTGAAAGGCGATATCGCGGTGCGCGTGTGTCGCAATCAAACGGCCTCCGCAACTTGCTCAGTTGCAGCCACGTTGCAACTCGCTCCGGGAGCCGATGCCGTTTTCTCTGACGCGCTGCCGTCGACGCTGGCCGCTGGCGCTCCGCGCGTCCTCACCTACTTTGTGGAATTGGACAATCGCAAAGGCCGTTCAGCAGGCCTGTCAAACGGTGCGGAGATTCTGGCCGGCGAGGCGCCCCCTGCCGTCGACGGCCTCACTGCCGAGATGCGCAAGGACGGCGTGCTGCTGCGCTGGACACCCGCTCCGCCCGGGGCGTCACACGTTGCCATTCGCCTGGTGCGCAAGCTGCTGACACCGCCCGCAAAGAATCCTTCTCAAGGCCCTTTGGCGCAGCCCGCCGAGCCGCTCGAGCAAAGCCTGCTCGTCGAGCCCGGTTCCCACGCCGATCGCGCGCTCGACACCGGCATTCGCTTTGGCGAGACCTACGAGTACCGCGCGCAGCGTGTCGCCCGCCTCACCGTCAATGGCGAACTGCTTGAACTGGCCTCGCCGCTCTCCCCTCCCCTGCGCGTCGAGGCTGTCAATCTCTTCCCGCCCGGCGTACCGAAGGGCCTGGTCGCGGTGGCCACGGCAGGCGGAAACGGCGCCGGGTCGGCCATCGATCTGAGCTGGCTGCCGGACACTGAAGCCGACCTCGCGGGCTACATCGTTTACCGTCATGAGCCCGGCGCAGCAGCCGCCTGGCAGCGCATCTCGCCCGCCCAGCCTGTGGTCGGGCCCGGCTTTCACGACGCAAATGTCCAGCCCGGCCATACCTACGCCTATGCTGTCAGCGCTATCGATCGCGACGGCCACGAGAGCGCGCGCTCCGCCGAGGCACAGGAAACCGTGCCCGGACCCTAACCTGCTTCACACGCAAGGAGGCACGCCCCCATGAAGTATTGCCGCTTCAACCTCAACGGCCAAACCCACTACGGATCGGTCGAAGACCGCAACGGCGAGCTCTGGATCACTGACGTGGTCGAAGCGCCTGAAGAGGATCTCGCATTCCGACTGGAACACGGCCGCTCCACCTCCCTGGCTCTCGGCTTTGAGCCCCTGCCGCTCAGCGCTGCCGAATTGCTCCCGCCGGTCACCCCGTCCAAGATCGTCTGCGTGGGCCGTAATTATCGCGCGCACGTTCGCGAGTTGGGCCACGAAATGCCCGTTGAGCCGCTGATCTTTTTCAAGCCGCCCTCGTCGCTGCTCGCTCCCGGCGGCGCGGTGCGTCTCCCCGCCGTCTCGGAGCGCGTCGACTTCGAAGGCGAGCTCGCAGTGGTCATCGGTCGCCGTGTGCGCAACCTCAAGCCCGGCGCTCATTGGCGCGATGTGGTGCGCGGCTTCACGCTGGCCAACGACGTCACCGCTCGCGACCTGCAAAACAAAGACGATCAGTGGACGCGCGCCAAGGGCTTCGACACCTTCTGTCCCGTCGGCCCGATCGTGAGCGACGAGTTGGACCTCGACGCGGGCCTCACCCTCGAAACGCGCCTCAACGGCGAGCTTCGCCAGCACGCTTCCACGCTCGACTTCATCTTTCCGCGTTTCGAGCTGCTCGCCTTCATCACGTCCGCGTTCACGCTCGAGCCAGGCGATTTGGTGCTCACCGGAACTCCCTCCGGCGTTGGCCCGCTCTCGCCCGGCGACCGCGTCGAAGTCTCCATTCCCGGCCTCGGTGTGCTTTTTAACACCATCGAATCGGATTGAGCATCGGCACCGAAACTGCACCCCGCGCGCATTCAGCGCATCTTAAACAAGAAGCGGTACACTGGTGCCGTAGGGCCGCATCCGAATCCCCGCATTCCCCTTGAGGAGGAATCATGCCGCAGAATCTTCTAGACCAGTTGCGCAAGTTCACCGTCGTCGTGGCCGACACCGGCGACATGGAGGCCATGGAGAAGTTTCATCCCCAGGACGCGACCACCAACCCCTCGCTGATTACCGCTGCCGCGCAGTTGCCGCAGTACCAGCCGATTGTGGACGGCGTGATCATGGATGCTCGCAAGGAGCTGGGCGAAGGCGCCACCGATCAGGCCATTGCCAACCTCGCCTTCCAGCGCCTGGCCATCGCCTTCGGCAAGAAGATTCTCGCCATCGTCCCCGGCCGCGTCTCCACTGAAGTGGACGCGCGCCTCTCCTACGACACCGAAGCGACGATCGCGCAGGCGCGCACCATCATCGCGCAATACGACGCCGCGGGCATCGGCCGCGATCACGTGCTCGTCAAGATCGCTTCCACGTGGGAAGGCATCCGCGCCGCCGAGGTCCTCGAAAAAGAAGACATCCACTGCAATATGACGCTCCTCTTCGGCATGCATCAGGCCATCGCCGCCGCCGACGCCGGCGCTACGCTCATCTCGCCCTTCGTCGGCCGCATCCTCGACTGGTACAAAAAGGACACGGGTAAGGACTATCAAGGCGGCGACGATCCCGGCGTGCAGTCGGTCACGCGCATCTACAACTACTTCAAGAAATTTGGCTACAAAACCGTCGTCATGGGCGCCAGCTTCCGCAACATCCGCGAAATCACTGAGCTCGCCGGCTGCGATCTGCTCACCATCTCGCCGCAGTTTCTGGCCGAGCTCGAGTCCACCCAGGGCGATTTGCCGCGCAAGCTCGATCCGCAGGCAGCCAAGGCGTTGGCGATCGAAAGAATCGTGGTCGACAAAGCCGCCTTCGAACGCATGCACGCCGCCGACCGCATGGCCAACGACAAGCTCAAGGAAGGCATCGAGGGCTTCTCCGCCGCGCTGGTCAAGCTGGAAACGCTGCTCGCCAAGCGGCTCGCTGAGCTCGAATCGCGCACGCCCGCCGTCGTCTGAGCGCAACCTCCGCTCCGCGCCAAATCGATCCCGCGCAACAAGGGCAGCCCGCTTCGGCTGCCCTTCCCGTTTCTGCGCCCGTTCGCAGTCACTACTCTGCTCTGCTAACAGAATTGACCCTCCCCTCTTGTCAAACGCAACTCTTCCGATAATCTCAGTGTTACAGCTTTGTACATCGGGCCGCGGCTGGCACGTTCCCCGCGCAGCACGACCAGGAACAGCCGGGGCCTGAGAACAACCCGGCTGCTCGCGCACAGCCGCAGCGGCATCAGGAGACAATTCCTCTTCGGTTCCGCGCTCGGGAGGTGTGTATGCAGTCGCCGGCTCATCCACTCGAACCCTTTTTCCAGCAGGCCGTGCGCAATAGTTGCGAGGGCAGGCTCGGTCTGCACGATCCCGATGTCACCGGCTACGTCGCCCGCCTGCTCTGTGAGTTCTCCGACGCCGGCAAGCTCTATAGCATCCACGATGAGACAGGCCGCCCCATCGAGGAGCTCGAGGAGATGGAGCGCGCCGCCGACCCCGTTCTCGGCACTGCGGCTTCCTTCGATGAGGAACGCGTCCTCCGCAAACACATTGGTGACTACTCGCTCTTCGTGGCCGGCATGTATCCCGAAGCCGCCACCTCCAGCCGCCGCCTCCGCCACCATTGCCCCAGCCTCGACGAGCTGATTCGCGCCGGCAAGCAGAGCTACTTCATCGTCAGTCAGTTCAATCTCTTCGAGTATGAACAGGAGGCTCCGCTCTTCGCCCGCCTCTCCGACCACTTCGAGCGCTACATTTTCGGCCTCACGCTGGTGCGCCAGGAACTCGGCCCCCGCAAGCCGCTCCAGCTTCCGCCGCGCGTGAACTGACCCGGCATCTTCACTCGCCTTCACTGCGCTTTGCAGACCGGCTTGCTCCCCATCCTCGCCGCATGGATACTGGAATCGTCAGCGGAGGTCGACCCATGAGTGAGAGTGTGTCTCTGCGCGCGGCCGACGGCCACGCCTTCAGCGCCTACGTCGCGCGACCTGCGGGCGAGCCAATTGCAGGCTTGGTCGTCGTCCAGGAAATCTTCGGCGTCAATTTTCACATCCGCTCGGTGACCGACGGCTATGCGAGGGACGGCTTCGTGGCCGTCGCACCCGCGCTTTTCGACCGCATCCGGCCCGGCATCGAGCTCGGCTATGAGGGCGACGACCTGCAAACCGCCATGAGCCTCATCCCCAAACTCGACCCGGGGAAAGCCGTGGCCGACATCGCCGCGGCCATCGACTATGTTGCCGAAGCAACGGGCAAGAAAGTCGGCGTCATCGGCTACTGCTTCGGCGGCACGCTCGCCTGGCTGGCCGCCACTCGGCTTCATCCCGCCGCGGCCGTGGGCTACTACGGCGGCCGCATCGGTAACTATGCCGCTGAGACACCCACCTGCCCGGTGATGCTCCATTTCGGCCGCCAGGACACGCACATCCCCGCCTCAGAGGTTGAGAAAGTCCAGTCCGCGCACCCTGAGATCGAGATCCACTGGTATGACGCCGGCCACGCCTTCAATTGCGATCCGCGACCGAGCTACAACGCCGCCGCATCCAAAGAAGCGCGCCAGCGCTCACTCGAATTTCTGAAGATGCATCTGGCCTGAGCGACAAAACCGAGTGCCGGGTGACCCAGGTCTCGCTTCTGAGACCTGGGAACCCACTAGATTGTTAACACTTCTCTGCTTTTGGCCTTCACTCCGACCACACAGCCAGCAGATTCCCCACCCCATCCGAGAAGTGGAACCGCCGCCCGCCAGGGAACTCGAACGCCGGCACATCGATCTTGCCGCCTGCCGCGACAATCGCCGATTCCGTGGCCTTCAAATCCGCGGAGTAAAGCACGACGAGAGGGGCCGCATCGCCACGAGACTCTTCCGGCTTGGCCTTGCGAAACCCGCCGTGAACGCCGGCGCCTGCCGCTTCAAAGCTGATGTAGTCGGGGCCCCAATCCTCGAAGCTCCAGCCGAAAACGGCCGCATAAAACTGCTTTGCTCGCGGAATGTCGGTTGCCGCGAACTCAATGTAGTTGATCTTGTGGTGGTTTACTGCATGACTCATGGCTCATCTCCTCTGCGTTAAACTGCGTGGGGGCGAGGGAAGGTGATGCGAATGCAAAGCGCAGGCACACCTTCCCGGTGTGCTCCTGAACGCCTCCATCCGCAATCCCTCAAGAGCTGGAGAAAGCAGGCAGAGCCCGCTGATTAGGCTTGCGACGCGGGCTGCCGAGGTACGCCTTCAATTTAGCAGAATGGGGTGCGCTCAGCGCAAGAGGATTCTCCACGGCGATGCCGCTATCGCCCCACCTGCACTGCCAACCCGCCCATGATCGTCCTCGGCGGCGTGTTCACCCCGGTGATCTCCTGGTAGCCGGTGTTGCTCACATTCATGAGCCGCAGATACGGCCGCACCTTCCAGGCATCGCGCGTCAGTGTCGCATTCCACGCCGGGTACACCGTCTGCTGATAGCGCTCAGCAATCTGCACATCATTGGTCAGAACGATGTCGTGCCCCATCGCCCAGTTCCACGAGGCGTGAATGTTTTCGACGGGATAATTGAACACATACTCTGACTCCAGCCCGTGCAGGGCGCTCTGCGCCCCGTGCAAGGCGGTCCACTCCACACGCACCGTCTGCGATTTCTTCGGAATCCACGTGAAATCCGCCTCCACTCCCGCAAAGCGCAGACCGTTCAAATTGTCCGCGCACCAGATGTTCGCCGGGCACCCTGCGGGAAGATACGCATTCGGCACGGTTGCGCTCTTCACGTAATCGATCGTGTCGTGCTGCTGCGAGTAGAAGCCGGTCGCCGAAAGCGTCAGCTTGCCCGACGGCGCCCAGTCCGCGCCCGCATCCCCGGTCCACGCCGACTCCGGCTTTAAGTTGGCATTGCCCAGCGTCGCCGGATCGGAGTAGTAGAGATCGGTGTACGTCGGAATCCTGAACCCATACCCTCCGGTCGCGCGCAACTTCAGGCTGTTGGCCACGCGAAAACTTCCCGCCACTTCCGGAGAAAACACCGCACGCGCGCCGCCCGAAAAAATCTCCTCGCGCGCCCCCGCCGACAAGCTCCATCGCTTATTCGCCGGTCTTAAATCCACATCCAGGTATCCCGCGCCGCGATTCCGCGCATGAACGCCGAGATTATTGCTATGAATGCTGTCGCCATCCGCCTCCAGCCCCATCAGCAGCAGCGATCCCGCAGGCAGATTCTCCGTGCGCCGCAGCGATCCTTGCCACGAGCCATCGATATGGTTGTTTTCGTAAATCGCTGGATCGTCGCGGAACAGCACGAACTCATCCGTATGTCGCCGGTAGGCAAACGCCGCCTCCGTCTTCGCGCCCAACTCCTGTCGCGCCCCACCAAACCACCCCTTCGTCCGCTCCCACGAAGGGTAGTCACCGTAAAACTGGTTCGCGCCAAACGAGCGATCACTCCCGGCAAACATCAGGTCCGTCACGCCCAGACGCGATCCGACCCAGCTCTCGGCCGACGCGTCTTCGTTGCGGTAGTCGCGGTCGGTCATGAATCCCGTGGAGAAATTGCGCTCCGCGGTCGCGCGCCCGCTCCACCGCCCGCGCGTCGCCCCCGCCAACAGAGTCTCTTCGTTCGACTCAAAGCTGCCTTCGCCCGCGCGCAAAAACAGCGAATCGTGATCCGGCGCCGCCGTCAAGAAATCCACGACCCCGCTCAGCGCATCGACGCCGTGCAGGGTTGAACCCGCGCCTTCCAGCACCTGGATCGAGTCCATCGCGTCAAGCGGCACGGGAAGGTCGAGATTGTGGTGCGAGGTCTGCGCGTCGTTGATGCGGAACCCATTGAGCAGCACCAGCGTCTGCTCAAAGCTGCCCCCGCGCAGCACCAAATCAGCTTGACCTCCGCCGGCCCCGCGCTCCTCGAGAAATACCGAAGAATCCCTGCGCAGAAGATCCTGAGGCGACTCGGCGGCCAGGGAATTGCCCTTCACCGGCAGAACCTCCACCGAGCGTTGCGACTCGGCCAACGGCACGGGAGTGGCGGTTCCCAGCACCACCATGGTCTCGGCCTTTCCTTTCACGGCCGGCACAGGCGGAGCCGCGCTGTCCTGCGCCATGGCCGCGCGCAGAGCCAAAGCCATCAACAAAAGCCCCACGCTCCGGATCATCTGTCTAAGTTGCACTTGACGCATCGACCTGTTCAGTTTCAGCATGCCCGGCGCCGCGGCGCCATTCAACAAAGATTTTGTATCATCTCGAATAGTTGCAGTGCTAAACTAACTCAGGCCGGCCATGCGCATTGAAGCCTTCCTCCGCGAAAGTCCGATGTTCGCTGTGAACCGCGCCGCGCGCCGCTTCGAGTCGCTCGCCGCGCGAGTCCTTGCCGCCGACGGCCTCGGCTTTCTTGAATCGCTGGTGCTGGCCGCGCTCTTTTTTGAGGCGCCGCACCCGGTCATGCCGTCGCAACTCGCCGACACCTTTGCCACCACACGCGGCAACCTCAGCCACTGTGTCTCGTCCTTGGAAGCGAAGGGTCTGTTGCAGCGCAAGATCGATCCTCAGGATGCGCGCGCCTACCTCCTCACCCTCAAGCCGCAGGGCAAGCGCTGCGCATTGCGCGTCATCGCCGCCCTCGACCGCCTGCAAAAGGAGTTCGAAAGCGAGATTGGCAAGACCACCCTCGCCGAAATGCTCAAATCCCTTCGTAAGCTCGAAGCGCGCGCCGCCCTGCGATAGAGGCGCGGAACCCGCCATCGCCCGTTGCAATCCCCGCCGGCACCACGCGCCAATTCACCGGCTCAACACGCCACACCAGTAGTGTCCAACCCTCCGCAATCGCCTTCGTCATTGCGCAGGCGGTTTGACTGTCGAGCTGCCCACATTCGTGATGCCCGTGATCAATCGCGTGCGAGCGGTATTCAGGACCTCCGTCAGGGACTGCGCCGTGAAGGGCTGGTTCAGGAAGTCCTGCGGCACACCGGCGACCTCCAACGCATAGTTCAGAACACCCCTGGGCACCGAAGTCGGCGACAAATTCTTGATCTCGTCGACGGTCATCACCATGTCGGGGTCGTGAATGATCGCCTTCATTGCATTTCCTACAGACTGCAGGGAGAAATTACTGGGATTCACATCGAGCAGGGCATACCCGCGGGCGGCAATCTGGTTGCTCGCATTGTCGACTGCGCTCAGGACCTGGCCTTGTTCGGCGGCATCCAGACTGTGGTACTTTGCGTTCGAAAGTTCGAAAGCCCCGGGATATTTCTGCGCCACATCGTCGGTCACCAGCGTCGAGGGCTGGCTCGTGCCGCCGGGCTCGTATTCTGAAACGTTTGGAGTCTCAACGCCCGCCGCTTGCACGCGCCCCGCGCCCGTGCTCTGCCCTTCAAGCGACTCGGGGCCGTATCCCAGCGTTTCAGGATTGCTTCTGCTCAGCTTGATCACGCTGGTCTTGCCGTACTTGAAGACGGTGGCAAAGCTGCCCTGGCCGGCATAGGCGCCGAGCTGCACCGGCCCTTTGGGGGTTTGCACCCATTTGTTGGCGAGGCTTTGGGGATTGGGCCCAGTCGTAGCTTTGGAGCTCGCGTTGATTTCGTCTTGCAGTGCGCTGCCCTTAATGGGATTGGTAAACGTGGAGCCGGGCGACAGCGCGCCCTCTACAACGGTACCAACGGCCTTCGCGGCCCCCGGAATGGCCGCGTAAGCGCAGAGCCGACGCCCGGCCGTCATGCCTTGTTCGTAGGGCGAGACGTTTTGCCCCACCACAGGCGTGGTCATCTCGGCGTACATGGCCTTCAGGACCACGGACTGACCCGGCGAAAGTCCCCACGCCGTCGCCGCATCAACGAAGTCGCCCTGCGCGAAGAATCCTGCGCCTGCCATCAGGCTGCCGATACCGTTACCGATTCCCTGAATGCAGCTGCCAAATCCGGCAACCACTCCCTGCAGGTACTGGCCCGCGTCAGCGACCGGGTTCGAGGCCGGCTTAGGGGGTGTGTTCGATTCGTTCGGCGGCGGCCCCGGTTGCGATTGAGGGCACACGCATCCGGCGGGCTGCGTTCCCTGCGGGTTGTCGCAATAGTTGTACCCGCCCGGCCCGAAGGGCTCGCACGCATCAGGGGTGTTGCTTACATGGCCCTGGAGTATCGGCTTCGTGCCGGTGTTCGCCGGCGGAGCTGGAGTCGAATCGGTTCGCACGCCTCCGGGAGGTTTGAACGTTCCGTTCCCCTGGCACACTGCGAAGCAGTTCGGGTCCGCCTGATCCACGCCGCACAGAAATCCCTGGTTGTCTGCATCCGCGAGCTGGTCCATCGGAACCAGGAAGCCCTTGATCGGCGGATTGATCGGCTGGCAGTAGTAGCAGGTCCCACCCTCCTGCTTCCACACCGTCATGCCTTGCAGGCTGCATTGCCCGTTGGAATCCACCCCAATGCTTACGCCGTAGCAGACCAGCGGATTCATGCCCGCATACGGATTATTGGTATTGCCCTCCTCGCAGCTTGCTGAGCTTGCGTCGGTGTAGGAATTGGTTGAAGAGGAGAATACATCTCCTGGAGGCGTGCTCTGCGCCGGCTCCTGCTGCGCTCGCGCACTCATCAACGCCGCCAGCGCCAGCGCGCTTGCTGCGACCCAAATACGGATCGGTCCTGATTCCGTCATGGCTGTCTGCACCTGATTGGGGATTGGGGGGAAGCTACCTGCCGAAGATTCTACCGCAATTTCGGCGAATTCCATTCACGGCAAATCCGCGGCCCATCACACTCCATTCCCGGGTTCCCCCATCCGCCCCATGGGATACTGATGGGGCACGATGGGTCGGAAATCGCCTCAAGGGGAATCGCCAATGGGTTCTGAATTCTCTGAAAAAGTCGTTCTCGTTGCCGGCGGCACTGGCGGGCTCGGGCACGCGGTCAGTCTCGCCTTTCTCGAGCAGGGCGCACAAGTCGCCGTCACCTGGCGTCACGAGGATGAATTTCAGTCCCTCAAAG
>Ga0326727_10010305_pt1 | contig 22358 bp, 16 predicted proteins | sample MB2enrmetagenome_FD_207643 | JGI IMG/M metagenome (GOLD analysis project Ga0326727, IMG submission 207643) | Lab enriched peat soil microbial communities from McLean, Ithaca, NY, United States - MB29MY | ecosystem: Environmental > Terrestrial > Soil > Wetlands > Peat | place: USA: New York...
TCCGACCTCGCCCCTCTCTGGCGGTGAGCGTCCAGGCATCGAATTCCCTTCAGATGTCAGTGCTTGAGGACGAGGTGAGGGCTCTCTTGCGCGCCCGGCGGCACACCCCCTACACCGAGGATGATACTTTCGGCATCAATGCTTCAGAAACGCTGATGGACTCGTGGCATGAATTGACCGGCTCAATCTTCGCTGTCACCATCGGAATCGTTGCCGTGTTTATGGTCGTGGGCGGCATCGTGATTATGAACATCATGCTGGCGAGTGTGACGGAGCGCACCCACGAGATCGGCATCCGGAAATCCCTGGGAGCCCAGCGCCGAGATATTCTGATGCAGTTCGTGATCGAATCGGCAGTGATGGCGGGTGCAGGTGGGGGCATCGGCATCCTCCTGGCCCTCATTGTCAGTAAAATTGTGGATGTGTTTTTCACCTCCTCGGTGCCCTTGAGCGCAGTTTTGGTCGGACTGTTCCTCTCCACGGCGGTGGGACTGTTCTTCGGAATCTATCCTGCCAACAAGGCCGCGAACCTCGAACCTATCGAAGCCCTGCGGACGGAGGCCTAGGCATGACCCAGCGGCGACAGCCTGTTCGCGAAAACCTTCTTCTGGCGCTGGACACTCTCCGCAGCCACAAATTCCGTGCTTTCCTGACGATTTTGGGCGTGCTGATCGGCACCGCGACGGTAATCGGAGTGGCTTCAATCTTCAAGGGACTCGACCAACAACTTGTGGAAATGGCGCAGGGCTACGGTACTCGGACCCTGTATGTTTACAAGTTTCAGCCCGGGATCCATTTCAATCTTACCCGTGAAGAGCGGATGCGCAAGCCGCTCACCTACGAACAGGGCATGGCCATCAAGGAACATTGCCCCGCGGTGGAATCTGTGGCCGTGGAGCTCTTTGTGTGGGGCCCCGCAATGACCGCAAAGTACAAGGGCGAGGAAATGGTGGATGCCCAGTTGCAGGGTAATACGGCTGAAGACTTCCAAATTACTAACTCTGTTTTGAAGGATGGTCGCCTGTTCACGGATATTGACGATTTACACCGCCGGGACGTGGCCGTGATCGGGGACGATGTCGTGCAGAGGCTTTTCCTCAACCAGGACCCCATTGGGAAAGAGATCAATGTGGACGGCCATACCTACCAGGTCATCGGCGCTCTCGAAAAGCGCAAGGCGTTTTTGGGCGACAATGGAGACGACAAAGTCATCTGCCTCCCTTATTTTACCTACAAGAAGTTTTATCCCAACGCCAAGGAGAACTCCATCACAGCATTGGCCTACCAGGGGAGGGTAAATCAGGCTATTGACGAAATAACAGGCTTGCTGAGGCGGTTGAGGAACGACAAGCCCTCCGACCCTGATAGCTTCGGCATCGCCACCGCGGATACGTTCATCAGCCAATTTCGCGACATGATGGGCACGGTCGTCCTTGTCACCATCGTCATCTCCTCCATCGGCTTGATGGTGGGCGGCATCGGCGTGATGAATATCATGCTGGTTTCGGTGACAGAACGCACGCGCGAAATCGGGGTACGCAAGGCCATCGGGGCCCGTCGCAGCGATATCACGTGGCAGTTTTTGCTGGAGGCTATGACCCTTACCTTGGCCGGTGGGGTGATGGGAATCCTGGTCGGCTACACCGTGAGTTTCCTTATCCGACACTTCGTTCCGTCCCTGCCTTCCACCGTCCCTGGCTGGTCGGTGGTGGCGGGTTTGGTTGTCTCGGTCAGTATTGGCCTCTTCTTCGGCTTGTGGCCCGCCGTCAAAGCTTCCCGTCTCGACCCCATCGTGGCACTGCGATATGAATGAGGCTGCACAAAAGCCTCACGGAGACCGTTCCGGCGGATCTCAGGCAGGCCCCAAGATGCAACTGGGGCTCATGAAGGCCCTCTTCCCACAGCTTGCACGCGCACTAGTCAGCGTGAGACAATAGCCACAGTGGAAAGATTATGGCAACCAAAACCACAATCAGTTGGGAGGAATTCCTCGCCAGTGGCAACGAGGGACAGAGGTGGGAGTGGATCGACGGTGAGATAGCCCATATGACCCCGGTGAACTTTAGGCATGAGATGATTTTGTGGCGCTTAATGACGTATCTCGTGGACTATTGCAGGTCTCACACTGACTGGATTTGCGTACCCTCAAACGCCGTATTCACCATGTCGTCCGGCAATTGGCGTTCGCCCGACATGTCGGTGTTCAAGAAAGGGCGACTGGCAAACGGCGCGATCCCCGAGACGCGCGCGGAATTCGCCCCTGACGTTGCGTTCGAAGTACTCTCTCCTGGCAATTCCCCCAGCTATATCCAGCGAAAACGAAAGGACTACCGGGAGAGCGGCGTAGTCCAAGTTTGGATCGACCCGGAAAAACGCTTTATCGAGGTGGTTTATCCTGATCGCCCGCTGGAGTACGTTCAGGCAGGTGAATTCCTCACTATTGCAGGTCTTCCGGAATTCGCGCTGGACGTCAGAAGCCTCTTCACCTTTTGACTCTCTACCCCCCAAGCCTGTCATCCTGAGGAGTCCCGCTCTTTGGGACGACGAATGATCTCCGCAGTTCGTAGGGGACATTCATCCGTCAGCTGACGGACTGGCCGTTCAAAGCGACTGCAGGGATTCTTCGTCCGCCAATGAGAATGGCGGACTCAGAATGACAGGTGCCTTGTGATTCAGTGAAAACCTTGAACAAGCAACTGGTAGCACCCGTAGCCGAGCCCGGCGCCGATTAAAGACCCGACGACCACATCGCTGAGGAAGTGCAGGCCCAGAATGATCCGGGAAATCGCCACGCTGAGGGCGCACAAGATTAATCCGCACATCAGAGACGGCTCAAACAGGCCGATCGAGACCGCGAAGGCGAAAGCATTGATCGAGTGGCCAGAGGGAAAAGAAAACTGATCGGGGGGCAAGAGCGTGGCCCAGCAGTGCCGGGCAACCGCGCAAGGCCGCTTACGCCCGGTCAGTTTTTTGACGGCGAGGAAGAGAACCGTCCCTAGCCCACAGGATACGCCGGCAGCCGTCACCGCCGCAAATCGCGACGGCCCACCGAAAACCAAGACCAACGTCCCCAGGAGGTACCATAGCCAGCCGTCGCCCGCTCGCGTTGCCAAAATCATCCAGAGCCTGATCCAGCGCGGTGGCTTCCAGCGGTTCACGCGCCGCATCAGGCGGTGATCACCGCTGGAAATGATGGTCAACATGGTGGCTGGGAAAGTCATGCCGCCGCCTCCCCGGCTGCGGGGCGGATGGGCCGGGCTGCCAAGCCGGCATCCAGACCCCGCATGCGAGCCCACGTCTCTCCCCACTTGCGGGCGAACCGCCTTTCCATAAGGTGATTGATGAGGGTAACGGCGGGGATACCGACCAGGAATGGGGCAAGAAGGAGTGTGAGGGGGTTCTCCCGGAACATCTCGGCACTGACCGCCAAAACATCGAGAGTCAGTTTGCAGTAATTCCCCGACTCCCCACGCACTCGAGCCCGACCCTCGCGCAGCCCCTCCAGGAAATCAGCTTTGTTGCGCGCTTCACGAACTTCCGTCCAGACAGTGCCCGCCGAACTCAAGGCATGTGCGTCGCTACCGCCGACCGTGATCCTCCGAGCGTGGGATGCCAACCGGGCGGCAAGGTGATTGTTGCGGGCCAGCAAATGCCCGTTCAAGACTTCGACAGCGGGGAAACAGGATTCGAACCAATCGAAGTCGTCCGCCGCGCGGCGTCCGGTCAGAGCCGAGAAGATGTGGTTAACGCTGAAGAACACCCGCTGCTCCTCGAGATAGGCCACCAAACGAGGAAGGTCATTTCGCCGGCGCTGAATCTCGATGTGCTGGCTTTCCGTAATGTCGTAAACCCCAACGTGGACTTCGTTCCCGCTGGGCGCCCGACAGGTAACCTCTTCGCTAACGAAAAAGTCCGGGTGCCGTCGAAGACTCTCCCCCGCATCGATCGAATCGTGATCGGTTACAGTGACCAAATCCAGCCCCAGGTGCTTGAGCTTCTCGTAGAGGGCTTCGGGCGGGTTATAGCACTCGCGGCAAAAACGTCTCAACACCGGCACGGTGGCCATGCCGGAGTAGACAGTGTGGACGTGTAAGTCACATCGCACATTCTAGTTTGCGTTTCATATGTTACAAATCCGTAGCTTGGACATGAAGAGTTGGTTAAAGGTATACTTTTCGCTTCTTTATACTCTTAGGGCTATGGGAGAATGCGTGCCGATGGGAAGAGTGGAGTTCGTCTATTTTGACGCTGGAGGCGGGCATCGCGCCGCAGCCACTGCCCTCCGCATCGTCACCGAGCAACAGCTCCAATGGAACGTCCAGCTGATGAACCTCCAGGAGTTACTCGACGGCATCGACCCCGTTCTCAAGCTTACCGGCCTCCGTTTGCAAGACCTCTACAATGGGTTGCTGAAAAAGGGCTGGACTTGGGGGCCGGGATTTGGATTGCGTGTGCTGCAGACCGCCATCCGACTCTACCATCAAGATCAAGTGCGCCTGCTGGAGATGTACTGGCGGAAGAGTCAACCCGCCCTGGTCGTCTCCCTTGTCCCGCATTTCAACCGAGCCATCTTTGAGAGCCTGCGGCGGATTGCGCCCACAACGCCGCTGGTAACAATTTTGACGGATCTGGCCGATTACCCTCCTCACTTCTGGCTTGAGCGGCAGGAGCAGTTTTATATCTGCGGCTCCGAGCGCGCGGTCGCGCAAGCCTGCCATTTGGGTCTTCGCAAAGAGCAGATTTACCAGACCTCTGGAATGATTCTTCACCCCAAATTCTTCCAGCCGATCACCCAGGACCGCGCTGTCGAACGGCAACGCCTGGGCCTGGATCCCGATTTGGCCACCGGGCTGGTAATGTTTGGCGGACAAGGCTCCAGCGTCATGGTGAAAATCGCCAGGAAGCTTGCAGCCTCCAAACTGAACCTTCAATTGATTCTCATTTGCGGCCACAATGAACGGCTGGCCACAGAACTGCGCGGAATCCACGTACGGAAATACGTGGAAACCTTTACTATGGAAGTTCCCTACTACATGCACCTCTCTGACTTCTTCATTGGCAAGCCGGGGCCCGGCAGCATCAGCGAAGCCCTGACCATGAAACTGCCTGTAATCGTGGAGTGCAATGCCAAGACCCTCCCCCAGGAACGCTACAACGCGGCGTGGGTCCTTGAGAAGCAGGTGGGATTAGTGTTGCGCAGTTTTCGCCAAATCACCCAAACGGTTGAGGTACTTCTTGATCCCGCCAATTTCGCCCGTTACCGCAGCAACGCCGCAGCAGTCAATAACCGGGCCGTCTTTGAGATCCCTGGCATGTTGCGCGAAATCGTGACGAGGGCAACGTAGGGGCGGTTCGCGAACCGCCCCTACTCTTGCAGAGCACTGCTGCGTTCCTTTACCCAAACAGCACGCTTAGGCTTTCCGCGTAGGGGTCGCGTGCAATTCCGCGCTCCGTGATGATGGCGGTAATGTAGCGGTGCGGCGTGATGTCAAAAGCCGGATGACGCGCGGGCACGGAGGGGGGAGCGATTTGCACTCCGCCGAGCTGAGTGACCTCCGCCGAGGACCGTTCCTCGATAGGAATCCCCTCTCCGCTGGGCAGGCTTCTGTCAATCGTCGAAAGCGGAGCTGCAACATAAAAGGGGACGTGGTTCTCATGGGCGAGAACGGCCAGGCTGTACGTCCCGATCTTATTCGCAGTGTCCCCGTTGGCCGCGATGCGGTCCGCGCCGACTATCACGGCCTTAATCTGGCCCTGCTGCATGAAATAACCCGCCATGCTGTCGGTGATGAGAGTCACCGGGATACCGTCCTTGGCGAGTTCCCAGGTCGTCAGGCGCGCTCCCTGAAGGTAGGGCCGGGTCTCGTCGGCAAATACCTGGATGTTCTTCCCTTGTGCTACGGCAGCACGAATCACGCCCAAGGCCGTGCCGTATCCTCCTGTGGCCAACGCGCCCGCGTTGCAGTGCGTGAGGACCGTTCCCGAATCCGGCAGGAGGAGAGCGCCGTGACGGCCCATGGCTTCGTTAGTAGCGATGTCTTCGGCAAGAATCCGCTTCGCTTCCTCCTCGAGGTTTATCCTGACCGCTTGCACAACCTGCGCGTCGGTATCGTGACAGGAGAGGGAAGCCTCAAACACCCTGCGCATTCTCTCGATGGCCCAAAAGAGATTGACTGCGGTGGGCCGAGTGCTGGAAAGCGTTTCCGCAATCCGGTCAAAATCGGAGCGTAGCGCAGGAATGGTCCGGGCGTCGGAATTCTTAATCCCCAGGGCAATGCCCATCGCCGCTGCCACGCCGATGGCCGGCGCCCCGCGGATCACCATGGAGCGAATGGCTTCCGCCACTTCACCATAGTCGCGATACGTGCGGTAGATTTCCTCGCCGGGCAGCCGCGTCTGGTCAATCATGCGCACGCCTTCGTCAGTCCACTCAATGGTTTTGAACATTGTTATTGAATGGTCATCTCCGCCTTCACCATGCCTTCACCGGGAACTCTTTCAAGGCGGAAGCCCAGCTTCTCGCACATGCGCCGGGTAACAGAGTTATCAATGAGGAATTCGACCGTCAGGTGTCGGATTTTTTCCTGCTTGGCGACAGCCATCAGGTGGCGTAACAGTTCTTCGCCCAGACCGCGGCGCTGGAATGGGTCGGCGACCAGAATGGCAACCTGCGCATCGTCGGTGCCGGGGACCTTGGTCATTCTGCCTACAGCCATGATTTCCGGCTCGCCGCTGTAGGGATCCTCGTGATCCACCACCAGGGCCAGTTCGCGGTCGTAATCATTGAAGCAGATACGAACCAGCCGCTCGTGCGCGACGCGCTCGCTGAGCGCGATCTGGTGCGTGTAGCGCATCATCACGCTACGCTCGGAGAGCATGTTGTGGAACTTGACCATGAGCGGCTCGTCTTCGGGCCGAATGGGCCGGATGTTGGCCTTCGTGCCATCCTTCATCGTCAAAGCGGTCACGTATTGCGACGGATACGGACGTATGGCGAGCTTGGGGAGTTTGTCTTCTGTGACCTCCGGCCCGTGCACCACGACCCGCGCGTCCAGAGCGACCAGCCGCTCGGAGGAAGCCAGGAGTGGGTTAATGTCAATCTCCTTGATCCAGCGTTGCTCCACAACCAGGTAGCTGAACTGAACCATTAGCTTTTCCAGCGCGGCCATATCCACCGGCTGGCGCCCGCGCACCCCTCGGAGAGCTTGATAAATGCGGGTCTGTTCCATCATGCGCAGCGCCAGCGTGGTGTTCAGCGGAGGAAGCGCCAGCGCGCTGTCCTTGAAAACCTCCACCAACTGCCCGCCGGTTCCAAACAGCAGCACGGGGCCAAACTGCGAATCCAGGCTGCTGCCGATGATCAACTCGTAGCCATCCAAACGGACCATGGGCTGAACCGCCACTCCCTGGAAGTGCTGTGCGCCGACCTTCTCGGTCACCGAGGACTGAATCTTGGCGAAGGCATCCTGCACGGCTTGGGGGTCACACAGGTTCAGGCGCACCCCGCCCACGTCAGTCTTGTGACTGATGGTCTCAGAGTAGAGTTTGAGCACCACCGGATAGCCGAATTCCTCCGCGAGTATGACGGCCTCTTCAGCAGTCGTGGCCACCTCCGTGGGGACGGTGGGAATACCGTAGGCACTCAGAAGCCGTTTGGATTCCACCTCGGTGAGGATGGTCCGTCCTGAGTTGCGAACGTTCTCAATTATTTTTGCAGCTTCCGCCGCGCCGGAGCCCAAGCCGTTAACCACACCTGGCAGTAGCGGGGTTTGGTAAAGACCCTGTAAGTTATAACTGTACTCCCACATGTAGTGGAAGATCTTGGCGGCAGTGTCGGGAAAGGGGAAAGTGGGGATTCCAGCACGATTCAGGATGTCAATCCCGGCCGACACCTCGGCGCCGCCCATCCAACTGGCTAGGAGGGGCTTCCCTTCCAGCTTGGCGTAAGGCTTGAGTTGCTCGGCAATCCGCGTGGGGTCAGTCATGGACTGTGGGGTAAGAACCGCGAGCAGGCCGTTCGTGCTGGGATCTTTCGCGACAATCTCCACCGCCCGAGCGTATCGCTCCGGGGTGGCATCCCCCAGGATATCGATGGGGTTGTTGTGACTCCACTCCTTGGGAAGGAAGCCGTTCAGGGAGTCCATCGTTTGCGGAGCCAATTGCGCCAACTCGCCGCCCTCTGCGATCAGCGAGTCGGTGGCCAGTACTCCAGGTCCCCCGGCGTTGGTGAGGATGGCAAGACTCGGACCCGTGGGGTGGGGCTGCTTGGCCAGCACATCCGCCATGTGGAATAGGTCCCCGATACTCTGCACGCGCAATACGCCGGTGCGCCGAAAAGCCGCATCCAGCACTTCGTCGCTTCCGGCCAGAGAACCTGTGTGAGAGGCGGCGGCCTTGGCCGCTGCCGCACTGCGACCCGCCTTGATCACAATGATGGGCTTGGAAAGTCCCACTTCCCGCGCCGCCGAAAGGAAAGCGCGCGCGTCGCCGATCGTCTCCATATAGATGATGATGCTTCGTGTGCGCGGGTCATCGCCGAGATAATCAATCAAGTCGCCCCAGCCAACATCCGCCATCGAGCCGATGGAGCTGAAAATACTGAAGCCCACCATTTCGCGGAAGCTCCAGTCCAGAACCGCAGTGCAAAGGGCTCCGCTTTGGCTGAGGAAGCCAATGCTTCCTGGGCGAGCCATGGCGCTGGCGAAAGTGGCATTGAGCCCGGTGTTGGGACTCATGATGCCTAAACAGTTGGGGCCGACGATGCGGATCTTGGCCGCCCGGGCCTTGGCCACAATCTCATTTTCCAGTCTGGCGCCTTCCGGGCCGAGTTCCTTGAACCCCGCGGAGATGATGATGACGCCCTTCACGCCCGCTGCGGCGCAATCGTCCATCACTCTCGATACGGTTGAGGCAGGAGTGACGATCACAGCCAGGTCGATCGGCTCCGGAACCTCGAGCAAATTGGGATAGGCTTTCACTCCTAGAACCTGCGCCCGCTTCGGGTTCACCGGAAAGACGGTCCCTCCGAAAGGATTGCTGATCAGGTTCCAAAACGTGGTACGGCCGACGCTTCCAGGATTCTCCGTGGCGCCAATCACCGCAACCGCTTCCGGCGAAAAGAAAACGTCTAGCGGGTGCTTGCGGCGATGCAGGATGTCATGGGCAGATTCAAATTTCGGTATCGCAGTTGGTTTCATTACAAATATCTCCTAGATGACTAAATGACTTAAATTAAAGATCGAAATAAGCTAACCATAATACTCGAAAGTCGAAGAGCTGAGAGTCAAAGAAAGTCGAGGAGTCGAGAGTCGAGGAGTCGAAGAGCTGAAAGGCGAGACCCCACGAAAGTCGAAGAAAGTCGAAGAGTCGAGAGTCGAAGAGTTGAAAAGCTGAAAGACGGCACCCGACGAAAGTCGAAGAGCTAAGAGTCAAAAGGCGAATTTCTGAACTCCTCGACTCTTCGACTCTCTTCAACTCTTCAACCCTTCAACTTTCGATGGCTGGCCGGTGGCGGTCAATCCAGTAAAACCAGGGGACGAACAGCCAACCACAAAGAGCCCCGGTCTTCAGCGCCTTCAGGCTGGGCGGGGGAGGACCAAAGACGTTCGCAAGGTAGAGAATGACGAAAACAGTTATCAACGCCCAAAAAGCGATAACCCCGGTCTTGTCCTTGGCCCGCGTGCTCCTGAGGTAGATCGCCACGCCTGCAACAAACATCGCGCCTTCAATAAGCAGCGTCGCAGGAAGCGAATTCCACAGGCCCAAGCCGATGAAGACCCGCCCACCGGGATAGAGCGGCATGTCAGGCCGGTGGGAAATGACGTCGAGAATCCAATGGCTCATCACGCAAGCCCAGATCACGAACGCGCCTCTCGGGTATCGTTTGACGATGAGGTAGAGCCCGGCAAACAATGACGCCCACCCAATATCAGCCAGGAGACTGTGCGAGATGGGATAGGAAACAAATTCCAGTGGTGTGACCGCCGTAATACGCGGCACGATTCGGACCTGTTCCCACCCCAGGAGCAAAAAGATGGGCCACAACAGATCGGCGAATTCGACCGCCACAGCCAATGTGCCTAATGAAGTTCTGGGAGCTGCCCTCTTCGCCGCTAACGCTACTGCGATGTGCCCGATGAACATTTCTCTCCCGGGAGAGCCTGAACCCTTCATTGTACACAGAGGTCCCAACAACGCAAAGCATGACCCGGAAGAATACGCGAATACGCGACGTTTGCCCTGTAGCTACATATGGAGTTATACTAGGTGGTCGTGAAGTTCGAATGGGATGCGCGGAAAAACGAAGCCAACATCCGTAAACACGGATTCGACTTCCACGATACGTGGGAAGTGTTCCAAGGACCGCTCCTGGCGAGGCTTGATGAGCGCAAGGATTACGGCGAGGACCGGTGGCAAGGTGTTGGGCTGCTGAGAGGCGAAGTGGTGGTTGTGATCTTTACCCAACGGCAGCCGGGCATCATTCGGGTTATTTCACTTAGGAAGGCAAAGAAGCATGAGCGTGAAGGCTTCGAGAAAGCGCTCCAGGACTGATTGGCAGCGCATCGAGACAATGAAAGATCAGGACATCGACGTGTCTGACAATCCTGAACTGGGCGAGCAGTTCTTTAGGGAGGCCATCTGGTGGCCCGGCCCCAAGCAACAAATTACCTTGCGACTTGATCCCGATGTCCTGGCGTTCTTCCGCAAGGGTGGCCGCGGCTACCAGACGACCATCAATGCGGTGCTGCGCAAATACGTCGAAGCGCGCAAAACGCGTGCGCGTTGAATCCGCCCGCGGCTCCAGGAAGGCGAGCCGTTCTTACCTGCTCGCCGCGCGCATGACCCGGAAGAATCCGAACGGTCCCAGGAGTCGGCTTGCCGTCAGGACGCCGCCCATTAAAGCGCCCATGATGCCGGGCGAGTCCGCATCGGTGCCCGTTAGATACAGGTTTCGTACGGGTGTGTTGACCCCAAGCCATTTCATCCGATAGCGATTCGGCGTGCCAGGATAGCTGTAAATGCAACCCAACGGCGCCCCAGTGAAGTATTCGAACGTCAAGGGAGTGCCCAGTTCGGAGTATTCGACCAGGTCACGGAATCCTGGATAATGCTGCTCCACAATATCAATCAAAGCCTGAGTCATGCGGCTTTTGGCGGATTCGTAATCTACGGACCGTCGGCGCCAGGGTTCTTCGCGGTAGGCTTCGAGGGAGCGGTAATCCAAAGGAGCGATGATCTCTGCTGTGTGCCGCTGCGCGCGCGAATCCTTGAGGGAGGGAAAGGAGAGATAGGCAAACATTGCCCAACCGTCGAGCAGTTCGTTCCGCCGGGCGTACATCTCGTCGTGATCAAAAGAGGAAAAGATCCAGTGATTCTCGCCCTGAAAGCCAAGTTCGCGGGGGTCGCGTCGCAAGCCAAGGAATAACTCGACCACCTCGAAGCCTTCGGGCGGTGACTCTAGCTCGTCAAGGAAAGGGAAAGGCTCCGAGGATGGGAGCAAACGGGTGAAGGTGTTCCACGCCCCCGCGTCAGACACGACGACCGGCGAGCGAAATTCGGCGCGGCCGCCCTGCTTGCCTTTCTTGACGTTCACTTCCACGCCCACAGCACGGTTGCCTTCCAGAAGGATGCGGGTGACCTCGTGGTTGGGCAGCAGTTCACCGCCGGCTTGGCGGATCACCGCGCCGGCTGCCTTGGCGATTTCGCCCGCACCACCATCTGGATACCACGCTCCATCGAAGTAATGGGTGGCGATGATCGCATGAGTGACGAAAGCACTTTGACTCGGAGGCAACCCGTAGTCTGCCCATTGCGACGCAACCACAGCCCGGAGCCTCGGGTCTCGGAAACGCCTCTCCAGATATTGCCGCGTGGCCGCTAAGGGCAGACCAGAGGTTAGCCGGTTTACGGCCCGCATAATCCAGCTTAGGGGCGCGGGCAAAGCGCTCTCCATGATGTAACGGGTGTGCCAGCTCATGGCTGAGTTCAGGTCGCGAAAATACTGTTCGATGGCGGCGCGCTCGCTCGGAAATGCCTGGCTCAAGGCCTCTCGGAAGTTTGTTTCGCCTTTGGGCACGCAGAACTGGAGGTCTGGGTAGACGAATTGGTCGTAGCCCTTGGGCATCGAATTCCATTTGACGCCACTATTGGTGATGAAATCAAACAGCCGGCGTCCCATCATGCCTTCGCCCATCTGGCCAACATAGTGAAGGCCGACATCCCACGACCAGCCGCCCGGGCGGGTGAATGTGTGCGTGAAGCCGCCGATCTTGAAATGACGCTCGAGCACGAGCACACGCCACTTGCTCAGCCTTGCCATAATGCTGGCAAATGCCAGTGCGCCCATGCCGGAGCCAATCACGATTGCGTCAAAGTCGTTGCGATCCGACATTTGTTATTACCTCGGGTTCGCGTTCCGGCTGCCTATCAGCTTGCTCAGGATAACACGGGAATGGCTTCTTTCAGCACCCCTCACATTAAGGATTGCCCCTCAGGGCTCCGCCGGAGCCGGGAGCGAGGCAGTGCCGACTTGGTTTTCAAAGTCTGCGGCTTTTCGGTCTTTATTGCCTAAGAACCGCAGATCTTGGGAAGGGGGTCTGCAGTATACTGTTACAAGCATAAGAATTTGGTGAAGCGAGAGCGGGTTGTCCAGCAGGGTGACATTAATAATTTAGCGAGAGGGAAAAGCGCTTTCTATTAGGGATAAGGAGAACTATGGGCATTCGCACCAGCATCGATCTGAAGCTTGACCTGTCCTCCGCCTTCAACGCGTTGGTCGGAGAGTTGTCAACGGCTCTGTCAGAGCTCGGGATGCAGTTTGAAGCAGGAGTCCACGGCCGCGTCATGGAGGGCTCGACGGAAGTGGGACATGTAATCGGCTGGCAACCGGGAGAACAGATCTTACTGGAGTGGCACGGGGCTGATTGGCAGCCGGCTGAAGTGGCGACTGTTGAACTGCGATTCGAACCGATTGAGGGTGGCACTCGTGTGACGCTGGAGCATCCGGAGTGGGGCAGCGTGCTGGGCGGCCAAGGGGATGAACTTGCGGGCTGGTTTGCCAGCGAGGTTGCGGCCCCTCTGCTTCGCGCCATGGCCCCAAGGCGCTTGGGCGATTGGATCACCGATCGCAGGGCCCGGCGCCCGTCAGGGGCGCAAGCGCGCGCATTTTATCGCGACCCTCTCTACCACCGCCCGAACTTCAAGGCAATTCTGAAGGTACTTGGGCTAAGGCATGACGACTATTTACTCGAGGTCGGTTGCGGAGGCGGGGCATTCCTTGAGGATGCACTGAGGAGTGGCTGCAAAGCGGCAGCCATCGATCACAGTCCTGACATGGTCAGACTGGCGCGCGATGTTAACCGCGAGGCAATCAGCCAGAACAGGCTTGAAATTCGCGAGGGAGATGCCCATTCACTCCCCTACCCCGATGGGATATTCACATGCGCGGTGATGACCGGCGTTTTTAATTTCCTACAGGATCCCCTGAAGGCGCTCTCCGAGATTCGACGAGTGCTTGCGGCTGGGGGGCGCTTTGTACTCTTTACCGGCTCAAAAGAGCTACGAGGGACACCGGCAGCGCCGGAGCCGGTGGCATCGCGCTTACATTTTTATGAGGACCAGGAACTGGAAGAGCTCGCGCGAAAGGCAGGATTCAATGATGCCAAATTCGAGCGGCCTGACTTTGAGCAGTTCGCGCGCGAGGTGGGAATTCCCGAAGAAATGCTCGGACTTTTCAAGGGACGCACGGGCGGCCAGCTACTGCTCGCCCGTAAGCGAAAATGAGCATCCCCCCGGCGTCATTCCGAGCGCAGCGAGGAATCTCGCTCTGATTCTTTCCTCCACGCAAGCCGCACTCAAAAAGCGAGATTCCTCGCTGCGCTCGGAATGACAGCAGGGAGAGTTCTTTTGCCTTTCCGGTGTTTCAGCAAGGCGCTAAACCTGAAACTCGCGCTTGACCTTCTCCGATTTCTCGGCGACTGAGCGCGCCAGCTCTTCCTTGTAGGAGCCGAGCTTCTGGGCGAGTTCGGCATCCGAGGTAGCGATAATCTCAATGGCGTATATGGCGGCGTTGATGGCGCCCGGCTTGCCGATGGCCGTGCAAGCGACGGGGACTCCGGCCGGCATCTGCACGGTGGAGAGCAGCGCGTCGAGTCCTGCGAGCGTGGTGGTGGCCATAGGAACTCCGATGACAGGCAGCGTGGTCTCGGCCGCGATCACGCCCGCCAGATGGGACGCTCCTCCGGCGCCCACGATGATAACCTTGAGGCCGCGCTGGATGGCCGTCCGAGCATACTCCGAAGTCCGTACTGGCGAGCGATGCGCGGAAGTGATCTCAATCTCAAAGGGCACGCCGAACTTCTTCAGCATGCGCGCGGTTTCCGTCATCATGGGCAAGTCCGTGTCACTGCCCATGACGATACCCACTAACGGCTTCTCAGACATGCAAGTCCTCCCGCACCTGCTCACCTCTTGAGGGTTGAAGATCCCAGGTTAGCTTGCGCCGCGCGAAACCGGCGCCTCTCCTGTGCGCCCGCGGGAGACGCTGGTTCGCGAGTCACGGGAAAGTCGCCTCAGACCTTTCGCGCCGATGTCGCGACGGTAATGCATTCCTGCGAAGTTGACCTTGCCTACCGCCGTGTAGGCGCAGGCGATGGCGGAAGGCAGATCTTCGGCCGTCGCCGTCACCCCCAGCACTCGCCCGCCTGTGGAAAGCAATTGAAAGTCCTGGAACTTCGTCCCCGCGTGAAACACCTTGACGCCGCCGTGAGTTTCAGCCGCGTCAATGCCGGTGATGGGTTTCCCGACCTCCGGCTTGCCGGGGTAACCTTTGGAGGCAAGCACTACGCACACCGAAGGGTTTGGGCTCCAATGGGGTTCGAGGGTGACCAGACGATCCTCGCTCAGTGCCACAAGAAGCTCCACCAAGTCAGAGCGCAGGCGCATGACGATGGGCTGAGCCTCCGGGTCGCCCATGCGCACGTTGTACTCGAGGAGCTTCGGCCCTTCCGCCGTGAGCATCAAACCACAATAGAGGAAGCCTTGGTAAGGCGTGCCCTCCGCCACCATTCCGGCAAGGGTGGGAGCAACAATGTCTCTGATGATGTCGGCACGAAGGGATTCATCCAGAATCGAATCCTCACTGTAAGCGCCCATGCCCCCGGTGTTGGGGCCTTGGTCGTTGTCAAAGACGGCCTTGTGGTCCTGGGTCGGGACCAGCGGCAAAATCGCGCGGCCATCGGTAAGAACAATAAAGGAGACTTCTTCACCCACCAGCGTTTCTTCCAAAATAACTCTCTCACCCGCCGCACCCAAGGTCCGCTGGCGCATGAACTCGTCCAGAGTCTTTTCCGCTTCTTCACGCGTGTGAGCGATCACCACCCCTTTCCCCGCTGCTAATCCATCCGCTTTAATCACCACCGGCGAGCCAAACTCCACCAGTGCTTTGACGGCCTGGTCAAAACTCTCGGCAACCTTGAACCGCGCGGTCGGGATCGAGTGGCGCTGCATGAACTGTTTGGAAAAAACCTTGCTGCCCTCGAGCTGGGCTGCCGCCTGGGTGGGGCCGACAATCATCCTGCCAGCCCGCCTGAACTCATCCACCACACCAGCCACAAGCGGAGCCTCCGGCCCCACAACCGTAAGGTCAGCCTTGACCTCGTTCGCCAGTTCGAGGATCTGTGCAGGATTCGAGACGTCCACGGGCCGGCACTCCGCCTCCTGCGCAATGCCAGCATTACCCGGGGCGCAATAGATCTCATCCATGAGCGGACTCTCGCGCAGCTTCCAGGCCAGCGCGTGCTCTCGTCCTCCGGAACCAATCACCAGTATCTTCATAGAGTGGCGTACACTAACGAGAACTTAGGCTTTTGTCAATCACAGAAATGAGCATGGCAGAAATAGCCGTTCCGCTCCGACAGGTGGCAAGTGACGTAGCGCGAGCGTCTCGCCCGCTGTGGCGGGAGCGTCCCGCTCCCGCCGCCGGGAAGTTTCCGTCTACCCGTGGAAAGAGGGGTCGATCGAGAGGTAAGACGAGGCGCGAAAGAGCGCAGGCAGGATGCCCGCGCGCCAGCGGGCGAGACGCCCGCGCCACGTCGGCAGCCCATTCCCGGTACACCCGTCTTTTCTACGATGCCAAATTCTGGCACTGCGCTGGCTACGAGGGGGTTTGGGTGAGGTGTATAATAGGAGCATGGGAGCAGAAGTTATCCCCAAGTTGACCTACGAAGAGTTCCGCCAACTTCCCGACGACGGGAAACACTACGAACTGATACACTGAGAAGTGCACTTGTCTCCCTCCCGAAGCACTAAACGCCAGATGATTCTCGGGAATACTTCCGTGAGCCTTGGAACCCATGTGAAGAGCGCCCGGCTAGGTGTACTGTTTCCTGCACCGCTCGCCGTTTGCTTGAATCCAGAAACCGCCCTTCAACCCGATCTGCTTTTCATCTCCGCAGAACGGGTCGGGATAGTTCAAGAGAATTTCGTTGCCGGTGCGGCTAACTAGTGTAATGTGTCACAGATGTCCTCACTTATAATAAGTAAGCTTCCCAGCCCCCGTATCCCGACCCCGGGCGCCTGGTGCCTGCCCTTTTGTCTCCTGCACTTTCGTCTTGACACGTGGACCAACTCATGGTAGCCTATCCTCGTTGTCGAAGGAGAGCGCCGGCAAGCGGACGCAGCAAGCGAACGGAATGGACCTGGCAAGAGGGAAAAAGGCGCGGAAATGGGAAAAAGATACTATTTTGACGAAACGAACCTACCGATCTAGTGCAAATAAAGGATTTAGCTTTTTAAAACGCTGAAAACGAACTGGTTTTTGAATGCAAAAACGCCAAAACGAACTCGAAAAAGCGGCCAAAAACCCACCTTTTGTGCGAAATCGAAGTCAAATTCGTGGGTCGAAAGGCGCCGGCGGATGGGCAAGTACAAGGAGGCTACAGGAGCTTCCAATCTGACGTCTCCAGGCATCAGAAATCCGCCGAGCGCGGAGCTTCGCTGTGGGGCATTCGACCGGGGTCGCCAAATGCAAAGAAGCGTTAGACGCGCTACACTAGAATGGTTTCTTGCCTTGCGGGCAGGGTTCTAACTTATGGTCTCGGGCTTTACAGAGAAATATGACGTGGTGGTTGTGGGCGCGGGGCACGCGGGCTGCGAGGCCGCGATGGCGGCGGCGCGCATGGGCCTGAAGACCGCGCTCTACACGATCAACCTCGACCTGATCGCACAGATGAGCTGCAATCCTGCCGTGGGCGGCATCGCCAAGGGCCACCTGGTGCGCGAGATCGACGCGCTGGGCGGGGTCATGGGCGAGGTGATTGACGCCGTCGGTATCCAGTTCCGTTTGCTCAACACCAGTCGCGGGCCGGCCGTCTGGTCGCCGCGCGCGCAGGCAGACAAGAAGCAATACCGCGCGAGGATGCGCCAGGTGCTCGAATGCGAGCCGAACCTGCGCATCAAGCAGGCGGAGGTGGTGGATTTGCTGCTGGAGGATTCCGTAGGGGCGGTTCGCGAACCGCCCCTACGGGGGACCAACTGCGTGCGTGGCATCCGGCTGCTGGATGGGCGCAGGGTGGAGGCCGGCGCGGTGATCGTCACCACGGGCACCTTTCTGAATGGCCTCATCCACTGCGGGGAAAACAAGTATCCTGCCGGGCGTTCGGGCGAGGCTCCCGCCGTCATGCTGGGAGAGGCGCTGCGCCGGCTGGGCTTCGAAATCGGACGCCTCAAGACCGGCACGCCCCCGCGTCTCGACGCGCGCACCATCGACTTCTCCAGGTTCCAGGTGCAGGCGGGTGACCCCATTCCCACGCCCTTCAGCTTCCGCACCAAGGCCATCACGCAAGCGCAGACTGTCTGCTGGATCGGCTACACCAACGCCGAGACGCACCGCATCATCAGCGAGAACGTCCACCGCGCGCCCCTCTATTCCGGCCAAATCAAGGGCATCGGCCCGCGCTACTGTCCTTCCATCGAAGATAAAATCGTCAAGTTCCCGGATAAGCCGCAGCACCAGCTTTTTCTCGAGCCCGAGGGAATGGACACGAACGAGATTTACGTCAATGGCATGTCCACGTCGATGCCCATAGATGTCCAGGTGGCTATGGTGAAGTCCATCCCGGGTCTCGAGAATGCAGAGATGATCCGCCCCGGCTACGCCATCGAATACGATATGGTGCAGCCCACTGAGCTTTACCCGTGGCTCGAGACGAAGAAGCTCCGCAACCTCTTCCTGGCGGGCCAGATCAACGGCACGACGGGCTATGAGGAGGCTGGCTGCCAGGGGATCATGGCGGGAATCAACGCCGGGCTGCGCGTGCAGGGAAAAGACCCGGTGATGATCGAGCGCACACAAGGGTACACGGGCATCCTCATTGACGATCTGGTGAGCAAGGGCGTGGATGAGCCCTACCGCATGTTCACCTCGCGCGCGGAATTCCGCCTGCACCTGCGCATCGACAACGCTGACGAGCGCCTGACGCCTATCGGCTTCCAGGTGGGGACCATCCGGCAGAAGGATTACGAAGCGTTCCTGGAGAAGCAGGCGCGAATCTCCGCCGCCACCAAGTTCCTGCTCGAAACCCGCCTCGACCCCGCTGCCCGCCTGGGGCGCGCGATTTACGCGCAACTCGGGCTCATGTCCGGCGGACAATTCACCGCGCCCTCGCCGCTCACCGGCGCGCAGCTCCTGAAGCGCCCCGAGCTCAAAATCGAAGACTTGATGGCATGGATCGGTGAAGGGCTGCGTTCTGTAGCGGCGGTCTATGACCGCCGGGCCGTGGCGCCGGGTCTCAGCCCAACGCCCGATGTAGTGGCGGGTTTACCCCGCCATGCCACGAATGGCGATGCAAAATCGCCGCTACTTTCCCGGGAGGAAGCCCGCCGCATCGAAACCGATTTCAAGTACGAAGGCTATCTCCAGCAGCAAGAAAAACAGATGGAGCGAATGAAGCGCGCCGAGTCGCGTCGCATCCCAGACTGGTTCGATTATAAGAAAGTCTCCGGCCTCTCACGCGAGGTGGTGGAGAAGCTTGCCCGTGTGCGTCCGCTCACCCTCGGCCAAGCCTCCCGCATCCCCGGCATCACGCCCGCCGCCGTCTCACTGGTCAACTGCTACATCGAGATCTTCCAGCGCCGCGCGGCCGAACAGGCTAGCGTGTAGGGCAGGCTTCGTCCTTTCACCCTGCGGGTTTTCCAGTTCTCTGAAGAATCTATCGATGTGGTCTGCTCAGCTTCCATTTCAGAAAGGTTTCGCCGCAGCACCCTACGGTTCGATGAGAGGTGGCAGCTGACGGGCGTGGCGATAGACATCTCGGAGACGACTCACGTGATTGGCCACCCGCTCCCAGCGCTCCAATTCTTCACCATAACGTGCCAGGATATTGTCGAGGAAATACGGCCTGTTTTCCGCCAGCCAAAGTTTCCTGTAGTGGGCCGCCAGCAAGGTGGTCTGGTCGCGCATGTCCTGGAGCAAGCCATTGGTTCCGTTAATTCGCTCCAGGATATCGTCGACCTTATCGGCTTGCGCAGAATTGGCTTGCGCCTGGGAGTAGAGGTCCACAATGTATTTTGCGTAGATGGCCTTTTGGCCTAGGAAATCGAAGCGCCGAGCGGCAAAGTCCACATAGTCCAGCAGGTCCTGGTTGCGGCGCGCGAGGTGGGAATTAGTGATGAGATCGGCAATCACGTCTTCAGCCAGAAGCCGAATCTGATGCGTGGCCGGTTCCATCTCGCCATAAGTCTGCTGCCCCTCGGGGCTCAAGGCGTCAACCCAGGTCAGCCAGTCCTCGCCGTCCGAATGGACGGCGCCCTGGAGCAGCCGATGGACCTCTGTAAGGGTCTTGATCTCCGTGGCGAAGTGATGGTCATGGGCACGGTAAAAGACCCAATCCCATGCATCGGAGAACTGCTGGTCATCCACAGTTTTCTGCCAGGACTGCGCGGCGCCGTAGACCAAGCCGTACCAGGTGAAGTTCACCATGCTTTCGCCATCGTCCATCCAGGTGGTGTTAAAGACACCGGAGGCGCCCAGTTCTTTTCCGTCCGTCACGAATTGCCGGATATTGGGCAGGGCCACCGCATAGTCCGGGAAAATGCGGTTCCAGTTGCTCACGCCCGGTGCCACCCAGGTTTCAAGCCCCACGTCGCGGAAGGGCTTAATCTCGTTCGCGAAGGATGGCTTCGCATCGTAGTCCCAGGGGACCGCGATCATGTCGTGCGGTAAGTCCTTGAGATGCTCAGGGTGCTGAACGCCCATATCGCCCCAGAAAAGGACCTTGCGATGGTAGGCACTCAAGTTTTCGTCGATTTTCCGAAGGTAGTCGATGTAGACGCTGCCGTAGCCGAGTTTCTCAATCTCTGCCTTGGTCCGGCCCTGGCCCAGCTCAAAAGTCTCATCGGCCCCGATATGGAAGAACGGTCCCGGAAAAACGGAAGCGAGGTCCGCAAACATTTTCCCGATGAAAGTGAAGGAGGCCGGGACGGAGGGCGAGAGCACGTGGCCGTAAGGGACTTCGACCATGTCCTGGAACTGCTCATTCTGAAGCGCCAGGTGCAGGTGCCCGAAGGACTCCTGCTCAGGGACGACCACCACGTGATATTGTTTGGCGAAGTTAACGAGTTCGGTGGCTTCCTGCGGAGTAATGGCGCCGCCCGGAGCTGCGGCTAAGGGCAGGCTGGGGTAGGCAAACGTGTTCTCCATGTAAAGCGAGAACAGGTTCACTTTGTATTCGGCCAGCAACGTGATTTCCCTCTCAAAAGAAGCCAGGGTGGGGATAGGGCCGCGGCTAATGTCGATGCTCACGCCGCGCCAACGCATGGCGGGCCAATCTACCACTCGCACCACCGGGGCCTCTGCGCCGCCTCCCGGCGTCCGCTGAAGCAATTGCCGAAGCGTCTGGACGCCGTAAAAGACGCCCGCTGCGGTCTTACTCACAATTGAGGCTTCGCGGGAAGTCACCACCAGGATGTAGCCTTCCTCTTCGGCTTGGGGCGGCAGGCTCAACCCCGACTCGCCCAGAATGCGCCTTCCCGCCTGATTCTCGGGGCGTGCCAGCACAATGCGGGGCCAACCAGCTCCCTTTGCTCCCACGCTGGCGGCAACACCACCCAGTGAATCCAGCTCCTGAGCGAGAAGCGAAGCGGCAAAGCGGTCTTCCTCCTCGTTGCTTGCAACCTCGATACTGACGTGCGCCCCCACCCGGAATACTCCTTGACCCACTTCAAGTTGGTTCGGGTACGGGGTGAGCGGGAGGCTGGACGAGAAAAGGGACGAACTAAAGAACACCAGAGCAAACAATAGGCTGGAGAATTCTCTGTTCACAGTGAAACCTTCCTAGTGGAGTCGGTTGGCCGTACCCTTGGCCGGCATTCCCGTCACGGAACCCCGGGAAGCTGTGAGTTTACACCCTGCCGCCTCCTTTTGACACGTTCTCCGTCAGCTCGGTGCGCAGCATTGTCATTCCGAGCGCAGCGAGGAATCTCGCTCTGGGCCGGGCGGGATCACGCACGCTGGCGGTGCGCCGAAGACGCTGTCAGAGCGAGATTCCTCGCTGCGCTCGGAATGACACGGACCGAGACTAAATCCCTCAACCAATACGTCGCGCGCCTGTCGGGGCATGAAGGTGTGCGATGCGGGGACCTTGGGAGGTGCGAAACATGGGCTGAAAAGGGACAAAACACCTCCGCCAGGGTCTTTTACATGAATTTAACAAGGCAAGAGCAACCGTCTATCCCCCAGGAACGTATTAGCTTTATCAGGCAGTTTCAGAGGGTAGATGGTCTGATTCCGTTGGTTGTCGTGCTATTGTTATGGGTAGTACTCACATCGGGTTGGAAGTTGCCGCCACGTGACTTCACCGACTCGCAATTCTGACAGGAAGGGAGGGGCTCAGCCCCGCTCGGCCTCCTGTCTCAGCAGAGGTTGAAAATGAGGAAGGGAACCTGTCGGCGACTTATGAACGTAGATGCAAAGAGGGTCATTACGTCTCTCTGCAGAGGCTTCCTCGTATTCAGTCTTGTTGCGATTGGACGTGGCCAGACGCCAAGTCCCACCTACAAGGCCATAGGAGCGGTGGTGAGTGTCGAGCCGACCGGCTTCACCATCCAGACCGATTCCGGAACGCGCCTCACGGTGTTGCTCTCCAATCAGGCCATCCTTCTCCGTGTCGCTCCCAATGAGAAAACCCTGAAAAATGCCACGAAGATTAATGCCGGGGACATCAGCGTAGGCGACCGCATTCAGGTTCGGGGACACATTTCAGACGACCAGAAGACCCTCCTCGCCACCGCCGCGATCGTCATGAGCAAAGAGGACCTTGCCCGGAAGCACGAAGCGGAGCGCGCTGACTGGCAGCGTGGCG
>Ga0326727_10010306_pt1 | contig 22358 bp, 18 predicted proteins | sample MB2enrmetagenome_FD_207643 | JGI IMG/M metagenome (GOLD analysis project Ga0326727, IMG submission 207643) | Lab enriched peat soil microbial communities from McLean, Ithaca, NY, United States - MB29MY | ecosystem: Environmental > Terrestrial > Soil > Wetlands > Peat | place: USA: New York...
CCGCCGGAATGCGCCCCATCGAGAGCGGGCGGAAGCCGCGGGGATCGCGCACGGCAAAAACCCGGTCCGGGGTCAGCATCACCAGCGAAAAAGCGCCTTCAATGCGGCGCAGCGCGTCGATCACGGCATCCACCAGCGTCTGTTCGCGCGAGTGGGAGATCAGGTGCAGGATGACTTCGGTGTCGCTGGTGGCATGAAAGATCGAACCCTGGGCCTCCAGGCGGCCGCGCAGTTCGGCGGCATTCACCAGGTTGCCGTTATGCGCGATCGCAATCGATCCTTTGTTGCAATCCACACAAAAGGGCTGGGCGTTTAAGATGGCCGAATCGCCGGTGGTCGAGTAACGCGTATGGCCGATCGCCAGCGGGCCCGCCAGTCGCTCCAGCACCGGAGCGGTGAATATATCTCCCACCAGGCCCATGCCCTTTTCCAGGTGGAGGCGCATGCCGTTGGATGCGGCGATTCCCGCTGATTCCTGGCCGCGGTGCTGCAAGGCATGAAGCCCAAGGTAGGTGATCTTGGCGGCTTCGGGATTCTGATAAACCGCTACTACCCCACACTCTTCACGAAATTTGTCTTGAGCCATTGTCCCACCCGGTACCTGTCCAGTAGCCAATCTCTTCGCCGCCGAGGATACGGAACAACCTGACCGCATTGGTATCTCGATCGGTGTTGCCCGGCGCGAATCAGCGGTCGGCAAATCATTACTAGTCGCCTGACACGAGTGCGGTTTCCAGGTGCAAAGCACGCTCCAGGCCGTGTGCCCAGGCATCGCAAAGGCGGGACACCGGCGCCGACACCACCCGCTTGTCGTCTACCGCGATCTCCAGGTTGTCAGGAACGGTTTCTCCGATCACGTCCACCGCTACCCCGTATTTTACCCCGATTTGCTCCAATTCCCGGAGGTTTTCCGGAGGGCAGGAAACCACGATCCGGCTGGCGTCTTCGCCAAAAATCAGGAATTCGGCAGGGAGTTCCCGCCCGCTTAGATGAATGCGGGCGCCGATCCGATGCAGGAACCCGCTCTCGGCCACGGTTACCCCCAGGCCGCCATCGGAACAGTCGTGGGCGGAGTCGACCAGGCCTCGCTGCGCCAATTCGACCATGCACTTTTGCAGCGCAGCTTCCTTCTCCAGCTCCAGCGCGGGTGGGAATCCCCACACCGTCCCGAGAATCGACTTGGCGTACTCCGAGGAACCGAACTCGGCTTCGACGTCGGCTAGATCGCCCGGTTCCGAGCCGCGCAGCAGCACGATGCTGCGGCCGGGCGCCTGAAAATGAGGGGACAAGGCGTGCTGGACGTGATCGAGAATGCCCACCACTCCGACCACCGGAGTGGGGTAAATACCCTCGCCCAGAGTCTCGTTGTAAAAACTGACGTTGCCGCCGGTAATCGGACACTCAAGCTCTTCACAGGCGCGGGTCAAGCCGTCGACCACCTGCGAAAATTGCCACATGATAGGCGGCTTTTCGGGATTGCCGAAGTTCAGGCAATTCGTGGCCGCCACCGGCACGGCGCCGGCGCAGGCTACGTTGCGGGTCGACTCCGCCACCGCATGCATGGCGCCCAGCCGCGGATCCAGCCAGCACCAGCGGCCGTTGCCATCCAGCGCCATGGCCAGGCCGCGATCCGTGCCCTTGATGCGGATCACTCCCGCATCGCCCGCGCCCGGCCCTTCCACGGTATTGGTCAACACCATGGAATCGTACTGTTCTTCAATCCAGCGCATGGAGCAGAGGTTGGGCGCGGACAACAGGCGCAATAAATCCTCGGTCAGGTCGGCCGATTCTCCCAGGCGGACGAAAGCGGGCTTTTCCCGTGGGACCGGCGGCTCCCAACGTTCCAGCGGTCGTTCGTAAAGCGGCGCCGCATCGGTCAAGGCAGGATTGGGAATCTCGGCCACGACCCGGCCGCCCTGAAGAACCCGCATTTTGTTGTCGGCGATCACCCGGCCGATGGTTACGGCATCCAGACCCCACTTCTGGAAGACCCGAAAGACTTCTTCCTCACGGCCCTTTTCCGCTACCAGCAACATGCGTTCCTGCGATTCGCTGAGCATGATCTCGTACGGGGTCATGCCGCTTTCCCGCTGCGGCACCCGATCCAGTTCGATCTCCACCCCAACGCCGCCCCGGCCGCCCATCTCGCAGGTGGAACAGGTAAGCCCCGCCGCTCCCATGTCCTGAATCCCGACTACCGCCCCCGTCTGCATCGCTTCCAAGCACGCTTCCAGCAGCAGTTTCTCCAGAAACGGATCCCCTACCTGTACATTGGGGCGTTTGGCCTCCGACGTCTCGCTGAATTCTTCGCTGGCCATGGTGGCCCCGTGGATCCCGTCGCGGCCGGTCTTGGCGCCTACATAGATCACCGGGTTGTCCACCCCGGAAGCCCGCGCATAAAAGATGCTGTCCTTGCGCATCAGACCCAGAGCGAAGGCGTTAACCAGCGGGTTATTCGAGTAACATTCTTCGAACTTGGTCTCGCCTCCCAGATTGGGCACGCCAAAGCAATTGCCATAGCTGGCGATGCCGCTGACTACCCCTTCCAGGATCGAGTGATTGCGGCGTACCGTCGCTTCGTCTTCCGGCGCCGAAGACGAGATCGGTCCGAAGCGCAGCGAATCCATTAGGGCCACGGGCCGGGCGCCCATGGTGAAGACATCGCGCAGAATGCCGCCTACGCCGGTGGCGGCGCCCTGGAATGGCTCGATAAACGAGGGATGGTTGTGCGATTCGATTTTGAAGGCGCACGCCCAGCCTTCACCGACATCGATGATGCCGGCGTTCTCTCCCGGTCCCTGTACCACCCGGCGGGAACGCGTCGGCAGACGCTTCAGATGGATGCGCGACGACTTGTAGGAGCAGTGCTCACTCCACATCACGCTGAAGATCCCCAGCTCGGTCAGGGTCGGCTCACGTCCCAGCAAGTCCAGGATCTTCCGGTATTCGGCGTCGGTCAGGCCATGCTCACGGACAAGTTCGGGAGTAATTGGCTCTCGGTCAGGCGTTGCTTCGGGCATCTTTATCTATTGGTCCATTTCGTCCTGAGTTGTGCGCGAACGCGTATGGAAGTGCTCGTTTACGCTCAGTTCATTGTACGAGACCGGACCAGTTTGAAAACTTAAATTTAGGATTTTGTAAATTTCGGATTTGAGAATTCGGATTTAGGACTTCCTTGTTGCTACTTCGTCGTTAGTCGTTGGCCAAAGACCAAAGACCAACGGCCAACGACTGCGAGGTGCCTGTCAAATCCCAATCGACCATTTCCCGTTTCCGTTAGGCGCAATCCCTTATCGGCATGTCCATTGTCCGCGGTCGGGCAACGGGAAACGGATAACGGGAAACGGGGTTCACCTACGCCGCCCGTTTGCTTCCCGATTTCTCTTCCACGGCTGCAGGCGCCATACCCGGTTGCCGGTTGCCGCCCTCCAGTGCGATGTGAACCAGGGCGGTACTCAAGACCGATGAACTCAGGCCCTCGACAAATACCTCCGTCAGGCGGGCGATCGAGACCAGATCGTCATGGCTGAGACCCGCTTCCGCCAAGCGGGCCGTGGTCAGGTCTATCGGGTGCGGCATCTCGCGCGCCAGGCCCCAGGCGGTTTCCCGGATCCCGTTGCGGATAACCTTATACATGGGAGAGGCGATAGCCGCCTGCAAAAGCTTCCAGTAGTTGGTAAAGAATCCCGGCCACTGCGCCAGGGCGCAATACCCGTAGCCGATCAGCGACGGTTCCATGGCGTTCCGCACCTCGTCGTAGTTTGGCTGCGGAAACGGAGCGCCATAGGACTCGGCGACGCATTGCGGAACCCTGGTAGTCACCGGCCGTTTCGCCGGATACGCGGGTTGAATCCGCTGTCCCAGGGGCGCATCGAAGGCCTGGAGTTGCGCCGCCGCGATCAGCAGCAGCAGAGGGTTTTCGTAATGCAGCAGCTCGGTGAATTGCACCAGTTCGCTGCGCCCCTTCGGCTCTATCCCCGCTGTCAAATCGGGGACCTCGAAGTAGCTGAAAGCGCGAGTGTATGCATCGGCGCGCAGACGGCCGGCCAAGACAAAAAACTCCGCCACCGCCACTGCGGGACGGAACGCCTGCCAGTGCAATTGAAAGAACTCGGGGTACCCGGCTAGCGCTTGATGCAACAGGCTGACCCGGGGCAGGCCCAGATCCTGCTTGATCTGCTCGTACGCTTCCCCCACCGCGCCTTCCCCTTGCGTTTCGGAAATCAGGCGTATCCGGCTGTGCTTGTTCCAAGCCATACCTCAACTGAGATGATGCCCCCGGAGAAGACAGATGCTAGGACTAGGTACAACTATTCGCTAAACAGGCGCACGCGGGTGGAAGCGCCGGGCTTCACCGGCTGCGGAAAAAATCGGTTTTGCACAGGCACGACTATCGTGCCCTGCGGGAACACAAAAACTGCGGGGCGTCAGCCCGGCGCTTTCCCCCCTTGCAACCTTCAGAAGCAAAAAATCCTTACCCCCAATGTCTGTCATTCCGAGCGCCGCGCCCAGCATGACGTGGCCAGTTGCCACTCCACCGCAGGGCGCGGGGCGAGGAACCTATGTATTTCGGCGCTATGTGCCGTGGCCATTTCTGGCGACCGGGAGATCAAGGGCTACACCCCTTAGCCTCTGTAAGCCGAAAATTATGTCTAAACGACAGTTTTTCCGCAGCCTGTAAAACCCGCGAGACGTCTGGCGATTTGCATTTTTCCGCAGCCTCTAAAGCCCAACGTCCACTGGGGACCTTGCGGCACGAGTAAAAGTCGCGCCCTGAGACGGGTCGCATTTTCTTGTCGCCGCCAAGGTTACCCAAGTTTTGCCGGCGGCGATAAACGCTTTCCGCCGGGTTGTATACTTCGTTTGTCTTTCCGGCAGCGAGTGGTGAAGATGGTCCGGAAGAATTGGTCCGCCCGGGCCCAGGGTGTGGTTCATGTCGCGCATGATCGATCTCATTCGTCAGTCGAGCGTGCCTGCCAGCCTGATGCGTTCGGCCTCCCTGGGGGCGCTGTCGCTGCCCCCGGCCGAGACCCTGGAAATCCTGGTTTTCCTGGCCCAGCATGCGGTCTTCGGCCGGCAAGCCCAGCTTACGCTCGCCGGTTGGGACGAAGAAGCCGCCTCGGCTGTGGTCTCCGACCCCCAGACCCCCGCCGCCGTACTCGATTACTTCGCCGCGCCGGCCAACTTGCGGCCGGGACTGCTTCCCCTGTTGCTGGAGAATGCGGCAGTTTCCGAAGCCCGTCTGGTGGAACTGGCCCAGATGGTGGCTCCCTCTATGCTGGCTCAGATGACGGCCAGCGCGCGGGTGTGCTCCTGCCCGCAAGTAGTGCGCGCGTTGCTGTTGCGGGCCGAACTGGATGAGGGGCAGCGTGCTCGGCTGGAAACCGAGCTGGAACGCATGGGCGCTTTCGAGACGGAAGCGCCCGGCCAGGACCTTCTGGAGCCGGAGCTCTCCCGCTATCTGGCCGCGCATGCCGCGGAAATTACCGCTGAGGAAAACCATGCTTTCCACCTGGTCGACTCCACCGCCGAAGAACAAGCCGAAATCGACACGGGTGCGGCCGGACGTCCCCCGGTTGGGCTTAGCCTCACCGCGGCGGCGGCGCGCGCCCTGGGCCAGGCGCCGGCGGCCGAGGGCGAGCGCATGACTCCCATCCAGCGCATCGCCCATTTGTCGGTGGGCGAACGCGTGCAGCTTGCTTACCGGGGCACCCGCGACGAACGTTTCATCCTGATCCGCGACGGCGCCCGCGTCGTTTCCTCGGCGGTCTTGGAGTCGCCTAAGATTACCGAGTCGGAAGTCGAAACCTTTACCGCCATGCGCAACGTGGGTGAGCATGTGCTGCGCATCATCGGCACGAAACGAAAATGGATACGCCGCTATGCGGTGAAACGCATCCTCACCGCAAATCCCCGCTGTCCGCTGGAAACCGCCGTGCCCTTCATCAAAGAGCTGCTGCTTGCCGACCTGAAATATTTGATGACCAATAAGAACGTCAGCGACATGGTCCGCCATCTAGCCTACAAAGTCTGGAAAGATAAGAGCGGTGCCCGCCAGTGACTTAGCGACCAGCCACCAGCCACAAGCCACAAGCTTCAAGCTACTGCAACCTGCAGGAGCAAAGAATCCTTCTCCCCAACGCCTGTCATTCTGAGTCCCGCGCCCGAAACAGCTTGGGCAATTGCCCTTCCGCCGAGGCGCGGGGCGAAGAACCTATGTATTTCGGCCCTATCTGCCGTGGCCATTTCTAAGTAACCAACAGATCAGGGGCCACGCCCTTTAGCTCCTGTGGTTTGTGGCTGGTGGCTGTTTTCCTGCTAAAGTAAAAACCATGTCTATATTGAACGAACCCGATGCGATCGCCGCATTGTTGCAACGGGCAAAAACCATCGCCGTGGTCGGGCTTTCCGACAATCCGTTACGCGCCAGCAACGACGTAGCTGCGTACCTGCAAGCATCCGGCTACCGGATAATTCCTGTCAATCCCCAGATCGCCGAGGCCCTGGGCGAAAAAGCGTATGCCTCGCTGTCCGCCATTCCGGCGGAGGTAAACGTCGATATCGTGGACATTTTCCGCCGTCCGGAGTACGTTCCCGAGATTGTCGACCAGGCCATAGCCCGCCACGTGCCGGCGATCTGGATGCAGGAAGGGGTAATGCAGGAGCAGGCGGCGCACAAGGCGCGCCAGGCGGGCATCTTCGTGGTCATGGACCGGTGCATACTGAAGGAGCACCGCGCCCGCGGACTCCGGGCCAAGTCCTGATCGTGTTTTGGGTGGGTTCGCGTTACATCCCAGTCCCGTAGCCTGAATAATTCGCCACTCTTCGTACCCACACGCCGGTCATTCTGAGTCTCGCGCCCGAAACAGCTTGGGCAATTGCCATCCCGCTGAGGCGCGGGGCGAAGAACCCATGTATTTCGGCCCTATCTGCCGGCGCCATTTGTGCGTAACCAAGAGCTCAAAAGTGCACGACTCGCCCCCCGTACGCATTTCTCCTTACCCCGGCGACGGTCCAACTGCTGGAGCAATCGCGTCTAAAGCCCCGATATCTTTCGTCATACGATACAAGCGGCGCAATCGCTGATCACGTCCGGTCCCGGGTCTCCCTCTTCGCCTCTTCGCGTTTTTTCCGGATCTCCTCCATCCGCTCCCGGATGCGTTTCTCGATTCCCTCGCTGGTGGGATGGTAGTAGGTGCGGTTCTTCAGGTTGTCGGGCAGGCTCTGCATATCGGCCACTTTGGTGTCCAGGTCGTGGGCGTACTGATAACCCTTGCCGTAGCCCAGTCCCTTCATCAAGGCGGTAGGCGCATTGCGCAGGTGCAGGGGAACAGGCTCAGCGGCGGTAGCTTCCACATCGCTTTGCACCGCCAGGTAAGCCGTGTATAAGGCATTGGATTTCGGCGCCAGGGCCAGGTACACGGCCGCCTCCGCCAGCGCCAGGTTGCCTTCCGGCATGCCCAGGAAGTCCACCGCGTCTCGCGCGGCTACGGTGAGCGACAACGCATGCGGATCCGCCAGGCCAATATCTTCCACCGCCATACGCACCAGCCGGCGTGCGAGATATAGGGGTTCCTCCCCCGCTTCCAGCATGCGCCCCAGCCAGTACAGCGCGGCATCGGCGTCGCTATTGCGCACCGATTTGTGTAGCGCCGAAATCAGGTTGTAGTGCTCTTCTCCGCTCTTGTCGTACAGCAGCACCCGCCGCTGCATGGCGTCGAGGACGATGCCGTCGGTGAGGGCGCCGCCGCCGGAAGACTGGCTGGCTGCAAGTTCGGCCGCCACCTCGAGCACGTTATAGGCGGAACGGGCGTCGCCGCTGGCGTAGGCGGCGACCTTGGCCAATACCTCCTCCGGCGCGCTCAAGCCCAGCGCGCCCAACCCGCGTTCCTGATCGGCCAGGGCGCGGCGCAGCAGGGTCACAATTTGCGCCTCGCTCAGCGGATTCAGCACATAAACCCGGCAGCGGGAGAGCAATGCCGAGATAATTTCGAAAGACGGATTCTCCGTCGTGGCGCCGATCAGGCGGATGGCGCCCCGTTCCACGTAAGGCAGAAAGGCGTCCTGCTGCGCCTTATTGAAGCGATGAATTTCGTCGACGAACAGGATGGTGCGCGTGCCATAGTGGCGGGCCTTGTCCGCCTCGGCCATCACCTGCTTGATCTCTTTGATCCCGCTCAGCACCGCCGAGAACTCAATGAACTCGGCCTTAGTGACCCCCGCTAGGATCTTGGCCAGAGTGGTCTTGCCGGTGCCCGGTGGTCCCCAGAAGATGATCGATTGCGGTTCGTCCCGCTCGATCTGCAAGCGCAGCGATTTGCCCGGGGCGAGCAGATGCTCCTGGCCGACAAACTCGTCGAGCGTACGGGGACGCATGCGGTCCGCCAGCGGCCGCGACTTATCCAGCGGCTCGTTAGGCGGCGGAATGGGCGCGAATAGACTCATCGAAAACCTACCACAGAGACACAGAGACACAGAGAGAGCAAATTCATAGAACGAGTCTTACGATTCCTTGCGCTACCGAGGAAACGTGAAAATTAATCAACAATCCAACCCGCTTCCCACTCAGGCGAAGATAACTCAGCAACTGTGCTTTGAACACGGGCAGAATCTGCTCAACTGCCTTCAATTCGAGTACAACCTGGTTTTCAACCACAATGTCCAGCCGGTACGTCGATTCGAGCTTGAGGCCTTTGTAGTTGAGTGGTATGGGAATCTGGCGCTCGAACCTTAGGCCGCGCAGCCTAAGCTCATGGCAAAGGCAATCTTCGTAAACGGACTCAAGCAAACCTGGTCCCAAATGCCGGTGAACCTCGATAGCGGCAGCAATAATCTTTTCAGTCAACGGATCGCGCTGAGATCCAACTATTTCTTCGTTTTCTCTCTGGTTCTGTGTCTCTGTGGTAGGTGTTACCATCTTTGCCTCTGGTCTTCTCTGTGGCTCTGTGTCTCTGTGGTAGGTGTTTCTATCCCTTCCTCTGCCGCGCTATTTCATACAGTACGATGCTCGCGGCTACGCCGGCATTCAGCGACTCTACCCGCGGGGAATGAGGAATCACCACGGTTTCCTCCATCTTGCTGAGCAGATCGCGCGGCAGGCCTGCGCCTTCGTTGCCGACGAACAGCGCCACCCCGCCGGCCAGCGTCGCTGCCGGCAATGGCGCCCCGCGGTGCGCGGAAGTGGCCACCAGCCGGATGGCGCGTTCCCGCAGTTGCGGCAATAAGGGACCCAGTTCCACCGGTATAACGCTGAGCCGAAACAACGAACCGGCGCTGGCGCGTATGACTTTCGCGTTGAAGGGACTAACGGTACCCGCGGCCAGCAGCAGCGCAGCCGCGCCAAACGCTTCCGCCGAGCGCATCACCGTTCCCAGGTTTCCCGGATCCTGTATGCCTACCGCGACCACCAGGAGCGGTTCCGGGATTGCCAGCACCGCCGGCAACGAGCTTTCCTTCAGCTTCACCAGCGCGGCGACGCCCTGCGGGTTCTCGGTGGAAACGGAGCTGGCAAATACCTCATCCGGCAGCACCAGGGTTTCTACGTGGCTGCCGATCTGGGGTAACAGGCGGGCCGCCAAAGTTTGCGCCGTTTGGCTGAAGAAAACGGTCTTGAACTTGAGGCCGCTGCGAATCGCCTCCTCGATCAGGCGCACGGTTTCAATGGCGCAGAAGCCGTCCGCCGTGGCCTCGCCGCGGGCAAAAGCGCGCCTTAATCCCTTCAGGGCGGCGTTTTGCCGGCTGGTGACGGGGCGCAAACGGTCGTTTACAGAAACCGGCATGAGACGATGATACTCGCCGGCGCAAGCCTGCCACCTGCCGGGCGCACGCGGCTGGAAGCACCAGGCTTTAGTGCGCCGGGCTTTAGGTGGAAGCACCAGGCTTTACAGGCTGCGGAAAAAATCGTTTTTGTATCAGGGCACGACTATCGTGCCGTGCGGGGACACAAAAAACTGCGGGGCGTCAACCCTGCGCTTTCCCTCCTTGCAACCTTCAGAAGCAAAAAATCCTTACCCCAATATCTGTCATTCCGAGCACCGCGCCCAGAATGACGTGGTCAGTTGCCACTCAACCGCAGGGCGCGGAGCGAGGAACCTACGTATTTCGGCCCTATCTGCCGTGGCCATTTCTGACGACCCAGAGATCAAGGGCTACACCCCTTAGCCTCTCTGAGCCGAAAATCATGTCTAAACGAGACTTTTTCCGCAGCCTGTAAAGCCCAAACTCGACTGGGGACCTTGCGGCACGAGTAAAAGCCGCGCCCTCACACGGGTCGCATTTTCCAATAGTTCCGAAAAGTAAGCGACATTAGGCCTGGAGGCCAACGCTACATTTTCCAGGGCAGTGACTGGCTCGCAAGGTCAGAATCCGTATGCAGTTTACGGCAACCCGAATATGCTAAGTTGCTACAATAACGACAAGTGTGGTATTTTCCGCAGCTTGACGCCGGTTTGCGGTTTTCCAGATGTCAACTGCGCCGGATCTGCTGGGAAGGAAAAACTTGGCTGCCGAGATTATCCATATAAACCGAGACAAGCCGGAAACGGGACTGATTGCCTACGCCGCCCAGCAACTGAAACAGGGCGAAGTGTTAGGCATGCCGACGGATACGTTTTATGGTCTGGCGGCCGACCCGTTCAATTTGCGTGCCGTGGAGCGCGTCTACGACATTAAGTCCCGGTCCCGTCACAAGCCGTTGTCGCTGCTGATTGAGTCGGTGGAACAGGCGGATGCCCTGGCTAAGTTCCTGCCCACCGAGTTCTATCTGCTGGCGGAGCATTTCTGGCCCGGTCCGCTCACCTTGATTGTGCCGGCCGCGCCCAAACTGCCGCTGAAAGTCACGGCCAATAGCGGCAACGTCGCCCTGCGCGTGCCGGCGGCCCAGATTCCCCTGGCCGTAATCCGCAAAGCCGGCGTGCCGATCACCGCCACCTCGGCCAACCTGAGCGGCGCCAGCGAATGCACCACGGCCGCGGCGGTGCGCGAGCAGCTTGCCGGCCGGCTCAACCTTATTGTTGACGGTGGCCCCTCCCCGCGGGAGATGCCTTCCACCATCGTCAATCTCACCGGCGACGAGATTGGCAAACCCTACTGGCGCATTCAGCGCGAGGGCGCCATCTCCGCCCAGGAAATCACTAGCGTACTCACCGGAAAATGACGACGGCTGTTAATTCCCCGGACGGGCTTGGCTCCGGTTCTACCGCGTACCTTTCCAACCCTTTCTCTGGGCGCCGGCCGTCCCGCTGGCTGTTTCTGGGTGGGGCCGTGATCGTGTCCCTGGCGGCAGTTGTCGCCTTCACCGCGGTTCGCGTAAGGGAGCAAGCGGCGGTGGACGAGCCCCGTCCGGCCGACGCCATTATTGTGTTTGGGGCCGCCGAATACGCCGGACGGCCCTCGCCCGTGTTTCGCGCCCGCCTCGATCATGGATTTAAGCTGTTCAGGCAGGGGGTGGCCCCGTTGGTCATTACCACCGGAGGCGGCGCCCGCGATCCTAAATTCACGGAGGGCGAGGTCGGCCGGGACTATTTGATCACCCGGGGAATTCCCGAGCCCAACCTCATTGCCGAGACCCAAAGCGACGATACCGCACGGTCGGCGGAACGTACCGCTGTCATCCTTCGCGCCAACGGCTTACGCCGCTGCGTTGCGGTGAGCGATGCTTACCATATGTTCCGGGTCAAGCGCCTGCTGGAGTCGGAGGGCATTGTGGTGTATCCCTCTCCCCGGCCCGACTCCGTCCCCCGCACTTTCTGGGCGCGCGTCACCACGGCTCTGCGGGAGGCCCTTAGCTATTGGTTCTGGAAGCTGCACCTGCTGTAGAACGTGAGGAATTTTTGATTTTTGAATTTTGATTGAAAGAACCGCGAAGACCATCACTCGACCACGGGGGCCAATCAAAATTCAAAATTCGCCAATCGAAATTTGTTTTTGGGGGAGACCATGGCTGATAAACCGGGAACTGCGGCTCCACAAAGCGGGTATTACTGGTGTAGCGTTTGCAAGCTGCCGGCGCGCTTCGCAGCCGGCCAGATTCTTCCCAGCTGTAAGAACATGTGCAGCCGCGGCTTGTGGGAATTTGTCAAGCCGGCGGAGCCGCAACCGAGCTCCTAAGAATGTGAAACCAAGCTCATAAGAACTTGAGCATTCGGTGTTCTGCTTACCAGAAGACAATACCCAGCGCAGAGACGCAGAGCACAGAAGACGGAATTCGAAAGACAGAAATCTTGCTCGCCTGACGGGTGCCACGGGGCGCGTCACCGGCCGCACCTGCATGTGTTCCAAACTGGTTCTTTCTGCGATTCTGCGTTTCTGTGTTGGGTGTTGTCTCCTGATGCTTGCTTTACCCGTACCGGCTGGGGTGCCCGGCTGCATCGCCGAGGCTGTAAGGTAAGTACCCCATGTTATAATCTTCGATATTCTTGCTGTCCCCAGTGGAGGGTCGTATCGACAAGCGGTTTATTCGCACGAACGAACGAATCAGGGTGCGCGAGGTGCGCGTTATTGACGATGAGGGAAAGCAGCTCGGCATCATGCCGCCCTACGAGGCGCTGAAAATCGCCCGCGAAAAAACCCTCGACCTTGTGGAAGTTTCTCCCACCGCTCAGCCTCCGGTCTGCCGGATCATGGATTTCGGCAAGTTTCTCTACGAGCAGGAAAAGAAGGAACGAGCGGCGAAGAAGCACCAGCACGTGATCACCGTCAAGGAAGTCAAGTTCCGTATCAATGTTGACGAGCACGATTACGAAACCAAAAAGAAGCACGTGCAGCGCTTCCTGCAGGACGGCGACAAGGTTAAGGCGACGATTTTCTTCCGCGGCCGCGAGATGACGCGGCAGGGACTGGGACGCAATATCCTGGAACGGTTGATTACCGAATTAGGCGACAAAGCCTTGGTCGAGTTTCGGCCCCGCCAGGAAGGCAACACCATGCATGTCATCCTGGCGCCGCCCAAAGCCCAGCCGGTGAAGAAGGAAAAACCCGCGCCGCCGCAAGGCGCGCCGCCCTCTCCCGGCACCCCGCCCTCTCCCGGCGCGGCGCAAGGGGGAACGCCCGCCGGTTGATTTGGGATTGGGGAATTCGCCTTTAGGATTGAACCGCCAGGAGAGTATGCCCCGCGCGTCGGTGCCTTTCCTGCTTGCTTTGCGGGGCCTCCGGTGCGGTCGAGACTTCAAGATCGCGGCCGGTCCTCAATCATCTGGTCACCGGATCACCCGCTCGCCCGATGAAGTGTATTTGCCCAAGTTGCAGGTCTGATTTATAAAAGAAGGGTTATGCCAAAACTGAAAACTCACAGCGGCGCCGCCAAGCGGTTTAAAAAGACGGCGACCGGCAAGATCAAGAGGGGACATTCGTTCTTGCGTCACATCCTGACCTCGAAAGATACCAAGCGCAAGCGGAAACTGCGCCATTCGGTGGTCTTGAGTGAAGCCGATGCCGCCAAGGTTAGGCGCATGATTCCCTACTAGAACCAGCGCGCCCGGATTGGCGGTCGCACCCGCCGGCTCGGGCTAGGGCGTGTGAAGAGGCGGATTCCTCGCGAATCTCCTTGCCTCCAGCCGCCGACCACCCCGCTAAGGGCTGCAAAAAAAGGAGAGAACCGATGCCTCGCGTCAAACGTGGGACCAAACGCCGCGCCAAGAGAAAGAAAATACTGGATCGCGCGGAAGGTTATTTTCTTACTAAATCCAAGCTTTACCGCTCCGCCAAGGAATCGGTCGAGCGCGGCCTCAAGTTTGCTTATGCCGGCCGGAGGCAGAAGAAGCGCCAGTTTCGCTCCCTCTGGATCGTGCGCATAGCCGCCGCCGCCAAGAACAACGGCCTCAATTACAACCGGTTCATCAGTGGGCTGAAGAAGGCCGGGCTGGAGCTTGATCGCAAGGTGCTGGCCGATATTGCCGTCCACGATCCGGCGGCTTTTACCAACCTGTGTGAACAGGTGAAAGCAGTGCCGAAGCCGGCCTAGGGAACATAGTACAAGTATCAACAACGGTTCTCAGTTCCCGGTTCTCGGTTCTCAGTTGCCGGTACTCGGCTTCCCAACTGAGAACCGAGAACCGGGAACTGAGAACTACTGGTCTTTCATGTACGCCGTCGAAAAACTCGCCGACTACTCTCCTGAGACCCTGGACAGGGCGATGAGCGAGCTGATCGCCGCCCTGGATCAGGAAGCCGCCGCCGTGCAGGAAGAAAGCCAGTGGAAGGCCTTGCGCGACCGCTGGATGGCCCGCAAGAACGGCTTGCTGACGCAGGTCAATGATTTGTGGCTGAAGGCCGCGCCCGCAGCGGCGAAGCGGGAGGCCGGACGGCGCCTCAACGAGCTGCGCGTCCGGGTTGAGCAGACGGTGGAACAGGCCCGGGAGCGGTTGCTTGCCGGCAGTGCGCAATCCCGGTTCGCCGGGCAACGGATAGATGTAACTCTGCCCGGCACGGCCCGCCATTTGGGCGTGCAGCACCCAGTGATCCGGACCATGGACGAAATTGTGAGCGTGTTCCGGAACATGGGCTATTCGGTGGGTGAAGGGCCGGAAGTCGAGACGGATTACTACAATTTCGAAGCGTTGAACTTTCCGCCTGAACATCCGGCGCGCGATACGCAAGACACCATCTTTATTGCCGGACAGCAATCGCGGCCGCAACGCGACCGCTTGCTGCTGCGCACCCACACTTCCCCGGTGCAAATCCGCACCATGGAGAAGCAGCCCCCGCCGGTGCGCATCGTGATTCCCGGCAAGGTACACAGGCACGATGCGCCCGATGCCACGCACTCGCCGGTGTTTCACCAGGTTGAGGGTCTGGCGGTGGACCAGGATATTACCTTTTGCGACCTGAAAGGCACCCTGGATCACGCTATGAAGGCGCTCTTCGGTTCTAGCGTGCGCACCAGGTTCCAGCCGTCATTTTTCCCCTTTACCGAACCCAGCGCGGAGGTGGCGATCTCCTGCATCTTTTGCGGCGGGAAAGGTTGCCGGGTTTGCAAACAGAGCGGATGGATCGAATTGCTGGGCTCGGGCATGGTGGATCCTGCGTTGTACGGTTTCGTCGGCTACGATCCGGAGAAGGTAAGCGGGTTTGCCTTCGGCATGGGCGTCGAGCGCATAGCGATGCTGAAGTGGGGCATCGACGATATTCAGCAGTTCTATCTGGGCGATATAAGGTTCTTGGAACAATTCGCATAAAGGCCGCCGTCGGTCGTTGGTCGTCGGCCTTCGGCCAAAGACAAAGAAAGTTTTGTTTTGGCGTGGTGGCTGGCCGGCGCTGGGTGCGCAAGCACTGCTGGCCAAAGACCAAAGACCAAAGACCAACGACTTAGAGACTATGAAGATCTCTCCCAATTGGGTTCGCGAGTTTGTTGACCTCAGCGTCGATGACCGGAAACTTGCGGAAGACCTTACCTTGCACGGCATCGCGGTGGAAGCGCTCATAACCGGCGGGGAGGGCACGCTTTACGAGGTTGAATTTACTCCCAACCGCCCCGACGCGATGAACCACTATGGGGTGGCGCGTGAATGTTCGGCGATCTATGACCTGGACTTGAAGCCGCTGGTGGTGAATTTGCCGGCCCTGTCGATGGCCGCCCGCGCCGGCGCCGATTTCGATCCCCGGCCGGAGAAGAAGAAAGAAGCCTCCCGGCAATTTTCCATTGTGATTGAAGACGCGGAGGGCTGCGCGCGGTACACGGCGCGCATCATCCGTAGCGTAAGCATAGGCCCTTCTGCGGCCCCTGTCATTGCGCGGCTGCAGTCGGTAGACCAGCGGTCCATTAACAATGTGGCCGACGCCAGCAATTACGTTTTGTGGGAGATGGGCCACCCGACCCACGCCTTCGATCTCGACACCCTCGAAGGGGGGATGATTGTCGTACGCCGCGCGCGTCCCGGAGAACGGCTGCAGACGCTGGACGGGGTGGAACGCGAACTGTCGCCCCAGGACTTGGTGATCGCCGACGCCTGCAAACCGGTGGCGCTGGCCGGCGTGATGGGGGGCGCCGCCACCATGATCACGGCGAAGACGCGCAACGTTTTGCTCGAGTCGGCTTGGTTCGATCCGGTTTCGATTCGCCAGACCGCCAAACGTCACGGGATGCACACGGATGCTTCCCATCGGTTTGAACGGGGCGCCGATTTCGAGGCTACTCCACTGGCCTGCGCCCGGGTGGCGCAGCTGATTCTGCAATCGGCCGGCGGCAAGTTGGAAGGGGCGGCCATAGATCCGGTTGCGCGGGCCATAGAGCGGCCTGTGCTTTCGCTTCGTCGGCGCGAGGTGCGGCGGATTCTCGGCAAAGAGATCGAAGCTGCGGAAATCGAGGGCGCGCTGCGCCGGCTCGGCTTTGAGCTTTCGCCGCGGTGCGCAACTGCCCCGGGGCGCGCTGCCGGTACCGCAGTTTCTCGAGAAACCCCGGCCTCCGCGGAAGAATCCGCTGCCATCGCCGTGCGGCCGCCCAGTTGGAGATTGGACGTCGCGCGCGAAATCGACCTGATTGAAGAGATCGCCCGCATCCATGGATACGAAAACTTCCCCAACACCCTGCCCGGCTTTGCCGGGGCGGTGGTGAAGCTCGCCGAGGAAGAGCGGGACGCCAAAGTGCGGCACACGCTGCTGGCGCTCGGCTACGACGAAGCTCTGTCGTGGACCTTTATCGCCCGCCGCGACGCCCAGGCCTTTTCCTCGGCTCCCCTCCTGGATATCGAAAACCCCATCAGCGACGAAGCGGCGGTGATGCGGCCCTCGCTGCTGCCGGGCATGCTGCAGATGCTCGCCTGGAACCTCAACCGGGATAGCAACGATGTCCGGCTGTTTGAAGCCGGCCATGTGTTTTCCCAATTCGGTCAACGAGTTGACGAGACGAAACGCATCAGCTTGGGCGCCACCGGCCGGGCCGGACCCGCCAGCTGGGACCATCCCTCGCGCCCCCACACTTTTTTTGACCTCAAAGGCGTTGTGGAGCAGGTCTTGAACCTGTTCACTTACCGTTCGCTGTACTACGACTCCCACGCGGCGGAATTCTTGCATCCGGGCCGCTCCGCCCGCGCCGTGATGGATGGAGCCACGGTGGCGCGTTTCGGCCAGCTCCATCCCGATCTGGCGGCTGTGCGCAAGCTGCGGCAGGAAGTATATGTCGGGGAAATCTATCTCGACCGGCTTTACCAGCATGGCTTGCGGGAACCCCGCTACACCCCTCTCCCGCGTTTTCCCGCGGTAACCCGCGATTTTTCCTTTGTTTGCCCGGATAAGCTCAGTTTCGCGCGCATTCAGGAAAAGATCGCGGCGCTGCGCATTTCGGAGTTGCGTAGCTTTACGCCCGTCGAAGTGTTCCGCGGCGGCGCCATCGGCAAAGTCGGATACTCGGTCCTGCTGCGCGCCGAATTCCAATCCGCCGAACGCACGCTGACGGACGAGGAAGTGGCGGTGTGGGCGCAACAGATCATCAAAGTGCTGGAAAGTTTAGGCGGGACGCTGCGCAGTTAGCACACAACCGGTGGCCCAGGTATGCGCCCTACATAGCTTTGCAAGCAAGGAATTATCTTGGTGCATACCTGGGACGGCATAACCCTTCCAGGCTTGGAAGATCTCGGCAATCTGTCTTTTAACATTGGACGCTCGAACCCTGCCGACGTAAATCCAAATTCAAAATTCGCCAATCAAAATTCTTCTCTTACTCCGACGTATAGTAATCCGCCGTGACCGGGTTCTCGAAAAGGGAGTAATCGCGGGTTACGACCGTGATGCCGGTGTCGGTAACGAAGTAGCGTTGGCGGTCGGTTTCCGTATCGTAGCCGATGACCGTGCCTTCGGGAATGTGGACATCGCGGTCGATAATGGCGCGCCGGACGCGGCAATGGCGGCCGATATCCACGTGCGAGAACAGGATGCTGGAATCCACCTCGGCATAGGAATTTACCCGCACGTCGGGTGAGAGCACGGAATTCCGCACCACCCCGCCGGAGACGATGCTGCCGCTGGATACGATGGAATCGAAGGAGACGCCCATGCGCCCCGGTTCGGCGAAGACGAATTTGGCGGGCGGATACTGCCGCTGATAGGTGCGAATGGGCCAGTTCTTGTCGTACAGGTTAAACACCGGCGATACCGCCACCAGGTCCATGTTGGCCTCGTAGTACGCATCCAGCGTGCCCACGTCACGCCAGTACTGCGCCTCCTTCCGGTTCTCGTCGATGAAATTAAAAGAAAAAACCTTGTAGTCATCCACCATCTTGGGCAGGATGTCCTTGCCGAAATCGTGAGATGAATTGGGCTCTTCGGCGTCTTTCAGAAGCACCGGGATCAATACGTCGGTATTGAACAGATACACGCCCATGGAAGCCGAAACCATATGCGGGTTATAAGGGGAGCGCAGATCGGTTTCCAGCGGCTTCTCCACGAAGCCCACCACGTGTCCCTGGCGATCGATGTCCACCACGCCAAAGTGCCGGGTCTCGGTGGGATCGACGAGGATGGTGGCCAGGGTGACATCGGCGCCGGAATCGACGTGCTGCCGGAGCATCAAGCCGTAATTCATCTTGTAGATGTGGTCCCCGGAGAGAATCAGCACGAATTGCGGCTGCTCGGAACCGATGGAGTAGATATTCTGGTAAACCGCGTCCGCCGTGCCCAGATACCAGTTCTCACTGACCCGCTTCATGGGCGGCAGGATTTCGATGAACTCGCCTACGTCGCGCCCCACGATGTTCCAGCCTAAGCGGATGTGGCGATTCAGCGACAACGCTTTGTACTGCGTAAGGATATACACCCGGCGCAGATCGGAATTGATGCAGTTGGATAGGGTGATGTCGATGATCCGGTAAACGCCGCCGAAGGTGACTGCCGGCTTGGCGCGGTCGCGGGTCAAGGGATACAAACGCTCGCCCGCACCTCCGGCCAGCAGTACCCCCAGCACATCCTTCATGTTCTTTCACCTGTCTGCAATTGGCATCGGGGCCCGAGAATTCGCTGTCGGGGATGATGCTACCACAGCCGCGAACCCGACACGACTGCCGGTTGTAAGCTACCTATTACTGTCGGGAGTGAAGACCGCTAAGCCACTTCGTCTATCGAGATCCGCAAGGATTTGAGGAACTTAAGATCCTGCGCATTGACCTTGAACTCGGGGTCGGACTTGTTACGGGAGCTCACCAGGGTAGGCTTAGTGGCGGCGGTTTGCTCGTCGCGCTTATTAAATCCGATCGTCGCTTCCAGCACCAGAAAAACGTCGTATCCTCCAGCCTTGATCTTGGAGATTACTTCGGCAATCTGATCGGATTCCGAGAGCGACTCATTGATCGCCTCTCCGAGTTCCTTCATCAATTGCTTCAAGCGTGGATTCACAGCTCCCCCTTTCTCGTTGGATGCGCGACTGCAACACGGAGTTTCGTAACTGGTAGAATTCAAGTTGTGGCGCGCTTTTTGGCCGTAGCCGGTGCCGTAGGGCGGGTGGCATTCCGTCTGGCGGGGAAGAACCGCTTTCTGCGGGCGGGATACACTGCGGCCCAGACCACCTTCCGCTCCATGGGGCGGGTCTTGCATCTGTTGTTTCTTCAGATCACGGGCTTGTTCTTTTGCTTGTTTGCCCTGGGATTTGCCGCTCGCATTCCGCGCAGCTACCACGAGTACCTGACCCAGGGACATGGCCTGCAACGTACCGGTTTGCTGGCGGCCCTGACGCTGCTGTTCGCCTGGTTTGGGATTACTTCATTCTGGCGCTCACGGGTGAGGTGAAAGCTCGTGGCCGCAGATTTACGCGGATTCACGCTGATGGGCAAAGAAGACAGAAGTCAGGAGAGGGAAGCCGTCTGCTTTTGATTCGTGGCTTCTGACTCCTGACTTCCTCCCTGATCTGTGCCGATCTGCGTAAATCTGCGGCTAAGGCTTTTTCCTCGTGCTACATTTTCCTCATGGCCGAGTACCAATGTGCCCTTTGTGAGCAAACCGAAGCGCGTTGCCAATGTGACGTGAAGGATTATTGCGCGCTGTGTCATGACTCCGAAGACATTAGACTCTGTGAAGACGGGCAATACTATTGCCGCACCTGCCGCGAGATTTGCGATTACCATGCACAACGCTGAGCCGTGAAAACAAGGACGCTGCTTTTGCCGGAAGCGGCGTCAGGACCTAAGTCTGAAATAGAAAATTGACCCGGAATTTTGGGCGTGTTAGCGTATGATGTTTTACCGTCCCGGCTTGTTTTCGCTGGCCAGACCGTGTGCGCCCGACCCAGGGTGTGCTTTTGTGCGTTGCGAGCCAAGAGCAAGGCCGTGAGCCGTTTCGACTGGTGGTTATAGCCGGCTCACCGCCAATCTAGAGCAAAGGAGATGCCATCGTGCAAGCGTCGGAAGCGCTGTCGGCAGGTCCACGTAAGACCGCGTTGCATGCGGTCCACCGTCATTTAGGAGCCAAGATGGTGGACTTCAATGGCTGGGATATGCCCGTCGAGTATCCCGCCACCGGCGGCCTGATTGCCGAACACATGGCGGTGCGCACGGCGGTGGGCATCTTCGACGTCAGTCACATGGGCGATATCCGCATCCGTGGTCCCCAGGCTCTGGCCGCGGTGCAACACATCACCATGAACGATGCCTCCCGCATTGCCGTTCATCAATGCCAGTACTCTGCCATGCTCTACCCGAAGGGTACCTTCGTCGACGATCTGATTGTGCAGAAGCTCGCCGCCGACGACTACTGGATTGTGATCAATGCCGGCACGCGCGAGAAGGATTGGGGCTGGGCGAGCGAGCAGGTGCGCGGCTTCGATTGCCGGCCGGAGCACTTGAGCGACGACTATACCCAGATTGCCATCCAGGGACCCAAGGCCCTGAACACGCTGCAAAAGCTCACCGACGTCGATCTGTCGCAGGTAAAGTTTTATTGGCTGGCTTTCGGCACCGTCTGCGGGCTGAAAGACGTCATGCTGGCGCGCACCGGTTACACCGCGGAGGATGGATTCGAGATTTACATTCCCGCGGACGAAAAAATCAGCGCCCGGGTCTGGCACGAAATTCTGGCAGCAGGCAAGGAATTCGGTTGCCTTCCCTGCGGGCTGGGTGCGCGCAATACCCTGCGGCTGGAAGGCCGGCTCCCCTTGTACGGGCACGAGATCGCCGACAACATAACCGTTTGGGAAGCCGGGCTGGATCGCTTCTGCAAAATGGAAAAGACGGATTTCATCGGCAAAGAAGCCCTGGAAAAGCAGAAAGCCGCCGGCGTGAAACGTACCCTGGTCGGGCTGGAGATGCTCGAGCGCGGCATTGCCCGAGACGGTTACAAAGTGCTGGATCTTTCCGGTAACGAGATCGGATACGTAACCAGCGGCTCCTACGCGCCCTTTTTGAAGAAGAATATCGCGCTGGCCTACGTGCCGGTGGAGAATTCGGCGCTGGATAACGTGGTGGCCGTGCAGATCCGGGCCCAGGCGGTGAAGGCGAAGGTGGTGCCGACTCCCTTTTATAAGCGTCCAAAAAAGTGACGGCTTGGTGGTGGAAAGCTGGTGCGAGATTTAGCCCGTCTCCTCGGGCAGAGCCCCGGAATGGGGCGTAAGCAAGGTATCCCACGGCGTAAGAAAAACCTTTCCGGAGAAAGAAATGGCTTATCCAAACGAATACAAGTACACCAAAGAGCATGAGTGGATCAAAGTTGAAGGCAAGGTGGGGATCGTTGGCATCACCCATCACGCCCAGGAGGCGCTGGGGGATATTGTATTTGTCGAATTGCCCAAGCTCGGCGCCGAGATCCAGGCGGGCAAGACCTTCGGCACGGTGGAATCGGTCAAGGCCGTGTCCGACCTTTATGCGCCTGCCAGCGGCGTCGTCTCCGAAGTCAACACGGAATTGACTACTGCGCCGGAGAAAATCAACCAGGACTCCCACCAGGCGTGGATGATCAAGGTGCAGTTGAAGAACCCGGCGGAAGTGAACGCCCTGCTGTCGGCAGCAGACTACGAAAAGTTTTTGCAGGAAGAGGATGCATGAGATATTTACCGAAGTCGCCTTCCGATCGCGCCGCCATGTTGCAGGAAATTGGAGTGCGGTCGGTTGCAGATCTGTTCTCGCAAATTCCACCTTCGGCGCGCCTGAAGCGGGATTTGAACCTGCCTCCGGCGAAATCTGAAGCTGAGATCGTCGAGTGGTTCCGGCAGCGCGCCCTGGAGAACGGCAACCATTACACCGTGTGTTTGGGCGCCGGTGCGTATCACCACTACCGCCCGGTGGTCATCGATTCTTTGATCTCGCGCGGCGAGTTTTTTACCGCCTATACGCCTTACCAGCCGGAGATTTCCCAGGGTACTCTGCAAGCCATCTTCGAGTTCCAGACCATGATCTGTGAACTGACCGGCATGGAAGTGGCCAATGCCTCGATGTACGACGGATCCA
>Ga0326727_10010307_pt1 | contig 22358 bp, 23 predicted proteins | sample MB2enrmetagenome_FD_207643 | JGI IMG/M metagenome (GOLD analysis project Ga0326727, IMG submission 207643) | Lab enriched peat soil microbial communities from McLean, Ithaca, NY, United States - MB29MY | ecosystem: Environmental > Terrestrial > Soil > Wetlands > Peat | place: USA: New York...
AGCAGGGCATCGCGGACTTCCGTGATGGACGTGGCCTGCACTCCCGTGCCCTCCTCGCCAACGGGTGTTTCCAGGGGCGTGGACTCCTGGATGTTGAGATGTTCTTCGGCGTAGGAGGTGTTGCTGACATTCGACAGGTTCTGGCCCGAGATTTCCATCTCCTGCTGCTGCACGGCGAGCGCGCGCGCGCCGAGGTCCAATGTTCCAAAAAGTCCAAGCATAAAATCAGCCCACGGCCTCGTAAAGCCGGCGCGGCATGGCGGGCGCCGCCTGGCAGCTCCCCGTTCCGTCATAGACCGATGCGCGGCGGGCCGGCAACAGTGTGTTCAACAATTCCTGCATCATCTCGACGGAGCGCCGCAACATGAGATGATTCTGGCGGGCCCGGCGCCGCACCCGCGTCAACAGTTCGTTGTTTTCCTCCACCAGCGCCTGAAACAGCGGTTGGTAGTCCGCGGGCAGGATGGGAATCAAACTGGCGAAACTCGTGTCCTGGGGCCGCTGGAAATCTTCGGCCACCAGGCGCCGGCATTCCTCCCGCCGGCTGCGGGCCTGCAGAATGGCCGATCCTTGCGCCTTGATCAGGCTGATGGATTGAAAAACTTCTCCGGCGGCGCGGGCGACCAGGCATTTCTGCTGGTGATCAAGCAGGGCGAGCATCTCGCCATAATTCTGCAATTCCTCGCGCAGCGCGTCGATCAGGAGTTGGATGCTTTTGATCATGAAATCATTTGCCTTCAGATATGTGGCCCGGCGCCGGCGCCTGCGGCAGCACCTGCCGGCCTAATTGCGTCCGCAAACTGCGGGCCAGCCCGAATTCCCCCGATCGGCTGATGCTCTCGGCCAGTTGATTGTTAATCATGTCGGAATAAATGCTGTTGGTCGTGGACTCCGTTTCGCTGGATGCCAGCACCGGTTTGCGGATGTTCTGCATTATCTGGCGCAACAGCACCGCCTCGAATTGCCGCGACACCTCCGCGACCTTCTCGTTGTCCGAAAGCCGGGCGTTGCCAGCCAGCGATTCCAACGGCAGCTTGGAAGCGTCTATCGGTGGATGGGGGCCGTCGATTTTCATTCTACCTCATGATCAGTTCCGCCTGCAACGCGCCGGCCTGTTTCATCGCCTCAAACATCGACATCATGTCGCGCGGCGTTACTCCCAGTGAATTGAGCGCCGAGGCGACTTTTTCCACCGTCGGCAAATCCGGCAGGGCGACCATCGAGCCTTTGTCCTCCTTGATCTTGGCGTCGGTCCGCGTGGTCACCTGCGTGCTGCCGTTCTGGCTGAAGGCCTGCGGCTGCGATACGTCCTGGGCCGAGGCGATGCTGATGGTCACATTGCCGTGCGAGACCGCGCAACTGGAAATATGAATGCGCGCGGTCGCCACGATCGTGCCCGTGCGTTCATTGATGATCACACGCGCCGGAACGTCCGGCGTCAGTTCCAGGCTCTCCACCTCTGAGATAAAATCTACCGTCGAACCGGCCCAATCATGCGGCAGACCCACGCGAACCGTCGTCGAATCAACCGCAAGCGAACTGGCGTGAAACTTCTCGTTGACCGCCGCCGCCATGCGCGAGGCGGATGTGAAATCCGGATTGCGCAGCACCAATTCCAAGTGGTTGTCGCTGATAATGGTGGCCGGGATTTCTCGCTCCACAAGGCCGCCATTGACTATGGTCCCAACGGTGGGGTGGTTCTTTTGCACCGACGCGTCGGCACCCCCGGCGGAAAGTCCGCCGATGGACAGGGGGCCTTGGGCCACCGCATAGACCTTGCCATCGGCGCCCAGCAACGGCGTTTGGATCAGCACCCCCCCTTGCAAACTGTTGGCGTCACCCATCGACGAAACAATCACGTCCAGCCGCTCCCCGGGCTTTAGAAAGGCGGGAATGTCGGCGGTTACCATGACGATGGCGACGTTTTTGGCCGACAATGTCGTCGAGGGAACTGTCAGGCCGTAGCGTTGCAGCAGGTTGACCAGCGTCTGAATCGTCTCGATCGGGTTCTTATCGCCGTTGCCTGCCAACCCGCTGACCAGACCGTAGCCGGCCAATTGATTGTCCCGCGCCCCGCTGACCATCGCCAGGTCCTTGATGCGCGATCCCCCCGCCGCCACGGCCGGCAGGGCCGCGATCAAGGCAAAACAAAATAGCGGGTGAAGTCGGCGGCGCATCTCAATCCTTAGAACGGAGATACCTTGTCCCAGATTCGCGTGAACCACCCCTTGTTCTGGCTGTCAGTCACGCTGCCGTGGGATATAAACTGGATCGACGCGTCAGCGATGTTAAAGCTGTAAACTGTGTTGGTGGCCGAGACATCATCGGCGCGCACGGTGCCGCGGAGAATGGCGTCCTGCTTCTCGCCGGAGAAGGCGGTCTGGCGGTGGCCCTCGACCACCAGGTTGCCATTGGGCAGAACGTCGATCACCTTGACCGCAAGTTGGGCGGTGATCGTCTCCTGGTTGGCGATCGAGCCGCCGCCGTTAAAACTGTTCTTGGCGGCCATGTTCATCGCGGGCAGTTGGCCGCCCTTGGTCAGCAATCCGGTGGCCCCGGCCGGATAAAGAAAACTGGAGACGCTGGCATCAATGGAGGATTGACGCGCCGTGGTCGTGTTGTTGTTGCGCGTGGCCCCGTTGTTCTCCTGGATGATCACCGTGACAATGTCCCCGACACGGTGCGCCTTTTTATCGGCGAACATCGACGTGGGGGCCGCATCCTCCTTCCAGAGCGAGTCCGCTCCCAGCGTCGTCAATTGCAATATAAACAGGAGCAGGCCCAGGTGGGCCGCGTCACAGAGCGATAAGTATGAGGTCTTCATTTTGTACTTTGCCAGAGAGTTCCCGCCGGGTCTTGGGATTGCGCACGCGCACCATCTGCCCCAGCGCCCCATCCTCCAGCGTTTCCACTTTCAGGGAGATCGTCAGCGGGCCGTCCTGAAATACCGCCTCCACCAATTGTCCGCGGTGAACCAGCGAACGTGCGCGGACGTCCCGGCTCCACACCGGCGTTCCCACCGCTACACTTGATCCCAGCTCCAGTTGGCCGTCGGCCACCGGAAATTGCACGCAGGGCTCCCGCTGCACCAGCACGTCCCGCCGCTCCATCACAATGTCGGCGTCCCGCAGCAGTTGGCCCCGCGACAACTGGGAATGGGCCACGGGCAAATCACGCCAGACATGGGCTTGGAGCGCCAGTTGCCAGGTGCCGACCCGTTCGGTGCCGCACCAAATTTCAAAACCGGCCACCACTGTGGGCATCATGCCCGCCGCCGGCAGTTCGGTGATCTGGAGACTCAGCGCTTCGTCTGGCACCGTCCCCGCCGCCCATGGACGGCTGAGATGGATTTCCAATTCGCCGCGATCAGCCACATAGTCGCGCTGCAAAACCGCCCGCAGCAGACCGGTCAACTCGGCCTCCTCCAGCGAGCGGGTGCGGCGGCTGACGCAAACATGATCGGGGCCGGACCAATTGGTGGTATCCAGCCACGGAGCGGCGGATTTGGCTAGGGCGATGATTTGCTGGCGGGAAAGGGAGGTCGTTTGGCCCACGCTGGGAGCGGGGGCCAAACGAAGATGGGGGAATGTCGCGGAAGACGAACCCATGAGTTGGTTTAAAAAAATCCCGGTGCTGTCCACCTTGGCCTCGGGCGCCAGGGTGAAAGTGGCCGGTTCCCCGGCATCAAGCCGGCAAGCCGCCGCCAACAGCAGAGTGAGGACCGCACGGCGGATGAAACTGTCATTGCGATTCATTAACGGCGCAAATTGTTGCTTTGTTGCATCATTTCGTCGGACGCCTGGACGGCCTTGGAGTTCACCTCGTAAGCGCGCTGGGCCACGATCATGTTGACCATTTCCTCGACGACCTTGACGTTCGACATTTCCAGGTAGCCTTGCTGAAGGCTGCCAAAACCAGCTTGATTGGGCGTGCCCGTTTCCGGCGTGCCGGATGCCAGTGTTTCCAAATACAAATTCCGGCCTATAGCCTGCAAACCCGCCGGGTTGGCAAACCGGGTCAACTGCACCTGAAAATTCGTGGTCCCGTTGGCTCCACTGGTCGTGACCTCCCCGTCGGGCGAGATCGTGATCGCGGTCGTCCCCACGGGAATCGGTTGAAAGCCTCCCTGCACCGGCAACCCGTCGCTGGTGGTGACTTGCCCGGTGGAAGACGTTTTTAGCGCCCCATCGCGGGTGTAGGCCAGCGTGCCGTCGGGCATCTGCACCTGGAAGAACCCGTCCCCCTGGATGGCCATGTCCAGCCGTTCGCCCGTTTGCGTCAACTCCCCTTCGGTAAATATCTTGGATGTCGCAACCGCGCGCGAGCCGTGGCCGACCTGGATGCCAGTGGGCAATTGGTCCCCGTTGCCCTGATTGGCGCCGGCGGCCCGCGTGGTTTCGTAGAGCAGATCCTGAAATTCAATCTTGCTCTTTTTGAATCCGGTGGTGTTGACGTTGGCCAGGTTGTTGGAGATCACGTCCAAATTCATTTGCTGGGCTTCCATGCCCGAGGCCGAGGAGTAGAGTGCGCGTAACATAGGTTAGGATGGGTTGCCCAATTCGGAGATCGTTTTGCTCAGGCGATCGTCCTGGATTTGGATGACATGCTGGTTTGCCTCGAATCCCCGCATCGCCGTCATCATGCTGGCCATTTCAACCAGGCTGGATGTGTTGGAGCCTTCCAGGTAGCCCTCCCGCAATGTCGAGGTGCTCGCTTGCGTTGTCACCGCGCCGTGCTCCGCCACAAAATACCCGCCGCTGATTTGCGTCAGCTTGTGCGGGTCTTCCACCTCCGCCAGTTTCAGTTTCCCGCGGGGTGCGTCCCCCTGGCTGATTTCCCCATTGGCGGAAAAAGACAGCGGCGCCGAGTTGCCCCGCATGAGTTGAATCGGGCCGCCGCTGCCCAGGACCGGATAGCCCTCTTTGGTGACGAGCTGGGCCTTGGAATTCACTTGAAATTCCCCATCGCGCGTCAATCCGACCGAGCCGTTGGGAAGCTGCACTTGGAAGAAGCCTTTGCCTTCTATGGCTAGGTCGCTGTTGTTGCCAGTGTATTTCAATTCGCCCGGTGTGAAATTGGTCGTCACCGTGCCCTTGGGAATGGTAAAATACTGGGGTAGGTTCCTGCCTCCGTTTGCCGGCATCAAACCGGCTTGCGTCGCCGCCAGCGACAGTTGCTGCTGCCGGTAACCGGGCACCGAACTGGATGCCAGGTTGTCGGCTATCACCTCCTGCCAACGGTCATTGGCGTCCAGCGCGGAGGCGGCTTGGAATAAACTGACATTCACGACGGAGCCTTGGAGCAACGACCATGCCATGGTGAGAAACACCTTGATTTGCAACGGGTTGCAAAAGCCAACCCCACCCCAACGGGCAATTGTTGCCACTGGAAGCGGGAGAAAACTGCCGAATACCTCGATCTTTCCGCACATATTTGAAGCCTTACAAGTGGTCCAAACTGATTCATCGATGGCAAGGTGTGCTTTGCGTATTTGGCGCCGCAGCCGATCATAAATGACTTTGAGCCGGCGGCGCTGCCGGCTCTTTATTGCGGGCCGGTGACCGACCCTTCATAAACACATGCCAACTCGATCACCTGGCCGCAGCCGCATTCGATGCGAATGGCGCTGACCTCATCCCCCCGGCGTTGCAGGGTTACGGAGGGCCCGGCGCAGGCTTTGGTGGCGGAAGAAGACGCCCCCACGGTGGTCATTGGCTGGAAATTCGTGGCCTCCGCTTGCGGCAGCACCTTCAACTCAGTCGCACTGCGCCCTCCGGCGGTGGCGGTCGCCCCGGTCAATGGAATAAATGTGTCAGGCATGAGTTTGGCTTTCTTCAGGCCTTCTTGGTCGGCAAATGAACATTCAACAGCACCCTCACCCGGCGGTTGATATCGTTGGTTGAAGAGAACTCTGGCATCGGCATCGTGTCTCCGAAGCCCGCGACCTTGGTGATCTGTGAACGGCCAACTCCATGTTCAATCAGCTTGCGGCGCACCGCGTTGGCGCGGTCGGCGGAAATCTCCCAATCGCCGTAGTCGGGCCGAATCGGCGGGTTGCCGCTTTCGGTGTGGCCCTCCAGTTCGACGGTGAACCCGTGGTAACGGGCGATTTCCCACGCCAGCGTCGAGAAAACCCAGTCGCCGTAGGGAGTAAATTTGATGGATTGAGGCTCGAAGATCGGCTTGTGTGAACGGTCGAAAACGTTGACGCACAATCCTTCGGAAGTCAGGTCCAGCTTGACCGCGCTTTGGTCCTCGCTCTCCGATACCAGGGATTTGGCAAGATCCTGGTTCAGACGGCGGAGGATCGTCAACTCCATCGCGGAGGCGGAGTCGAAATTCCCGGTCTCCGTCCGCACAGCCTGCGTGTCCTTGTTGGGAATGATCCCAACCGATTCCTTGGTGACGGATGAGAAGGGATTGCGAAAAGCCCGCTCGACGGCGTCCTTGATGCGCTGATCCTGCGACGTGAGCCAAAGGACGATGAACAGTGCCATCATCGCCGTGGTGAAATCGGCGTAGGCTACCTTCCAGGCGCCCCCATGATGTTTCTGTTTGCTCATTTGGCTGCCGTCTGGTTCAGTGCCTTGAGCATCACTTCCAGCGCGTCGGATGTCGGCCGCACTTCGCTGGACAAGCCCCGCCGGGCGACTTCCACCGCCATGATGGGCGACATGCCGTTGGCAAAGCTGATGACCGAGGCGGCTATGCACCGGATGTAGGCCAGTTGGGCCACATTGATGAATTCCATGTTGACCGCCAGCGGATTCATGAAGCCATAGGAAAGAAAGATGCCCAAAAACGTGCCCACCAGCGCCGCGGCGACCTTCTCCCCAATCCCTTCGATCGGCCCGGCTATCGAGGCCATCGTGATGACAATTCCCAGCACCGCCGCCACAATGCCGAATCCCGGCATGGAGTCGGCTGCCTTGGTCAGGACTCCAACCGGTCGTTCGTGCTCAGCCTCCATCGCGTCCAGTTCGATCTCCAGCAGCAGCTTCAAATGGTCCGGCTTGATCTTGCCATCGATGATCGGGCGCAATCCGTTGCAGAGGAAGTCGATCGCATGCTTGTTCTTCTGGAAGTCGGGGTACTTGGAGAAAATAGGGCTGGTTTCCGGCGCCATGATGTGTTCCTCCAGCGCCACCATGCCCCCGCGGCGTCCGAGCATGAACAATTCGTAAAGCGCCTTGAATAAATCATCGTAAGCCTTGCGGCTATAGGGCGATCCTTTCAATGCTCCGAGAATTTGCTTGAACAGGTCGATCAGAACTTGCCTCGGCGACATCAGCACCAACGACCCTAGCGCCGCGCCTCCTATAATGATCAGTTCGGAGATATGCAGCAGGGCCAGCATATTGCCCCCGGCCATCGTGAATCCGCCTATGACCGATCCAATGACTATTAGCGCGCCGAGAATGAGAATCATGAGAAGATCACAACGGTCCGTTGAATACCTCGGGGTCCTCCCGTTGCAAAAGGGATTTGATGGCCAGTATGGCCTGCGAATGAATCTGGCAGATGCGCGATTCGGTCACGCCAAAGGCCTCGGCGATCTCCCGCAGGCGCATGTCTTCATAATAGTAGAGCGCCAGCACCTTGCGCTGCATTTCCGGCAACTGCTCCATCCGCTCTTCGATCAGCCCCGCCAACTCCCGCAGTGACGCCGCTTCCTCCGGACTGCCCTGCGATTGGTCGGCGATGACGTCGTACAGCAACGCCCCGCGTTCGCCGTCCCCCCCTTGGACGGAATCCAGGCAGACATAAGTCGTGGGCCGAATCTCCTCCAGCAGATCTTCGTACTCGTCGAGCGGCACTTCCAGGGCTTTGGCCATTTGCGCGTTGGTCGGGATCGCTCCGTCACGCTGCGTCAATGCCTGCATCGTCTTTTCGATCTTCCGGGCCTTCTCATGCACCGACCGAGGGACCCAATCCAGCCGGCGCAATTCATCGAATATCGCCCCGCGGATGCGCACGCGGGCGTAAGTCTCGAACGATGTCCCATTGTTCGGATTGAAGCGGCGCATGGCGTTGAGCAGGCCCACCAACCCCGCGCTGTAAAGATCGTCGCTGTTCACGTGCGAGGGCAGCGTCATCGCCAGGCGCCCCACAATGGTTTTGACCAGGGGAAGATACTCCTCAACCAGGCTGTTTTCAGTCGCGCTGCCGGGGCCGCTGCGGGAATAACGGCGCCAAAGCGCTTTTTGCGTCGAGCGGCGTTGCTCGGCCGTTTCGGGACGTGGTTCAAGTTCGCAAAGTGTGGCGCTCATGTCTTAGATGCCTTCGGCAGTGTGACCGCGGGGAGGGACGGGAGGGTGGAGTTTTCGCGCTCGTGCAACGCTTCATGATGGTTCTTGCGCCAAGTGCGGCCCCACCAGGCCAGCAGCATCGCCATCACGTATGCCGCCAGACAGCCGTGCCAAAGTATTGAACCCACAGAATCTCCTTGCATGATGCCGCATCCCATGCCGATTCCAAATCCGAGCAATCCGCCCACCAGCAATAATGATTTCATAGCTCTTTAGAGTCACATCCCCCTCAGCAGGAGTGCTGCCATCTTTCCCGCAGGTTGGCGGATGATGCCAAATCCCCTTGATTTGCGCGCTTTCTGCGGCGACGCTGTTCAGGCCGGCAACGGGAGAAAACGGGACACTGGAACATTTTGCCGTGTCCCGTTCCTTGCGGAGAGGCAATTTATTCCCCAGTTGCAGAAATTGATTTATTCCTTATGTTGCCAGCGAATGAAGCGACCCTTCAGACACATCAAGAAAGGATATAGAAATGAGCACGCCTAACGTCAACGCTCCCGATCTCACCCAACGCCCGCCCAGAAGTCCCCGCTGCCGCTTGGGCGGCTATGCCGCCCTGCCGCGCATGCTGGACAAGGGACGGGCCACCCTCGCCGGCAAGAACGGGGAATACCACTATGCTTGTCCACTTGACCAGCGCATCCTCGGCTTCCTGGGAATCGACCCCGAGGCGCTGAAGGCCGAATTAGCCACAGGCAAGGGCGACGGCGCCATCCTCGAATGGATCAATGCCAACGCCAAAAACAAGCATTCGGATTGGGAAATCGAGCAATGGTCCTCTTACATGGAAAAACGGGGGCCCGATAGCAATGCCGAGACTCTCGCCTACTTCGTCGAAGCCGTCGGCAAGGTCACCAAGACGCGCGAGGACATCCACTCCTGGGTCGAATTGCTGGATTTGGACGACTACGTGAGCTTCGGCGGCAAAGCCTGACACGCCCCGGAAAAGCAAAAAATCTATTAGCATACGCTCGTGGTGCGATGCCAAATTGGCGAAGAATCGGCCTTCGCCAAAATCCAACTTCCCCCCTTGCAATAATGCCGAGGCATGATATTGTGATGCAGTAACAGTGAGCCTGTTACGCGGTATCCACCGCTGCTCTTTGAAAGTTCGCGGTCCTCCGGGTCGCTAATCAGGCTCTTTCCAGTTTAGATGCGCTTCCCTTTCCTCGCGGTGGCCTTAAACGATTCGCTCTATTCCCATTTTTTTCAACTCTAATTCCAAATGTTTGCCACCCGTCCAATAACGCTAACCAGTTGCGCCAGAGGCGTTTGCAAATAGAATCGCGGCAAGACAATTAGCGCAACTTATCAACTATTAACACTATTTTGAATTTTTCCCGGTTTTTATGCACGACAAGCACCCATCTCTTGCCCTCCCGCTTCCTAACCTTTCAGCCCCCGCGTTCCCCCCAGGCGCCGGAGCGTCACCCGCCGCGCCCCTGGCGCCGGGAGCGCACGTCCAGCGGGTCGATGGTCGCGGGCGGCAGCCCGGCGGCCGCCTGGCGCAGCAGGGCGGCGTGCTCCGGCAGGCAAAGCAGCGCGGAAAGACCCTCCTGCAGCCATATCAATACGTAACCCCGCCCCTGAAGGTCCTCAGCCCGCAACCGCTCGGAGGCCAAATCCAGGATCACGTAATCGACTTTATACTGGCGGCAGAGCCGGAACCAATCGCCTTGATGATCGAAGAACGCGTTATTCAGTTCGAAGGTCGATTCTGGATAAGTCGTTTCGTAACGCCCATCCATCGACACTTTAATGGCCGGATACAAGCGCCAGCTCAAATAACTGCCCCAGGCGAACGGCGTGGCCAGATTCCCTTTGGCGCCAGCCAGCGACAGTATGTCCGCTTCCCGCACCGGATCTTCTCCGACGGGCGCCAGCGGCTGCAACGACGCTCCGGGCAGAAATCGGATCGCGACGAATATGGCGAGGCCCACATACACAACGCTGGCGGCAATGAGGCGGTCGATCTTCCAGCGTCCTTCGAGCCGTTGCCAGGCGCCTTCTATGTATGGACCGGCAAAGGCCAGCGCCGCCGCCCCAAGAAACGGGCCGTGCCGCCGGCTGCGCCATCCCAGCGCGACCGACAACGCCAGCACCGCCAACCCCAGACAATTCTTCGCCGAAACCTTCCTCCAGCCCGCCGCCACCGCCACGACTGTCAATACGAAAAGCACCCGGAAGCCCGTGAAATCGTCCCAGGCCAGCGGCGCGGGCGGACGGAACTCGGCAATGCGGGCGCGTGGGTGGAGCAGGGCGGGGATGAGGTAGCGCCAAAAATCCACGCCGTAGGGGTTCACCAGCGTCACCGCCGCGCACGTCCCCGCGGTGAAGACCATCAGGGCCGGATTCCTCCGCGCGGCGCATCCGGCGGCGCAATACAGGAAAACAACGGCCAGCGCGACCACAAAGCCCCCGTGAAGATTGGCGCCCGCCAGGGTCAGCAGCGGCAGGACCGCCGCCGGCCAGCGCCGCCCGCGCCACAATTCCTCGACGCAAAACAGCGTCCCCGCAAACAGGAAAAAGGTGAACGCATGGCAGCGCACCACCGGAATGTACCCCGTCAGAATGGAAGCCGCCGCGGGAATGGCCAGGAGCAAAAGCACGTTCGCATCGCAACCCTGCCGCCGTCCCGTCCAATACCCGGCGGCGAGCAAACCCAGGGCCAGCGCAATCTTCAGGACCATGAGCGACGCCGGCCCGAACCAGCGCAGCAGCGTATAGAAGACCACGCCCGCGCCCCATTCATGGTCGATGTATTGCGGGAGCGTCGGGGTGAAGGCGTAAAGATCGTGGCGCGGGAGACGCCCGGTATTCCAGAGCGTTTCGCCGATGGCCAGCTTGGCCCACAGGTCGCCGTCAGTGATATTGTGGAAGGCCAAAACCACGGCCAAAGCCAGGCCGCCCAACAGGATGATGAGCGCTTGCGCGGCGCGGGTGCGGCTCTCGGTCACGATTGGGAATGTGAAGAGCCGCGGGGCGTTCGTCAAGCTCCGGGGAGGCCTTGCACTGCTGCGGCTCCCGCAGTATGGCGGCTAATGGAAAACATTAACAGCGCCAAATTCGTGAAAAATCCGGCAATGTCGCTTGTCAGAATGGCCGCGAGTCCTTAAACACTCTGCGGCGACGAACGGGCGCGCTTGTCCTTTCGTCGGAATTTGGCGGGCTTTCGCTCATGCCGGTCGTTGCGGTGGAGGCGAAAAAACAGTTGACGAGATGCGGCGCGGCCACAACAATCGCGGCGTTTTTATTGCGGTGGTTGGGTCGTGACCCAGTGTATCACAGATTGAGAAGTGTCTGATGTTTTTCCAAAGTGGACCAACCGGCTTCCGCGCAATATCATTATTGGCGCGCTGCTGGTGAGCACCGCTGTGACGGGCGGGGTGGCGTATTATTTCACGCCCAAATACACGCGTGTGGGCTACGAGCCAATCCAGCCGGTGGCCTTCCCCCATAGCCTGCATGTCACCCAACTGGGGCTGGACTGCCGCTATTGCCATAATGGGGTGGAGAAGTCCTGGTATTCCAACATCCCGGCCACGAGCGTGTGCATGAATTGTCACAACCAGGTGCTCAAGGACGACCCCCGCCTGGAGCTGGTGCGCGAGAGCGCCGCATCGGGCCGCCCGATCCCGTGGGTCCAAATCCACAAGCTGCCCGATTACGTTTATTTCAACCATTCGGTGCATATCAACCGTGGCGTCAGTTGCGTCGAGTGCCACGGCTCGATCAATCACATGGACGAAGTCTATCATGCCAAACCGTTGAGCATGTCCTTTTGCCTCGATTGCCATCGCGACCCAGCCCGGCATCTCCGCTCCCTGGATAAAATCACGGACCTGGATTGGAAAGCGCCGAACGCGGACGCGCAATTGGCCATGGGAATGGGCTTTGTCCACGACTGGAAAGTCCAGTCATTGCAAAATTGTTCGACGTGTCATCGATGAAAACAATACCTCCATCTTGTCCGGAGCCGCAGATTGGGCCAAAGTACTGGCGCAGTTTGGACCAATTGGCCGAGACGCCCGAATTCCGGCAGTGGGTGGAGCGCGAATTCCCCGCCGGCGCGTCCGAATTCACCGACCCGGTTTCCCGCCGCAATTTCGTCAAGATCATGTCCGCTTCTTTCCTGCTAGCCGGTTTGGGAGTGACGGGGTGCCGGCGGCCGGTGGAAAACATTTATCCCTTTGTCAAGATGCCGGAGGGCTATTTGCATGGTGTGCCACAATACTTTGCCACGGCCATGCCCAGCCGCCGCGGCGCCGTGCCCCTCGTCGTCAAATCCAACGAAGGACGCCCCACCAAGATCGAGGGCAACTCGGACCTTCCGGACAGCAACGGGGGAACCGATCATCTGGCCCAGGCGGCCATATTGAGCCTTTATGATCCGGACCGTGCCATGCGCTTCGCGCTCAATGGATCGGCCCAAACGCGGCAGGCAGCGCTGGACGCTTTGACGGCGCTGGGCAATGCGCAGGGCGACGGCACCGGGCTGGCGTTTTTGATGGAACAAAGCGGCTCCCCCTCGCGCGCCCGGCTGCGGCAGGCCATCGCCGCGAAATTCCCGGCCGCGCGGTGGCATGTCTATGAACCGATCGATCTGGATCTCGGCCGTCAGGCCGCGTCCCTGGCCTACAACAGTCCCGTCTTTCCTTTTTACAAGCTCGATGAGGCGCGGGTGATTGTATCGCTCGATTGTGATTTCATCGGTAGCGAGGAAAACATGCACGGCAACATCCGGCGCTTCGCCCGGGGCCGCGCGCTCAAGGGCAGGGAGGATTCGATGAGCCGGCTCTATGCGGTGGAGAGCCTTTTCACGTTGACGGGGGTCAATGCCGACCATCGGTTGCGCGTGCCCCCAAGCATGATCCTTGCCGTGCTGGCCCGCTTGGCGGGCAACATCCTTAGCCCGTTTGAAGGAGACCAGAGACTGCGGAAACTGGGCGCGCCGGCCCAAGCGCACGACAACTGGATCGTGCCTTGCGCCCAGGACCTCAAGGCCAATCAGGGCATGAGCCTGGTAATGGCCGGTTATCGGCTTCCCTTGGTGGCGCACTTGCTGGTGGCCGCGATCAACGAGACCTTGGGCGCGGTGGGGCGCACTGTCGAGTTTCGCCAGACCCAACCCTCCACAGAGGGTGGCCTCGCGGATTTGGCCGCGGCCCTCAACGCCGGCCAGGTGCGGACGCTCGTCATTTTGGGCGGCAACCCCGCCTACAACGCCCCCGCCGACCTCAATTGGCCGCAAGCCCAAGCCAAGGCCGCGACGGTCGTGCGTCTGGGCTACCATGAGGATGAGACTTCATGGAACCCGGCCACGCACGCCGCCACGCATTGGGACTTGCCGATGGCGCATTTCCTCGAGGCCTGGGGTGACGCCCGCACGGCGGACGGGACCCTCGTGCCGATTCAGCCGTTGATTGAACCGCTTTTTGGCGGGATGACCGAACTGGAAGTTCTCGCCGTCGTCGGGGGTTTGACGCCAACCTCGCCGTACGAAATTGCCCGGGAAACCTTCCGCTCGATTGGCGGCAAAAGCGAAGACGATTGGAAGAAATACCTGCACGACGGATTTTTGGCGAACAGCGCCGCGCCGGCCGCCAACGTCACTTATGGCGCGGGTGAATTGGTCCGCTCGCTGGAACAGATCACGCCCGCTCCCGCTCCCGGCAAGGACCGGCTGGACGTGGTTTTCTATCGCGACGCCAAACTGGACGACGGACGGCACAACAACAACGGATGGTTGCAGGAGTTGCCCGATCCGATCACCAAATTAACCTGGGACAACGCCGTGCTGCTCAGCCCCGCGACGGCCAAGGCGCTGGGAGTCTATACCGAGCGCAACGCGCAGAATCAGAAGTTTTTCAATCACGCCGTCGAAGTCACGTTGAACAATCGCACCATTCGCGGCCCGGTCTGGGTGCAGCCGGGAATGGCGGACGACACCCTCGGCCTTGCCCTGGGCTACGGGCGGGAAAAGACGGGACGTGTGGGGCGCGGCGCGGGCTTCAACGCCTACAAGCTGCGCGCCAGCGACTCTCTGTATTACGCCTCCGGCGCGCTGGTGCGCGACACCGGGGACGCCAGCTACGAATTGGCGACGACCCAAAGCCATTGGAGCATGGAGGGCCGTCCGGTGGTGCGGGAGGGCAACCTGGAGCAATTCCGCAAGGACCCCGCCTTCGCGCAAAAGATGAAACTGGAGGAACCGCCGGTCGTCGCGCCCCTTTATCCCAATCCGCTGGACACGACGCGGGCCAACGGCCTGCATCAGTGGGGCATGTCAATCGACTTGCAGCGGTGTGTCGGCTGCTCCGCCTGCATGGTGGCCTGTCAAAGTGAAAATAACATCCCCATCGTCGGCAAGGAGATGGTCGGCAAAAGCCGCGAAATGCACTGGATTCGCCTGGACCGCTATTACGCCGGCCCCGTGGAGGATCCGCAGGCGGTCACCCAGCCCATGCTCTGCCAGCATTGCGAAGCCGCCCCGTGCGAAAGTGTTTGCCCGGTCAACGCCACCTCGCACGACGACGAGGGGTTGAACGTAATGACTTACAACCGGTGCGTCGGCACCCGTTACTGCTCGAACAACTGCCCCTACAAAGTCCGGCGCTTTAACTTCTTTGATTACAATCGCCGCCCGCTCAATCACCTCTACAAAAGCCCGCTGGTGACGGAGACGGATGGGGAGTGGGAATTACTGCGCTGGCTCAATAACCCGGACAAGGGGAATTTGCCCGAGGACGAATGGCAACTGGCCCGCCTGGTCAAGAACCCGGACGTCTCGGTGCGGATGCGTGGCGTGATGGAGAAATGCACCCTTTGCTTGCAGCGCATCGAGCAGGCCAAGATCGCCGCCAAGGTCAAGGCGCGCGACAGCGATCACATCCGCCTTTCGGAAAAGGAGGGCACCGTGCCCAAGACCGCCTGCCAGCAAGCCTGCCCGGCGGAAGCGATTGTTTTTGGGGACATCTCCGACGCCGACAGCGGCGTGAGCAAGGCCAAGAGTCAGGAGCGCACCTACAAGGTGCTGGATTTCCTCTTGACAAAACCGCGCTGCACCTACTTGGCCAGGGTCCGCAACCCCAACCCGGAGATGCCCGACTACAAGGAACACTCGTTGCCCTACACGAGCGAGGAGTTTGACAAGGGGGCTTTTTCCCCGGGCGAAAGCCAGCGGGAACCCGGCGGGAAAGGAGCGCTCTAATGGCGGCCGCGCCCCCATTGAACGAAGCCGCCCCGATCCAGGTCCAGGCGCCGCCGCAGGCCCTGCGGCGCGTCCCACTGGTCGCCAACCAGCGCGGCGTGGGCTGGCTCTCCGACCGGATAGCCGGGGTGATCGAAGGCCCAACGCCCGCGTGGTGGAAAATCTCCTTCGGCATCAGCTTGACCATGATGACGGTCTGCTTTGCCATGATTCTTTACCTCATGTCCACCGGCGTCGGCGTCTGGGGGTTGCAGCATCCGGTGATGTGGGGGTGGGCGATCATCAATTTCGTGTGGTGGATCGGCATCGGCCACGCCGGAACGCTCATTTCGGCGATCTTGTTCTTGCTGCGCCAGCGCTGGCGCACCTCGATCAACCGGGCGGCCGAGGCGATGACGATTTTTGCCGTCATGTGCGCGGGCATTTTTCCGCTGATCCATATCGGGCGCATCTGGTACGGCTGGTGGCTTTTCCCCATTCCCAACTCCAATGGCATCTGGCCGCAATTCCGTTCCCCACTTATGTGGGACGTGTTTGCCGTCTCGACTTACTTCACTGTTTCGGTGCTGTTTTGGTACATGGGCTTGATCCCCGATATGGCCGTGATGCGGGACCGGGCCAAAACGAAAATTCGCAAATTTGGCTACGGCCTTTTCGCGCTGGGCTGGACCGGCTCCAACCGTCACTGGACCAATTATGAAAAGGCCTACCTGATCCTGGCCGGCCTGTCCACGCCCCTGGTGCTGTCGGTCCACTCCATCGTGTCGCTGGATTTCTCCGTGTCCCAATTGCCGGGGTGGCACACGACCATCTTTCCGCCCTACTTTGTGGCGGGGGCGGTCTATTCGGGCTTTGGGATGGTGTTGACGCTGGTGGTGCCGTTGAGGCGGATGCTCAAGCTGGAGGACATCATCACGGTGCGGCATGTCGAATTGATGTGCAAAGTTACTTTGGCCACCGGTTCGATCGTCGGTTACGCCTATATGATGGAGTTTTTCATCGCCTGGTATAGCGGCAATCCTTACGAGAGATTTCTGTTCCTGCACAACCGGGCGGCCGACCCCTTCATTTTGGGACCGCTGTTCCACGTGGCGCCCGCGCCCTATTGGTGGGCTTGGTGGCCGATGATATTTTGCAACGCGATCATGCCCCAGCTATTCTGGTTCAAGAAGGTCCGCACCAGCATGTTGACAGTGTTTGTTCTCTCGATCCTGGTCAACGTCGGCATGTGGTTCGAGCGCTTTGTGATCGTGGTCGAGTCGTTGCCCCGCGAGTTCATTCCCTCCAACTGGGGCTATTACAGTCCGACTTGGGTGGACATTCTCCAATTCCTGGGAACCTTTGGATTGTTCTTCGCCTTCTTCCTGTTGTTCATTCGCTTCATACCGTTGATCGCCATCGCGGAGGTCAAGGGAGTGACGCCACAAGCCGACCCGCACCATCCCTTGGGCGGGGCCAAAACGGGGGACAGACACTGATGCCAGCCACTTACGCCATCATGGCAGAATTTGAGACGCCCGCGGCCATTTTGCACGCGGCCCAGAAAGTGCGCGACGCCGGCTATCAGCGGTGGGATGTCTTTACGCCCTTCCCCGTTCACGGCATGGACGGCGCAATGGGACTGAAAAACTCGAAGGTCGGGTGGTTTTCCTTTATCGGCGGCTGCACCGGTTACGCCACCGGCATGTTGATGATCTATTTCATGAACGCCTACGATTATCGCATCGTCATCGGCGGCAAACCGATGTTCAGCCCCTTCTCGGCGTTTCCGCCATCTTACGAGTTGACGATATTGTTCGGGGCCTTCGGCGCGCTGCTGGGCATGCTCTTTCTCAATCGCCTGCCGCGCTTGCATCATCCCTTGCTCAAGAACCGCCGCTTTGCCCTGGCCACGCACGACCGGTTCTTTGTGGTGATTGAAACCGGCGATCCGAAATACTCGGAAACGGAAACCCGCCACCTGCTCGGCTCGCTGGGCAGCAAGCACATCGAAATGGTGGAGGAATAATGCGCTATTTTCTCCTCATCTTCGTCGTCAGTTGCATCGCGGTGGTGGCTATCGCCGGCTTTCGCGGCGGCCATTCGCGCCGTCCGTCCATCGAGTTGTTCCCCGACATGGTGCGTCAAAACAAAGTCCGCCCGCAAACACCCAGCGACTTCTTTGCCGACGGCTCGTCCTCGCGCCTGGTTCCCGCCGGCACGGTGGCTCGCACTGGCCCGCTCTTGATCAACGGCACGGTGCTCAACATCGGCGGCAAACCGGTGTATCCCTACGAAGATTCGCCCGTGAACACCGGGCGCATTGCGGGTACGACCAATTTCGTGCCGGTCAATCCGGTTCCTATCACCCGCCAATTGCTGGAGCGCGGCCAGCGGCGCTACCAAATCAGTTGCATGCCCTGCCACGGCCCCGCCGGCGACGGCAAGGGCATCACAAGCAAATACGGCATGGTGGGCATGGCCAATTTCCACGATCAACGGCTCATCAACATGCCCGACGGCGAAATCTTCAACACCATCACCCAAGGCAAGAATTTGATGGGCGCTTATGGCGCCAATGTCTCGGTCCAGGACCGTTGGGCCATTATCGCTTATTTGCGAGTTTTGGAGCGAAGCCAACTGGCGACGGCGCAGGACGTGCCCGAGCCGGAGCGCGGCCCCTATGTCAAATAGTCTATGAATTCCAATCATCAATCCGCATCGGCGTACGACCTGGACTTGTCGAAGTACCGGCATCTGCCAGTCATCTTGATCGTCGCCGGAGCAATTGGCCTGGGCTTGGGAACGGCAGTCAGTGGACTGGGTTTAAAACAGTTTGGTTTCTCGTGGTTGCTGGCGTTCATGTTTTGCCTCAGCCTTTGCCTGGGCGGTCTGTTTCTGGTCATGGTGCATCATCTCTTCGACGCCAGTTGGTCGGTGGCCACACGCCGGGTGTGCGAGCATCTGGCTTGCCTGCTCGGCTTCCCGATGATCATTTTGTTTGTTCCCATCGCCATTCTGGCTCGCAAGCTCTATCCCTGGCTCGAATCCAGCCAACAGGCCCACCCCAGCCATGCGGTGGCCGCCAAGTACCCGCTGTTCACCGTGCCGGGCTTCTACGTGACGGCGCTCGTTTTGTTCGGGATTTGGTGGCTGTTCTCCAACCGCCTGCGTTTCTGGTCGTTGCGCCAGGACGAAACCGGCTCGGTCGAATGCACCCGCAAAATGCGTTTTTATTCCGCCCTTGGCGTGGTGCTCTTCGCGCTGACGCTGACCCTGGCTTCGATCCTCTGGATGAAGGGATTGGCGGACGAATGGTATTCCACCATGTACGGAGTGACCTATTTCGCCGCTTCGGTTTGGGTCGCTTTGCCCACCGTCTATATCATTACGATGATACTGCAACGAACGAGTGTCTTGCGGAATCTGGTCAGAGAGAACACCTACTACATGCTCGGCTCGCTCTTCCTGGCCTTCACTGTCTTTTGGGCCTACGTCAACTTCTCCCAATACTTCATCATCTGGAACGCCAACATGCCGGAGGAAACCTTCTGGTATGTCCTGCGCGAAAAGGGAACGTGGGATGCCGTCGGCAAATACGTCATCATCTTCGGCCATTTCTTCGTGCCCTTCCTCATGCTGCTGCGTATTGACTTCAAGCTCAAACTGGCGGCGATGCTGCCCCTGGCCGCGTGGGCCTGGCTCATGCACTTCGTCGATATGGAATTCCAAATCATGCCCGCGCTTCATGCCGATTCCATTCTCACCGCCGGTTTGATCTCCGACGCCGGCTGCGTGCTGCTCTTTGCCGGCGTGCTCATGAAAGTTTTCATCTCCTCCCTCAACCGGCACCCGCTCTATCCGCTGAGAGACCCGCGGATGGCGGAGGCACTGGACGTTTACGTGCCGCCGGCGGCCGAAATCTCAATCGCGGAGCACGACGCCAAATGAACTCGGAAACCGATTGCCAAAAAACCCGCCTCGGCGCTTACGTGATCGCAATCCTGGGAACTTTCCTGGTGATGGCCCTGCTGGTGGAGTTGATGCGGCATTATACCCAGGGACCCTCCCTGCGCGCCGCCGCCGCCGCCAAGCGCATGCAAATCTTGACCGACTTCCAAGCGGCCAACGCTCCGTTGCTGGAGAAGTACGATTGGCAGGATCAAGCCAAAGGCTTCGTGCATGTCCCCATTGACCGCGCCATGGAGTTGGTTTTGCAGGAGTGGCAGGACGACCCCGCGGCGGGCCGCTCCAATCTCATGGCCCGCGCGGCAAAAGAGTTCGCCCCGGCCCCCAAACCGCCGGAACAGAAGAATGAATACGAGTAGCCTCTGCCGCCCATGAGCGCAACGGATTCTCCAGCCCGGACAGCGACCCCCAGCCCGCCCCAGACTTCGCGGGCCGGGGCCGAGCGCGTGTGTCCCGCGGGTCGGCTGGCGCTGTGCGCTGGGGCGGTGGCGTGGCTTTTCATCGCGTTGCTGCTGGGATTGTTAGACTCGCTCAAGTTTCACGATCCGGGCTTCCTGGCCGGCTCTCCGTATCTTAGCTACGGCCGCGTTCATGCCGCGCAAGACACCGCCCTGCTCTACGGATTTGCCGTGCCCGCGTCGCTGGGCGTCGGCCTCTGGTTGCTCTGCCGCCTCGGCCGCACGGTTCTGGCCGGGCGGTTTGTGGTTTTTCTGGGCGCGCTCTTTTGGAACTTCGCCGTCACCGTCGCGGTCATCGCCAATGTGTGCGGTGGGGGCCGGGGTTACGATTACTTCGACTTGACTGTCCATTGCGCGCCGCTGTTCTTTGTCGCTTATCTTTTGATCGGCGTCTGTGGAATGCTCACCTTCCACCAGCGCCAGCCAGGGCCGCTGTATCCCTCCCAATGGTTTGTGCTCGGCTCCCTGTTCTGGTTTCCGTGGATTTTTTCCACGGCCGCGATGCTCCTGCTGCTGATGCCTGCGCGCGGGACGCTCCAGTCCGCCATCCATTGGTGGTACGTGCATAACGTCGATAACGTGTTCCTGGGTTTCGCGGGTCTGGCGTCGAGCTTTTACTTCATTCCCAAGCTTTTGGGCCGCCCGCTGCACAGCCGGCAATTGGCCGCGATGGCCTTCTGGACTATCGCGCTCTTTGGCGGTTGGGGGGGGATTCCCCAGGGAGCACCGCTGCCCTCGTGGATCATCAGCCTTGGCGTCATCGGCACGGTGCTGAGCGCGGTCCCCGTGCTGGCCATTTTCACCAATTTTTATCGCACCACGCGCGGCGACCTCAAGAGGCTCGATGATAACCTGACGCTCCGTTTCTCTTACATTGGCCTGCTGTTTTACTTTGTCGCGGCCGCGCAGCAGATCGTTGGTGTGTTGCCCAACGTCAGCGCCATCACGGCGTTGACCTGGTTCGGCGTGGCGCAAAAACAACTGTTCCACCTCGGCTTTTTCGCCCTGACCATGTTCGGCGCGCTCTATTACATCATCCCGCGCCTGCTTGATGTGGAGGAAACCGCCTGGCGCCCGAAACTGGCCAAAGCTCACTTCTATCTCACTGTGATCGGCATCGTCATCTCCTACCTGTCGTTGCTGGTCTGCGGCGTTGGCCAGGGGGTTCTGCTGGCCAACCCGGCGCATCCGTTTGCGGATGTCATGCGCAGCACACTGGCGCCGTTGCGAGTCAGCACGGCCGGCGACCTGCTGGTGGTGGTCGGCACCATTTTATTTCTCCTCAACTTCGCGCTGCTGCTCACCCGCGCGTGCTTCAAGTGCTGGGCGGACTGCTGCGTGGGGAAAGAAAAACAACCGGCATGAACAGCGGAGCGACACTTTTTCTCGGATTGTTCGTCAGCATGGCGTGTTCCTTCCTGGCCTTCGTCCTAGGTCCCCAACTGCAAATCGGCAACCTGGCCCAGACTGACACGGTCGTGACCGGCGACGCCTCGCCGCAAACCTATCCGATCGGGCAGCCGGGCGACGCCCATCAAGGCGCCGAGGTTTATCGGGCCAACGGCTGCGCCGCCTGCCACACCCAGATGGTGCGTCCGTGGTCTCTTGGCCCCGATATTCAACACGGCTGGGGGGTCCGCCGCAGCGTGGCCGAAGATTATCTCTTCGAGCAACCGGTTTTGCTCGGAACCCAGCGCATCGGCCCCGACTTGGCCAACTTTGGAAGGCGCTCCGACCTCAACGGGATATTGTTTCGCCTCTACGATCCGCGGCTTATTACGCCGCGCTCTCTGATGCCCTCCTACCGGTTTCTGTTTGAACAGCACGCGATTCAGGGCGCCGCCTCGCCCGACGCGCTCGTTTTGCCCGCGCAAATCGCGCCGCCGGCGGGATACGAGGTTCTGGCCCGTCCGCAAGCCCGCGCGCTGGCCGCCTACTTGCTGAGCCTGCGCCAGGACGTTTATCTTTTTGAAGCGCCGCCCCCGTTGGCGCCCAAAACCAACGCAGTCCCAGCCGCCACCAATTCCACCGCAAAATGAGTCCGAACGGCGCACAGAAACCTGTCAATCAGAACGGCGGCGAGCCGTCCGCCGGTTTTTCCGACGTTCCCCTCTGGTTGATCATTGTCTTCGGCGGCCTCTTTTACTGGAGTCAGCTTTATCTTGACGGACACGCCGGCGGGTTCAGCCCCAAAGTCTATGCGCCCTACGATTCCCTGGACGAGGTGATCGCGGCCAATCCGAAGGGAGCGGGAGACGAGATGAGAATCCTGGGCCGGAGTGTCTTTGAGAAGACCTGCGCCGCCTGTCATCAACCCGGCGGCACGGGCAAGGCAGGCATCGCGCCGCCGCTGGCCGAATCGGAATGGGTGCTGGCCCCTGGCGGCGACCGCATCGTGCGCGCCGTATTGAATGGCTTGACCGGCCCGATCAA
>Ga0326727_10010308_pt1 | contig 22357 bp, 16 predicted proteins | sample MB2enrmetagenome_FD_207643 | JGI IMG/M metagenome (GOLD analysis project Ga0326727, IMG submission 207643) | Lab enriched peat soil microbial communities from McLean, Ithaca, NY, United States - MB29MY | ecosystem: Environmental > Terrestrial > Soil > Wetlands > Peat | place: USA: New York...
TCGGCCTCACCCGGCAGAACTCGATACTGGCTTTGGCATGAGGCGACGCAAACTCCTGCAAACAGCACGCCAATGATCCAAGCGAACCGCACTGTCCGTCCTACTCTCCTTAGATGGATTCGCTGAATCGGTCGTCCCACTCCTCCCGCATCTTCTCTTGATAGGCAAGACCGTCTTTGGGGAGCGACGCAATCTCACTGGACAGACAAACGGTTTGGCCCTTCCACAGTCCGAAAGCCGATTCGCGCGGATGGCGATGTTCCTGGTCGCGTACCTCGATTGGCGTTCGCATGGCCAAGTTTATCCTCACACATCTATCGTATACGCACTTCGGGATCCCGGTAGATGGCTTGTGTGTTGAGGCCCAGGCTCGGCGAACTTCCGCTCTGAGCTTGCCGCCGCCCAAGCCTCTGGCGTAACGTGGGCAGTATTGCAGGAGAACGATCCACTATGTCTACTTCTATTGCATCGCTCATCGTTGCCGCCGCGGGCGGCAGTTTTCTGCTGGAGACTCGAACGCCGGCCGAAGTATTTACCCCTGAAGATCTGAACGAAGAGCAGCGGGAGATTGCAAAGACCGCGGCGCAGTTTGCCCGCGAGCAGATTCTTCCTGCTGTGACGGCAATCGAGGCCAAGGAGCCGGGTGTGATGGCTGGCCTCTTAAGAAAGGCTGCCGAACTGGGGTTTGCATCCGTCGACATTCCCGAGCAGTACGGCGGGGTGGGCATGGATAAGACCACCTCGACGTTGATTACCGATCACCTTTCCGTGCTGGCCAGCTTTTCGACAGCCTTCGGAGCGCATATCGGAATTGCAACGCTGCCGCTGGTTTGGTATGGCACCGAAGAGCAGAAACAGCGCTACCTGCCCAAGCTGGCAAGCGGCGAGTGGATCGGCGCCTACGGGCTATCCGAAGCCAGCTCCGGCTCCGACGCGATGAACATTCGCACCAGGGCCACGCTCTCTGACGACGGCGCTACCTACACATTGAAAGGCGAGAAGATGTGGATGACCAACTGCGGCATCGCGGGCTTGTACACGGTCTTCGCCAAGATCGATGGGGAAAAATTCTCCGCGTTTCTTATCGAGCGGGGCACGCCGGGGGTCACGGTTGGCGCTGAAGAACACAAGCTTGGCATTCACGGCTCATCGACGTGTCCGTTGATCCTCGATGGGTGCAGGATTCCGGCGGGCAACCTGCTTGGCGAGGCCGGCAAGGGCCACCACATCGCCTTCAACGTGCTCAATGTGGGCCGATTCAAACTGGGCGTCGCCTGCATTGGCGGGGCTCGTCACGCGCTGGCAGAGATGGTTCGATATGCCAAGGAGCGAATCGCTTTTGGCAAGCCGATCGCGGAGTTTGGGCTGATTCAGCGCAAGATCTCCGCCTCCGCCACACGGCTTTATGCTGCCGAGAGCATGGCCTACCGGACCGTGGGAATGATCGATGCGGCGCTCGCGCAGGGTGGAGGCCAGTCCGATGCAGCCCATGCGCCTACTGCGCGCGAGACGCAGAAGCGCATCGAAGAGTACGCCGTTGAATGCTCCATCTTGAAGGTGTACGGATCGGAGATGTTGAGCCTGGTGGCGGATGAATTGGTGGCTACCATGGGCGGCTACGGCTACGTGGAGGAGTACCCGGCGGAGCGCTTCTACAGGGATGCGCGCATTAACAGAATCTTCGAAGGGACCAATGAAATCAACCGGCTCATCATCACCGGGTGGCTGATGAAGCGGGCACTGAGCGGGCAGCTACCGCTGCTCGGGGCAATCAAGAAGCTGATGGATGAAGTGACTCAGCCGCCCAGCTTCGATGCGGGAACGGAAGCGATCGAGGTGCTGGCGCGGGAGGCCGAGGTGCTGGCGGCCACAAAAAAGATTGCACTGTTTGCCGCCGGAGTGGCGAGCCAGCGCTTTATGACCGCTCTTCAGGACCAGCAGGAAGTGATGGCCGATTTGGCTGACATTATCATGCAGGTTTATGCGCTGGAGTCGGCGCTGCTGAGGGCGCGCAAGATGGCGCGGCAAGGTATGAGCGCCAGTGAGCTTACCATGGCTGGCGCCGCAGCGAATATGACTGGACTGCTGGCGGATGAGACCATGGCGCTGGCTGAGCAATCTGCGCGGCGGGTGCTGGCGGCATGCGCCGAAGGAGATTTGCTGCGCACGCAATTGGCGATACTGCGCAGGCTTGCGCGCTTTACGCCTGGAGATGCGGCGGCGCAAAGCCGCGCGGTTGCGAAAGAATTCGTTCGCTGGGGACGGTATCCGTTTTGATTCGAAATGGGGAAGTCCCTCACCCTGAAGGCGCAAGTGTCACAAGGACGCAAGCACCATCGGGGTGAGGGAAGTTTTGTGTTGAGTGCCGAAATCAGCTTTGGCATTCGTGGGGAGGGGCTTGGCTTAGCGCTGAACCGTAACGGTCAGGTTCAGGGGAACCTCAATGGCCTGCTTGTCGAGCGTGGCTGGACGGAAGCGGAACTTGCGAACCGCCTCGATTACCGGAGCGTTCAAGCTCGTGCTTTCCGATCTGACGACCTCGATATCGCGTGCCTGGCCGTCTTCGCCGACGTTGAGCTTCAGCACAACTTCAGCATTGTTGGGAATCGTAGCGGTGAATGGAAGCTCTACGCCCGGGGCGTAGACAATCTTGGCGGGCACAACTCCCGTGCTTACCGGACGAGCAGTGGTTAGGGCATCGGCGTCACTAGGTGGAGTGCTTGCGATTGCCGTTGCGGTTAGGAATAGCGGGGACAACAGGATACCTGCTGCAATGATTCGGCGCATGAAGTACCTCCTTGGCGTTGATAGTAACCATCACGATCTTAAGCCGATTCTAAGACGATTGTCAAATCCTTTTTTGTATCCCATATATTTCAATGAGATACGAAGTTGCGTCCTGCTCGTAATTGTTTCGATGTTCACATTAGGCTGGAATCCAAAGCCAAGCTCTGCTGGCACGAACGGGGGCAAGAGACGGTGTTCGCGCGGTGCGGCCAAAGGCTTCCTGCTATGATCGGGGGCCTATGGCTGAGCGCGCCCATTTCGGAGGAAAGCGTGAATGGTTGGCGCGTGCATTGCTCTTCAGCGGCGCCGCTTCCCTGCTCTCGCAACTTCCAGATCGAGATTCGCTGCTGGTTTTGAACTACCATCGCATCGGCAACGCCAACGACGATCTGTTTGACCCAGGGATCTTTTCCGCGACCGGTGAAGACTTCGAACAACAGATCTCATTCCTCAAGCGGAGCGCTTCCCTGGTGACGCTTGAAGAGGCGCTTCGGTTCGTCAGTGGCGCGGTCAAGGAAACTCGCCGCCGCTGCCGCGTGTTGATCACGTTCGACGACGGCTACAAGGACAACTACGAGGTCGCGTATCCCATCCTGCGGTCGCACGGTGTGCAAGGCGTGTTCTTTCTTGTTACGAGTATGGTTGGGGCTTGCGCCGTTCCGTGGTGGGACCGGATTGCCTGGCTGATGAAGACCGCGCAGAGGCGGCGATTCACGCTAAACTTGTCCGCCGAGCTTGGGGCGCCTGCCGAGCTTCTGGTGGATATTGAACGGAACGGTTTGCATAAGAGTTTGCAATCCGTTCTGCGAGCGTATAAGCTGCCTGGCAATTCCGATCCCGATCGCTTCATGCGCGAGTTGACTGAAGCGGCCGAGAGCGAAGCGATCCCCGCGGCCGAGCGGCGCTTCATGAGTTGGGACGAAGCTCGCGCGATGATCCGCGGCGGCATGGCAATCGGGTCGCACACGCAATCGCACGCTGTGCTCAGCCGGCTTGCACCGGAGCAGCAGGTCGAGGAGCTATCCGGGTCGCGGGCAATCTTGAAAGAAAAGCTTGGCATCGAAGTTGAGGCACTTGCCTATCCAGTCGGGCACAGAGGTAGCTTTTCCGCCGAGACACAGAGGATTGCGCAGGGGGCAGGATATTGCGGCGCGTTCTCGCACTATGGCGGGACCAATTTGCGCGGGACGATATCGGCTTTCGATATCAAGCGAACGAAGGTCGTTCAACAGAGCATGAGCCGCTTCAGGGTTCAAACCGCGGTTTGCAAGACGATGGGCAAGTTTTGGCCTTGATGTTCTTCAACGGGCGGCGTAGAAAGGCCTGTTGAGATTCGCGGTCTCCCACCCATCCGCGATGAAAACTGCGGATGGGTGGGGCACTCGCGGCAGCTTTACTGCAGCAGCGTAGCGGTGACTACAAGCTGCATTCCGCCCTTGCTTTCGAGAGCGTCTGAGCTGAAGACGACGGTAGGCTTGCCGATGGGAATTAGCACCGGGGCATCCCACTTGTTCTGGCGGATGACGGGATCGGTGCGATCGTTGGCGCCAGCTGCCTCAGCCAGACTGGATATCTCAGCACCCAGATGGAAGGCGAGTTGGCCACTGAATTCGTGTACACCGCGGGTTTGGATTACCACGCCGACATCGATGTATTGAAATTGCATCTCCGGCTTTTCGGTCCCCGAAGCTGCCGGATTGCCACCCGTGATGATTGGGATCTTAGATCCGGTACGGATGTCGACATAGCTGGCAGACCGGTCGCTCTCGTCGGTGGTGACGGTTGTGGCATACGAGCGGCTGTTGACGGGCTTGCCGTTGGCGTCTAGTTCCTGGATCACAAAGTCGAGGTGGTAGTAGTGAATCGGTGGGGCGGGTGGCCTGGCTCCTTCCTGCGCCTTGGAGGCTTCCTTGGGCTTAATAGCGTCCTGGGCGAACGTCTTGTGGGTGACGGACAAGGCGAGTAGTAGAACAAAGCAGATGGCGGCGATTTTGCGCATGGGATTCTCCTTAGTTTCCGCCCTGGTCCGGCGGGTCAAGCGGCTGAATGTCGATGGCGGTGACGCTGAGAGGCGCATCGTCCTGCTTCTGCGCCTCGATGAGGGCCTGGAGTTCGCGGGCCGGGGCGTGGATCGCAAATATGGCGAGAGCGTGTTCTTCACGTGTGAGCGGCTGGGGCGTGGGGAAGACGTCGAGCTTGGGAAGTGCGGCAGAGATGGCCGCGGCTTGAGCCGGCTGCGGGTGTGGTTCGAATGCTGAGCTGCTGGCGGCGTGCGGCGTTGCGCGGCGCTGCGTCACGGGCGTTTGATTTGAATTGGCGGCGATGAGAGGCTGCTTTGCGCCTTGCGCGTGGGATGCATGGTCTACTGACGGATTGGTTCTTCTCACCACTGAGAAAACTACGATAAGGAAGAGGCAGGCTGCGGCGGCCAATGCAATGGTCCAGGGGAGCCAGCGGAGCCGAGCGGCAGGCGCGGTTTGGACAGAGCTGAAGACACGCGCAAGGATTCGTTGCTCAAGGCCGGAGTTAGCGCCGGGATCGGCGTACGTTGACAGGGCCGAGTCGAGCAGGAGATCGAGATTGTCGTTATCGGGCACAGGGAATCTCCTCGGTGCGCGCGGCCGGAAGCGAGATGGAGTGGAGGCTGGCGAGTTTCTGCCTGAGCAACTTGCGAGCACGCTGCAGGCGAGTGCGGACAGTGCCCTCGGGAATGCCGAGAATGCCGCCGATCTCGCGGGAGCTTAGCTCGTCGAAGGCGGAGAGCACCAGAGGCAGGCGGAGTTCTTCAGGCAGCCTGTCGATCATGGAGTGGATCACTGCATGCTGGTTGGCGAGAAGAATCGTCTGCTCGGGACCCGGATGGGGCGAGGGTGAATCGATTTCATGCGAGGATTCTGAGCTGGGATCGAAGCTGCGGCCGATGAGTTCCGAGGTGCGGGGCTGAGAGGCGCGAGGACGCCTGTCAACGGCGATGCGCCAGGCGACACGAGCCAGAAAGGCTCGCTCGTTGTCGAGGTGTTGCCAGCCGCGATTTCGATAGAGCTTCAAGAATGTCTCCTGGACCGCGTCTTCCGCGTCGTGTGAGTTGAGCAGCACGGCATAGGCTACGCGAAAGACAAAGCGCGATTGCCGATGGACGAGCGCCGTGAACTCCGCGTCTTCGCCGGTGGTCAAGACGTGTGTTTCTCCTTAGCCTGCTGCCATTGGAACCTGCTGCCGGACGCTTCGCGCATGGAGCAAGGCCCGCAAAGCGCGCTCATTCCCTGCACACACGCTAAGACGGCAGGGGGATGCGAAGCGTTCGGTTATTTTGCAAGGTGGGAGTAGAGCGTGCTTCAAAAATGGTCGCCAAAACCTGGGACGCTGTTCCTCAGGGGTTAAAACCCCTTCGTTTTCCGCCTCTTTTCGGCACCCTTCGACTCCGCTCAGGGCAGGCTATTGAAGTTGTGCCCTGATACAAAGCAGATTCTTGAAACACGCTGTAGAAAGAAGGTGGCCCGCATCTCATGTTGAGAGCGGGCCGGTTCAGTCTGAATCGCCAGGAAAGCTATGCCTTGCTTATTCGCTTGGGCGGTTCAAACGCGCAATGAACACGCCGCAATCGATCATGTTGACCGTGCCGGGCTGCGCCTCTTCAATGGCGGCAGAGATTGTCTGAATGTACGGCCTGACCACTGGCCAGTTGATCGCGGACATAATCAGCACGGCGAACGAACGGCCTTTAAGTCGCTGCTGTTTGTCCATATTCTTGTCGCCAGTGAGAAAAACTTCGAAGCGCTCCCGCTCGATCAGCGTCAGCAATGCGCCGTTCTTGATACCGCCCCATTGCATGCTGACTACGGTATGAATCTCATGCCGGGGCAGGGACCGCGCTAGTTTAGCGGGTACGTCCTCATCCAACAGAACCTTCAAAGCTGCGCCTGGAGTTGATGTTCAGCGCGATAGTCGAGAATGGCCTTGATAGCTTCGAGGCCGGCTTCAGGGTAGCAATCGAGTGTTTCGGCAATGGCCGCATCCGGAGACAGCCCCTCATCAACGAAAGCGTCATAGTTTCCGGTGATGGCGTCCACGGGCAGACGTGTGTTTTTGAGCAGCGGCGCGCCGCTCACTTTGCCGGGGATGATTTCAACCAACGGGCAATCGGACCAATCCAGAGCCGGCATGTTATTACCCTCCTCTTCATCATAGCCCGTTACCGCCTGAGGCTCGGTTAGAAAATTGAAACGGCCCGCGTCTCAGGTTGAGAGCGGGCCGGTTTGCATGCTTCGGAGTTAGTAAGTCGAGTTATGCTTTGGCGGTGGTCAATGCGCCCAGGTCGTCGGCTAGTCTTTCTGTCGAGAAGGCTTCGATCAGGTCGCCTTCCTTGAAGTCGGTGAAGCCGGAAAGGCCGATGCCGCACTCCATGCCGTTAGTGACTTCGCGGGCATCGTCTTTGAAGCGCTTGAGCGAAGTGATCTTGCCCTTGAAGACCTGCTCAATGCCGCGCATCACCTTCACTTCGGCGTCGCGGCGGATCGTTCCGTCCTGAACGCGGCAACCGGCAATGGTGCCGACCTTGGGAATCTTGAAAACATTGACGACTTCGGCGCGGCCCGCATAGTTCTCCTTGAAGGTGGGGTCGAGAAGGCCCAGCATGGCGAGACGAATCTCATCCTGCAACTCGTAGATGATGGAGTGCAGGCGAATCTGAATGCCTTCCTGCTGCGCCAGCTCGGCGGCCTTGCGCTCGGGGCGGACGTTGAAGCCGATGATGATGGTGTTGGAGGCGGTGGCCAGCAGCACGTCGCTCTCGGTGATGGAACCGACGCCGGAGTGAATGACCTTGATGCGCACCTTTTCGGTGGACATGCGGGTGAGCGAATCGGCCAGAACTTCGACGGAGCCGGTGACGTCGCCCTTGATGATGAGGGGCAGATCTTTGACGCCGGCGGTGCGAATCTGCTCGGCCAGTCCTTCGAGAGAGACGCGGGAGCTCTTGGCCAACTGCGCCTCGCGCTCCTTCATCTTGCGGTATTGCGCGATGCCCTTGGCCTTGTCGCGGTCGGCAACGACCAGGAAAGTATCGCCGGAGTCGGGCATGGCTTCAAGGCCGAGAACCTCGACCGGCGTGGATGGGCCGGCTTCTTCGAGGGCGCGCCCGCGATCGTCGAACATGGCGCGGACTTTGCCAAAGGTGTTGCCGACGATGTAGCTGTCATTCAGCCGCAAAGTTCCATCTTGGACAAGGACGGTGGCAACGGCGCCGCGGCCGCGATCCAGCTTGGCTTCAATGACGCTGCCGACAGCCTTGCGGCCCGGTGTGGCTTTGGGCGCGCGAATGTCGGAGACCAGGCAGATCATCTCCAGCAGCAGGTCGAGGTTGATGCGCTTTTTAGCGGAGACCTCGACGAAGACGGTGCCTTCTTCGCCGGCGCCGGCCCACTCTTCGGGAATTAAGCCGCGGTCGGCGAGCTGCTTCTTGACGCGCTCGGGATTGGCTTCAGGCTTGTCGATTTTGTTGACGGCCACGATGATGGGAACGTTGGCGGCCTTGGCGTGGTCGATGGCCTCAAGCGTCTGCGGCATGACGCCGTCGTCGGCTGCCACCACGATGACCACGATGTCAGTGACCTTTGCGCCGCGGGCTCTCATGCGGGTGAAGGCTTCGTGACCCGGCGTATCGAGGAAGACGATCTCGCGGCCGGAAGCAGGCGAGCCTTCCTTGGCGAACTTCACTTTGTAAGCGCCGATGTGCTGGGTGATGCCGCCGGCCTCGCCCGCTGCAACATCGGTTTCACGAATGGCGTCGAGCAGCGAGGTTTTGCCGTGATCGACGTGGCCCATGACGGTAACCACGGGCGAACGAGGGACTTCAAGCTCGCCGGTGTTCTCGGCTTCGAGAACCTCTTCGATGGCCTGGTTGGCGATCTCTTCTTCGTAGCTGATGACGGTGGCGGCGGCGCCGAATTTTGCAGCAACGTCCTTGACCATCTCCGCGTCGAGGGACTGGTTGACGGTGACGAAGACGCCGCTCATGAGCAGCGTGGCGATGAGGTCCTTGGCGCGGACTTCAAGCTTTTCGGCCAAGTCCTTGACGCTGATGCCCTCGGTGACGGTGATCTCGCGGGTAATGGGTAGCGGCTCGTTGCCGAGATGCATGCCGGCATAACGCGGCGGCGGCACAAAGCCCTTCATTGGGCCTTCTTTGGTCTTGGGATATTGCTGGGCGCGTCCGCCACGGCCTCTGGATGGGGTACGCGCGGGACGCGGCGCCTCGCCTGTTGGCGGTGCGCTGCCGGGACGTGGAGGGCCGCCGAATCCACCCGGACGAGGCGCTCCAAAGCCGGGGCGCGCGCCAAAGCCGGGACGTGCGCCGGGGGCACCGGTTCCAGGTGCGCCGGCAAAGCCGCCGGGGGTGGTGCGGGTGGGGTGCTTGGGCCGCGGGCCGCCGGCGAATTGGCCGGGAGCGCCAGCGCCGGCAGGGGTACGCTGGGCAAAGCCGCCGGGACCGGCTGCCGGGCGATTACGGTCGAAGATGGGCTTGCCGCGCTGAATGCCTGCGCCCGGCGCTTGATTTCCGGTGCCCGCGACGGGGGCTGATGGAGAGACGATGGGCGCCTTGTAGACGGGACGCGGGCCGGTTTGCGGCATCACCACCCGGCGTGGCGCGGGCGGCGGCGCTGCGGGGGATGCAGCGATGGCATGGCCATGGCCGCGTTGCGGGGGAATGTGCGCCGGAACTTCGACGATCTCTTCTTCAAGAACTGCGAGGGTTTGCGTGTCAATCTCCGCTACATCTGTGGGGCTTTCAAGGGGTGGAGCGGCGATTGCAGCAGCTTCAATAGCGGCCTCGGCAGGCGCAGCTGCGACGGGCACAACAAGCGGCTGGACGGGCGCGGCAACAGGAGCGGGAGTGGCAGCGATCGGCTCTGCCGCCGGAGCAACCGGGGGCTTGGATGGCGCGGCCGGTTCGGCGGGGCGTTGTTCGGCAGGGCGCGGCTGGGCGTCGCGGAGAGTGGGAGCCGCAGCTGGAGGCTTGGCTGCCGCAGGGGGCGGCGCCACGACGACGACCGGGCGCGAAGGCGCAACGACGCCTGCCGGAGCCTTGGCGACCACGGGACCGGCGGGCGGGCGCGAGGCAATGGCCGGAGGCGCCGGTGGAACCACGGCGGTGGATGCAGCTCGCGGCTGAGGAACAACCTTGCGCGGCTCGGGACGGGCCTGCGTCGGCGGCACTATGGTGACCGGAGGCGCGACAGGAGCTGCAGGCGTGGGGCGAGCCGGTGCGGAAGGAGCGGCTGGCGCTGTTTTGGACCGCGCCTGCAGCAGGCTCCTCTTGGCCTCTTCTTCTTCCTTGAGCTTGGTGGCGAGTATGGCCTTCATCACATCGCCGGGCTTGGAGATGTGGGAGAGATCGATTTTAGGGGTAATGGTTTGCGCCGCGCGAGAAGGCGCGGGACTGGCGTGGGCCCCTGACCGCGATCCACGCTCATAATGCGCGCGAACCTTTGCCGCCTCGTCTTCCTCCAGCGAACTGGAATGGGTCTTGCCGCTGGCCAGGCCGAGTTCCGCTAAAATGTCAAGAACCTGCCGGCTCTTGACTTCCATCTCGCGCGCGAGATCGTTGATACGAACCTTACTCATCCGCCTCTTTTCGAAATGTGCTACCCAAAGCCGTTAGTCGCTCATAGCTACCTCTTGGCAATGGCTGCTTTTGATAACTCCGTTGTCGCCTGCCTGGTCGTGGAGGGCGCGCATGTTACGCGTCGCCCTCTTCGGCCGCTTGCTCTTCAGATGCTTCGCTTACTGCTTCTTCCATTTCCGTGCTGGGAAGGTCCTCATCGTCCATCTCGGCTGCCTCGGTGCTCTCCGCTTCCTCGATAACCTCGGCGGCGTTCTCGGCCTCCGCCTCCGCATCGTCAACTACCTCTGGCGCGTTTTCGATCTCCGCTTCGCCGGCCTCTTCAACGGCCGACTCCACTGAAACTCCTTCGACGGCTTCGGCGGCTTCTTCTTCGGCATGCTCTGCATCGAGCAAATCGTCTTCGGCAACCTCAGGCACGTGGCCTTCTTCGCCCTCTTCGAAGTGTCCGAAGTAGTGGCGAACGGCTACGCTGATGCGCTCGAGTGTTTTTTCGCCGATGCCGGGAATCTCCTCAAGCTGCTCGGGAGTCATATCGGCCAATGACTCGACGGTGGTGATGCCGGCGGCAACCAATTTCTGAATGATGCCTTCGCCAAGCTCGGTAACTTGCTCGATGGGCGTGGAGGGACCGCCCGCGAAGGCCTGCATCTGCTGCTCGACCTCCTGGCGCTTCTCTTCTTCGCTCTTGATGTCGATCTTCCAGCCCAGCAGCTTGGCGGCGAGGCGCACGTTCTGGCCCTTTTTGCCGATGGCCAGCGACAACTGCGTATCGTCGACAATCACTTCAAGCTGCTTCTCCGTAAGGTCTGAGATCGACACGCGACTGACCTTGGCGGGTTGCAGCGCCTTCTCCGCGAAGGTTGTGATCTCGTCGCTGAATTCGATGATGTCGATCTTTTCGCCGCGCAGTTCCCGGATGATGGATTGCACGCGCATGCCCTTCATGCCCACACATGCGCCCACCGGGTCAACGTCTTTATCGCGGGACTGAACGGCAATCTTTGTGCGCTCGCCGGCTTCGCGCGCGATGGCGCGGATGGTTACGGTGTTGTCGTAAATCTCGGGAACCTCGGATTGAAAGAGATTCTGCACCAGCTCCGGCGCGGCGCGGGAGACAACCACCTGCGGCCCCTTGGCGGCGCGGTCCACTTTGAGGAGGACAACGCGCACGCGCTCGCCGATGGAGAACTGCTCCAGCCGCGACTGCTCACGCTTGGGGCAGCGGGCCTCCGCCTTGCCCAGGTCGTAGATGATGTCCTGGCCCTCGATGCGCTTCACAGTCGCGTTCAGGACTTCTTTTTCGCGATGCGCATACTCATTGAAGACGGTGTCGCGCTCGGCCTCGCGCACCTTCTGGAAGATGACCTGCTTGGCCAGTTGCGCGGCAATGCGCCCCAGCGGACTGGTGTCTTTGTAGGTACGGATCTCGCTGCCCACTTCAACGCCGGGGGCCAGTGCACTGGCCTCTTCGAGCGTGATCTGGTTAAGCGGATCTTCGACCTGCTCCGCGTCCGCCACCACCGTCTTGTAGATGTAAGCGGTGATCTCGCCGGTCTCTTTGTTCAGCTCGCCGCGCATGTTTTCCTGGGTCTTGTAATACTTGCGCGTGGCCAGGGCTATGGCCTCTTCGACGGCGCCTACAACGATGCCGGGGTCAATGCCTTTTTCCTGGCTCAGGAGCTCGATGCTCTGATACAAAACGCTGCTGCCCATACTCTGCTTGCTCTCTCGGTACTGCGCGTACGGCGGGACCTTTTGCGGCCGCGCCGGTTAGCTGGGGTTAAATTTCCGGCACCAGTTGCGCCTTCTCGATGTTGTCGAGCGCAATCTCTACCGTGCTGACGCCTGTCTTCCTGGTCTTGCTGTTCTGCTTGACCGCGTTCAGGTCGAGCGTGATGGTTGCTCCAGCCCCGGCTTCTAATCTGCCCTGCCAGTGACGGTTGTTGCGGATCGGCTCAAAGGTCTGGATCTTGACCAGACAGCCTGCGAACCGCTGAAACTCCTCGGCCTTGCTCAGCTTGCGATCCAGGCCGGGAGAACTTGCTTCCAGCGTGTATTCGGCGCCGGGAATCATGTCTTCCACGTCCAGCAGGACGCCAAAATCGCGGCTAAAACCGGCGCAATCCTCGTGCGTGATGCCGGAAAGCTGGTCGACACTCAACCTGCCTTCGATCAGCGTTTCGGGAAGGACTTCCGCTCCCTCCCCGGCGGCGCCGGCCGCGATGGCTGCTTTCAACTTCGCCCGGCCCGCGGCGTTCTTCTCAAGATAGATGCGGAGAGTGCGCTCCTTTGCCGGGCCAATGAACTCGATGTCCACAACGTCTAGCCCGTGCGAAGCGGCCACCCTTGCCGCCGCCAACCGAATTTCGTCCAGCTTGACTGCCATTCCTACCCACGCCGCCTTGATCGCCAGCGAAAAACCCCGGTCGGCAGCGGCTCCTCGACCGGAAAATTGGCCCAAATAAAAAGTGGGCTGTAAGCCCACTCATCTCTCCGCCAGCCGGACTACCCACGACAACCATGGCGGACAAACTCGTCTGCATGGTTATCATACGGCGAAACGAGGGGAAAATCAATGCGCATGCCAACATAAAAAAAGGGCGCGGCAGGGATTGCCTGCCGCGCCCCGGTTGAGGATTGGTTTAGAACACGAACTTGCCGCCAAGTTCGAGGTTACGAGGATCCCAGGTGCTGTTGACCTGGCCGAACGTGTTGCCGTGGTTGAGTACGGTGCTGAACGCGCCGTTCTGCGGATCGAAGCCCGTGCTGACGCCGTAGGGCTCGGTGTGGTTGAAGGTGTTGAACGACTCGAAACGGAGCTCGAAGTGAGCCCGCTCGGTGATCGCAAACGACTTGTAGAGCGAGGTGGTGAAGTTGACGCGACCGGGTCCGACAACGGCATCTCTGCCGGCATCGCCGAAGCCCAGGCTGGTTCCACCCAGCCAGCTCGGGGTTACTCCCGAGAACATGGCCGTGTTGAAGTAATTGTTCATCTTCTTGTTGTAGGTCATCCTGCCGCTGACGTTGGGACGGACTGTGTAACCGCCGCCCAAGCCGACCGGGTCATAATTGCCGCCCGGGCCGGTGACCACGACGGGAACGCCCGACTCGTCGATGAACGTTCCAGCAATCTCCCATCCACCCGCGATGGAATCGAGCAAGCTGGCGCCCTTGTTCAAGAAGGGCAGCTTGTAGATGTAGTTGATGTTGAGCATCTGACGGCGATCGAGAGCACCGGAGGCCTTGTCGTACTTCAGGTCCCAGGGATCGCTGACGCCGGACAGATCGTAGCTGGTGATGTCGATTTCGTGCGACCACGTGTAATCGGCTTCGCCGCTCAGGCCCCAACGATTCTGGATACGAACACCAGTCTGGAAGCCGTTGTAGCCGCCGTTGGTGGTGTTTTCTTCCTGCGTGATGCCGGCAAATCCAGGATATGCGCGGAAAGCATTGAAACCGCCGGGTTGCTGGAAGCCTGCGTTGCAGTTTGAGTCGCCGGGGTAGTTGTCGCCACCGTCGCCGGAGAGGCAGCGGGAGTCGATATTGACGGTTTTGCCGTTGACGGTTTCCGGCAGAAGTCCGACGCCGCCCGGAACCATGTTATTGAGCTGGCGCTCAATGTTCTGGTGCCATGCGATGTTGCCCACGTACTGGATAACCCAGATGATTGAGGGCTGGATTTCATGCTGCACACCGAGGCTGAACTGAGCCACGGCGGGCGCCGGATAAGAGGCTTGCATGTCGGTCATGCCGCCGGCAAAGATCAGCTGCGACGGAGTGATGGACACGGGAGCGCCGCCGACGGCCGCGAGGTTGTAGTTGGTTCCCGGATGGCTGAATTCGTTGCTGCCCAGGCTGAGCGAGGGATCGAACGGTGCGCTGGCCGCGGCATTGTAAATGTCGTTGCCCTGCTCGCGCTCGAAGAAGGTTCCGAAGCCGCCGCGGAGAACGGTCTTGCCGTTGCCGAAGAGATCCTCAGAGAACCCAACGCGCGGTTGCAGCGTTTTGTAGTTGTTGGAAACCAGGCCGCGAGGTGTGCCGTGCTGACCCGCGAGGTCGACGCCGTTGATGTAGGACTGAATACCGTTGAAGGTATACAGATCCGGGCTGGCTGCGTCGATTGCACCGCTGGCATCGAAGATGGGCGGAGTGCTGGCAACGTAATGATTGATGTTGAAGTTGCCCACGTCGTTGTTGCGCTCCCAGGCATGCGGCAGGCCGTCAAAGCGGAGGCCAAGCTGCAAGCTCAGGCGAGGGGTAAGGTGCCAGTTGTCCAACACGTAGGCGGACGGCGTGTTGTTGACGTAGTGGCGAATAGGAGCAGACTGGGCCTGGCCGTAGCTGGTGGAAAGTCCCATCAGCAGGTCCATCAAGCCGTCGTTGCTGATATTGCCAAAGCCGTAGTCGCCCTGTGAGTCGCCATACAGCATCTGGTTCTTGGTGTAGTGGTTGAGGCTGCCGCCGAACTTCATGGCGTGCTTGCCCTTGGTGTAGGAGATGTCGACTCTGGGCTCATAGTCCAGGGCGGCGTTGTGGTAAGGCTCGGTGCCGGTGTCTTCAGCCGTGCCGTAGGGGCCGCCGAAGCCGGTGATGCCGGGCCAAACGTTGCGCGTGATGGCATATGCCGAGACCACGGGGGCAACGGTCCACCCGGCAGGCTTGGCACTCAAAGCGCTGGGGGTGATGTTGATCTGGTTGGCGTCGTAGTTGATGCTGGCTTCGAGCAGCAGGTTGGGCGTGATGGTGCCGCTCAACTTGATGGCGGCGCTGTTGGCCGGGTTGGACAGGGTGCTGGTAAGCGTGTTGTAGCTTGCCCACAGCCAGCCCAGTTCCGGCTCCGCATAACCCTGCAGCACGGAGTCATGGATGTAGTGGCCCAGGATCGCCCACTTGTCGCTAAACTTGTGGTCGATGCGGACGATGTCGTCGCGCACGTCGATGGGCAACGACAAGTCAGTGGTGTTCTTGTCCTGGCCGGCTACGTTCGGCGAGGGCAAAACGCCCGAGTTCAGGTAGAGAACGCCGTTGGAGTCAAACAGCGAAGACGGAATAACCTGCGGGCCGGTGCAGGTCTCGGTATACTTCGTGGGGTTGGAGCCGGCGACCGCGGTCCAGGTCGTGGTTCCGCTGAAGCAGTTTCCCGGACCAGGACTCCCTGTAATGGGATAGCCGGATGAGTTCCCGGGAGGTCCCGACGGGGGGTTGTTCAGGCCCAGTGGCGCTAACACGTTTGTGGCGTAATAGGAATTGGACGCCACCTTCGGAACCACCAGCGTGTTGCTCGGATCGAACAACGGCGCAACATAGGTCAGGTTCTGGCCGGTCTTCGGAAGGTCGGCCGGATCGATGGTGTTCTGCGTGTTGGAGCCGTTGCTGTTGGAGATCTTGCGCCATTCCTCGTTCCAGTAGAAGAAGGTCTTCTGCTTGTTCTCGTTGTAGACGTGAGGAATGAAGATCGGTCCGCCGCCGCCGGCGCCGTAGATGTTGTAGTGGGTGAGCGTTCTCGGCGTGAACGGGGTGGAGAGCTTGTTGAAGAAGAGGTTGGAGTCGTAATCGGTATTGCGGTTCTCTTCCCAAAGTTCGCCATGGAACTTCTGCGTGCCGCTCTTGAGCGAAAGGCTCATGGTGGCGCCCGAAGAAATGCCGTAGTCGGGAGGATAGTTCGATGTCAACATGGTGAACTCGGCAATGCCGTCCTGCGAAGGCATGATAGCCATGCCGCCGGCGCCGCCGCGGTCATCGGACTCGCCGCCGTCAATCAGCCAGATATTGTGGCTTTGGCGCAGACCGTTGACGCTGATGGTGAAGCTGGCCGCCACCGAGGTGGGCGTGTTGCTGTCAGGCAGAGCCGAACTGACGCCCAGACCGAGTGCCGCGAGAGCCGCGAAGTTGCGGTTTTCGGTAGCGATTTCGCTGATCTGTTCGCTGCTGATCAGGGTGCTGACCACGTTCGAGTCGGCTTGTACCGCCAGAGCATCCGCCTCGACGGTAACCGTCGTGGCTTCGGCGCCAACCGTCAGCTTGACGTCGACGCGTGCGGTCGACGACACGTTGACCACGATGCCGTTCTGAACGTACGTTTCGAAACCCTTGGCCGTGATCTTCAGGTTGTAGTTGGCCGGGTTCAAACCGTTGATGTCGTACAAACCGGTGCCGCCGGTGACGGTTGGGTAAGATTCGTTGGTGGCCGGATTGGTGAGGACGACTTTCGCTCCGCCCACCACCGCTCCTGTCTGGTCGGTGACAATGCCGGTGACCTCAGAGTTGGCCTGCGCCCATAGTCCTACGCATGCCAACATGAGGAACAAAGGCAACAGGTAAAACCTGCGTCTCGTTTGTCTCATGTGACCTTCCTTTTCAAGTTTGTTTCTGTTTACGTTGTGGTCTACGATCGCTTCCCCTTCGGTTGGGTATGAAGCCATTGGATTTGAACCTGATTCCCGGCGCCAGGACTGGCCTATATATGCGCGCCGGCTTTCGCTTCCATGCTCAATCGAGTTTCCCGCTCCCAAACAACGAGAAGCCCTCGCGGCGCCGCCTGTGGAGACAGAGGGCCGTGAAGGCTGCCGGCTATTGAGAACAGAATCGCTCAAATACACCGATTTACCTGTGGGGTTAAAACTGCGACCGAGCCATTTAATGCGTGCGAATTGAGGATTGTCAAGTAGAAAATCCATTTACCTTGCAGCCCTTCAATTCGCCTTACCCAACTCCGCGGGTTTTTGATTGTTCATCCAATCCCGGCCCGTTGCTGGTCTTGCTCAAAAACAACCAACCGGTAGCGATCCGTTCGCCCAAGCCGAAAAAACTGCCGAATCGGCTTCAAAAAGGGGCCCAATTTCTCCGTGGTTTGGAAGAAGAATTCCATGCTTCTCCACTTTTTGGAATCTCTACGCTCAAACGTTTGAGTAGGGTCTGCCAAAAAGCCCGTCCACTGAGCCGGGAGACATTTAAAGCCTACGGGGGATCAATTGTCAAGAGAAGAATTGTCATATTTTTAACTTTGCCGATGGGATTCCATGCCATGCCCCGGAGCCCGCCTGAAGATGTCTGAAAATAAGACAGTTAGGTAAGTTGCTGGACCAGTGCCCCCCGATTCGAGATCCCGCCTGGAAATGCCGCCTCGCAACGCCCTTCGGGCAGTTTTCCTCGAAGGGAAAAAATGACGGTGTAGTTGCCCTGCCGTGGAGAGCGTACGCAGATGTGAATCGCACAATCGTTGCAAGCTCGAATTATATTATTCCTTATTGAATAAAGTCACCTATTGCATACGCGCAAGGTCCCTTAATTGCCGCGCCGTGGCCTCTAAAAACGTTTCGACGCTGACCCCCGCTGGAGCCTCCAGCCCGGACTTGGCCTGGAGCGCGGCTGCAATCCTTTCCGCCAATGCCTGACGAGTCGCCAGGCTCATGTCCAGCCGTCTCGAAAAGAACCCCTCCAGAACCTCCAGGTCGGCTGCGGAGAGCTTGGCCACGCCGGGGGCAGGCAGCGTAACCGCGGTATGAGGTTCCGGTGCGGGAACGCTGGCGGCAAACGACGGCGCGGTGAAGGTGCGCGAGCCCGACTCGCCCCATAGCGGAGTCTCGACCTCCCGATCCCTGACCACCAGCGTGCCGGCGGCCAGGTCGCCCAAGCGCTGGTGCTGCCGCGTCGAGAACACGACGATGACCCCAACTGCATAGAAGAAGGGAAACTGATCCACATACCGGACCAGATTGCGCGCCATCGACTCGAATAGCCCGATGGCGCGCCCGGTCCGCTGAATCACGCGGATCTTGGCCACCCGTTTGCCCGGCGTGCGCCCGTTCCAGAATGCTTCGAAGAGCGTGAAATATCCCCAATTGAGAAGGAACACCAAAAAGACGGCGATGGCCGCGGCCCATTGCGCCGAGATTCTCGAGAAGGCGTGGATGCCCGGCAAAATCAACACGACAAGAAAAAACAGCAACAGAAAGCCCGCAAACCAGATCAGATAATCCACCAGCAACGCGATAAAGCGGCTGCCGATGCCCGCCAGAGGCATCTCGATGGCCACCAGCTCCGGAGTATCGATGCTAAGCTGGTCAGAACTCAGGTCCCTGCTTACGTCCATGGCTCAGATCCTTTCCAACCAGTGGATCGCCAAGCGCCGGCCCCACTGGGACCGGCTGTCGTCCTTGCTGTCGCAATCGGACGCAGGCGGCCTCGGTCAGCTCACCCGCGCGGAGTTGCGGGAGATGGCGCTGCTCTACCGCCAAGTGGCCGCCGATCTCTCCGTGCTCAGGCAAGACTCGACCGCGCGCAGTTACGCCGTGCACGTAAATCAATTGCTGGCTCGCGCCCACCATATCATCTATTCCGGCCGAAAGACGAATCTGCTCACGCTGTATCGATTCCTCAAGGATGAGTATCCCGCCATCTTCCAGCAGCACATCGGCTACGTGCTGGTTTCGTTGCTGGTCACCGTGGCCTGGGGTGGGCTGGGCGCCGTGCTCACCATTGCGCGCCCGGAGTTCATGCGTCACTTCCTGCCTCTGTCGATGATCGCCACCATGGAGCGCCACCAGATGTGGACCGAGTCGCTGGTGACCGTGGCGCCGTTGGCAACCAGCGCCATCATGACCAACAACCTCTCGGTGTGCTTCACGATGTTTGCCGGCGGCATCACCTTCGGACTGCTGACCTTCTACTCGCTCTTTGTAAATGGCATGTTGCTTGGAGTGGTTGGCGCGGCCTGCCACCAATATGGAATGTCGGTGCAATTGTGGAGCTTCGTTGCTCCCCATGGCTCGCTCGAACTGCCTTCGATCATCATCTCCGGAGCCGCCGGATTCCGCATTGGCCGCGCCATGCTCTTTCCTGGGGAACTGCGCTGGAAGGAGTCGTTGGCGCGGGGCGGCATTGAGGCCACGCGGCTGGTCTCGGGCATCATCCCCATGCTTGTCGTCGCCGGCTGCCTGGAGGGATTCTTTTCGCCGTCGCATGCGCCGGTCTGGCTGAAGTTCACGGTGGGCGGTTTGCTCTTCACCATGCTGAACCTGTGGCTGTTCCGGCCGGTGAAGGCAACTACGCATGGATATTGAGCCAACGTGCCGCTCCGCGCGCCGCGCAATCTAATTCCATTATTCTTACCGAGACACTTCTCTGCGTTGTTGTATGTCGGGATAAGTTGATTGGAGGTTTCGGGCGTGGGCCTCTGCGAGGAAAGCCTGTCAATTTAAACCGATCGCATGAATCAACTCGGCGAATGCCTGATTCTTCAAGAGGCTCCGCCTTTCCCCGGCCGGTATCTCCCTCTCGAACTTTCTTGCCGCGCGCGCCAAATGATCGAGACCCCATTCATCTTGGGTTTGAGCCGGCGCAAGTTTGAGTTTGCGGACTTCCCGTGCCGCCGTTCTTGTCACTTCATCCACCAGCGAATCGTTCTTTCTCGAATTGAGCGACCATAGTGGGCCATATTTGTTCCATCGCATCAGCGTGCGGAGACAATTCGGAATGGTGACGTAAAAGCATCCGATGCCGATATAGTTTTCCAGCGTCAGAACCTTGTGAGTCATCCTGCCGGGCAGAAACAGTGTCTGGTTTCGTTCAACCGTGAACCAGCACGCGCTTTCTAAAGAGAGAAATTTGCTCATGCTGAACTTGGCGCGCGTCTCGCTCGTATCTCTGGATACGTCCTGGAGGCCTTTCGATTTACCCTCGAATGTGTCCCAAGCCAACCAAAGCTTTTTCCCGATGAAGCAGTGGTTGTTCCCGTCGGGGTCGTCGGAATGGGAGTCGCTCATGGCGCCGCTGGTGCTAATAACCAGCGTGAGCATCTCCTGTGCCGCGATGTCTTCGTTGCCCATGCAAAGAATGTTGCCGTTCGTCAGCGCAGCTAACTCAATACCCTCTGCAAACTTTGTATCTCGGAAATGAAGATCGCTGATATTCATCACCGATTTTCCTGACCGCCATCGCTCGATTACAGTCTGGACATCGAGATATTTAATCCGCGCGTCGGGCCCTATCTTCACGCGCGCCCGCTCTTCCTTGGGAAATCCGGCAGCTAACAGCTCCAGTAATGCTTTGTCCGGATCGAGGCGCTTCCGATCCTTAAGCGCTACAGGACAATCGCGAAACAAAATCGGTTCGCTTCTCTCCATCTGTTTGTGCAGCTTAGCCAGCGAGTAACGCTGAGGACGAACGGCGATCCTGTCCAATCTGGACCAGTCTGCGGACTTCATGCGCAGTGTGTCGTCGATTTCAGCGGCCTTAACCCATGCCGAAATGTCATTCCTGGTCATGCCGCGAGCCTCCTTCGGTTTCTGTTATCCAATCCTTTGTAACTCTAGAACCTTCATCGCACCATGTATGACCGGATATCCTCTCAATATAGTTATCCCACAAGGGACTTACTTTCAAGCTATTTAATTAGCCTCGCCACCTAACCATTCATTATCCCTATGCGCAGGCCTGAAACAATTCCTGTGGCGTGTGCTTGTTACACTCTCACGATTATCTTCTTCTGACAAAGCGGCCACGAGGGAACGAAGCAAAGCTGTGAAGGAGATTGAATAGGTGAACGCCGCATATCCCCGATCGTGGATATGCGCAAAAGCGGGCGAGGAAACAACCATCGCCAATGATTTTTCAGCCGAACCCGCGGCTCTTCCGGCCCGTGAGGGCGGCGGCACACTTATCCGCTTAGCGCAATTCCTATAGACCGCCTCCGGCTCCGGTTGCGCTCACCGCTCCCGAATCGGTGTCTTGCCCTGCAAAATTGCCAGACGGCCTTGCAGCATGGCCGCCAGACGCGTATTCCCCTGCTGGTTCGCCAGGGCCTCCGCACGCTGCTCGGTCTCGACGGCCTTATCGAAGTCGCCTGCCTCTGCATAAGCTGCGGCCAGCGTCCCCAGCAGCATGGGCTCTTGCCCGCGGTTCAGTTCCACAGCGTGTTGGGCCAGCACGACCGCCTCTTTACCATTGCGCAGCGCCGGGTCGGCCGCAGTCGACATGAGCCACGCCAGATCGTTCAGCACCTTCACATTATCCGTGTCAGCCTTCAGCGCCAGCCGCCATTGTGCCAGCGCCTCGGTCTTCTCGCCCTTCATCATCCGCGCCGTTCCCAGGTAGGAGTGCGCGTCAGCATAGGTGGGCGAGATTTCGAGCGCCCGCTGAAAGTGCGGAATGGCATCATCCACCTGGCCCTTCTCCGCCAGTCCCAAACCCAGGTTGGTTTCGACTTCTGCCGTCTCGGGTCCCAGTTCCAGCGCCTTCTTCAAGTGGCCGATCGCTCCGTCGAAATCGTTCTTCTCAAGCAGCGCCTTGCCCAGGTTCCCCTCCGCGCTGGCATACGCTTGGTCGATCTCGACGGCTTTGGTGAAGTTCCCAATGGCATCGTCGATCTTGCCCTGCATGGCCAGCGCCAGTCCCAGGTTGTTGTACGCGTGCGCATACTTGGGATCGCTCGCAATCGCCAGGTTGTACTGCTCGATTGCCTCATCGAGCTTTCCCGCCGCCGTCAGCGCGAATCCCAGATTGTTGTGCGCCTCGGAGTAATCAGGATTGATCTTCAGCGCATGCTCATACTGCCCGATCGCTTCCGGAATCCTGTGTTGCTCCGCCAGCACGCGCCCCAGATTGCTGTAGGCTTCCGCATACACCGGATTGGCCTCGATGGCCAGCTTGTAGTGCTCCATCGCCTCGGCCGGGTGACCGATGCTCGCCAGCGCAATGGCCAGATTATTCTGCGCCTCGGGATATCGCGGCTTGGCGGCAACCGCCTTGCGAAACTCCGCGATGGCCGCGTCCGTCTTGCCCGCATGCTCCAGCGTCTGCCCAAAATTGTTGTGTGCGCGCGCGTCTCCAGGGCTCATTTCAATGGCCTTGGTCCACTCCGGAATGGCCGCTGCGTATTGGCCTTTCTTGGCCAGCTCCGCCGCCAGGTCGTACTGCTTGTAGAACTCCACTGCCGGTGTGTCGATG
>Ga0326727_10010309_pt1 | contig 22357 bp, 17 predicted proteins | sample MB2enrmetagenome_FD_207643 | JGI IMG/M metagenome (GOLD analysis project Ga0326727, IMG submission 207643) | Lab enriched peat soil microbial communities from McLean, Ithaca, NY, United States - MB29MY | ecosystem: Environmental > Terrestrial > Soil > Wetlands > Peat | place: USA: New York...
GCCGGCAGAACCTCGCCCGGCAGGTGATACTCCACCGTTCCTACCAGCGCGCTCTTGCGGCGCGCCGCCGCAAAGATCGCCTCCAGGATGAACGTCGTCGTCGTCTTTCCGTTCGTCCCGGTGATTCCCGTGACGCGCAGCCGCTCGGCCGGCTTCTTGTAGAAGTTCGCGCTCAGCCGCGCCAGCGCCCTCCGTCCGTGCGCCACCACCGCCCATGGAAGCTCCGCGCGCGGCGGCTCGCTCATCGAATCGCTCACCACCGCCACGGCTCCGGCCTTCAGCGCCGCATCGATGTAGCGATTGCCGTCGGTGCTCTCGCCCTTCATGGCGACAAAGAGCCATCCCGGCTGCACTCGCCGCGAATCGTAGTCCAGTCCTTTCACCGCGCAGTCGCCGCTCAGTGAAAGAACCTCCGCGCCATCTAATATCTCCAGAAAATCCATCGTGTTATTCCATGCTCATCGCGCAAAGCGCACGGCAATCTTCGATCCCGGCGGCAGATACGCTCCCGCGCCAGGTTGCTGCTCGCGTGCCGTCCCGCTGCCGACGATCTGCAATTCGAATCCGGCCCTGTGCGCCGCCTCAATCGCTGCGCGCATCGAGAGCCCTACGAGCGATGGTACCTTGGAACCGCCCTCGATATCGAGTACCACCGCGCCGCCGCCCGCAGTCACCTTTGCCGTCGTCGGAGGAATCTGCGGCTGCGCCATGGGAGCTGCGTTCGCCATCGCCGGCGCCGCCGGCGCACTCACCATCATCTCGCCCGCGGTGTGCGGCTCCGTATCTTCGGTGTCGCCCTCGTTGGCGTGTGCCGCCAGCGTGCGCCGCTGCTGATTCCGGCTCGGCTCCACATCGTGCGGCACGCCGTAATAGGCCAGCACCTGCTCGGCAATTCGCTTGAAGACCGGCGCCGAGACCTGTCCGCCCTGGTGCAGCCCCCGCGGAGTATCCAGAATCACCGCAATCGTAATCGCGGGGTTGTTCACCGGCGCAAAGCCGACGAAGCTCGCTACATAATCCGTCTTCGAATACGCGTGCGTTCGCGGATCGATCTTCTGCGCCGTTCCCGTCTTTCCTGCCGAGGTGTAGCCGTTCAGGATCGCCCTTCGCGCCGTCCCCTCCAGCACGACCTCCTCGGTCAGCCGCCGCATGATCGCCGCCGTATACGATGAGATCACCCGACGCTGTCCCTGCGGATGAAATTCGATGCGCTGATATCCCTGGCTCGGCTGCGTCACTCCGGCGACGATGCGCGGCGGCGAGTACACGCCATCATTCGCAATCGCCGACATCATCGAGACCACCTGCACCGGCGTAACCCCAACCTCCTGCCCGATCGCCATCGAGCCGATCGACGATGCCGCCCAGCGGCTGGGATTGCGCACCAGCCCGCGCGTCTCGCCCGGCAGCTCGATGTTCGTCGGCTGCCCGAAACCGTAATCCTGAATGTGCTTGTAGAATCGCTCCGGCCCGAGCCGCAGCGCCATCTTCACCGCGCCCACGTCGCTGGACTCCGCATACGCCTTCTCCAGCGTCACCGTGCCGATGTGGTGCGAGTCGCGAATCCGGATGCCGCCCACCATGATGTATCCCGGATCGCAGTTGATGATCTCCTCGGGCCTGGCCAGCTTCTCCTCGAAGGCCGACGAGTACGTCACCGTCTTGAAGACCGAGCCCGGCTCGTAGACATCGCTGAGCGCGTGATTCTTGAGCATCTCCGGCGTGATCTCGCGCGAGACGTTCGGATTGAAGGCCGGCGCGTTGGCCAACGCAAGAATCTCGCCCGTCCGCGGATTCTGCACCACAACCGTTCCCGCAACCGCCTGCGTCTCCTCCATCGCCTGCGCCAGCTCTTTCTGCGCGACGAACTGAATCTCCTGGTCGATGGTCAGCACCACGTTCGCGCCCGGCTCGGGAGGATGCTCCATGTGCCCGAACCACTTCCGCCGCGCATCCATCGTGATCACCACCCGCCCGGGACTGCCGTTGAGCTGCGTCTGGTAGAGGTGCTCGATGCCGGCCAGCCCAACGTCGTCGGTGCCAACGTAACCAAGCACCTGCGCCGCCAGCTCCTTCTTCGGATAGAAGCGCTTCAGCTCTTTCTGGAAGTAGATTCCCTTCAGCCCCAGCGCGCGCACGCGCGCCGCCGTATCGGCGTCTACCTTGCGCGCCACCCATGCAAAATTTTTCTGGGATTGCAGCCGGTCGAGAAGGCTGTCCTTCTCTTCTCCGGTGAGCGCGGCGAGCTGCGCGGCGACGCCGCTCTGGTCGGCGATCTCGCTCGGCACCGCAAAGATCGAATCCACCGGAACCGTCATCGCCAGCGGCTGTCCGTTGCGGTCGTAGATTATGCCGCGCTGCGGCGAAACCTCCACCGTTCGCTGCTGCTGATGCGCGGCCCTCTGCTTCCACTCGCGCAGTTGGACCACCTGCAACTGCACCAGCCGCACCCCGATCAACACAGCCCACACCAGCAGAAACAGGCCGAACTTCAGCAGGCGGGACTTGGCATCGACCGGAGCTCTGCTACCTGCTGCCATGCTTGCACCCGAAGCGCAAAGTATCTCGATCACCCGCAGAGCCGCGGAGCGCTGCAGAACTGCGCCAGCAGCGCGCAAAAACTGAGTTCAGGCCGGGAAGCACCACCCTTTCAAGGTAATATACGCAGCCCGCTCAGTACAGCCAGCCGCTGTGCAAATTCCCTGCCAAATGGCACTAAGCTCTTAGTGCAGTGCCCGAGAGCCTGCCGGGTGCCGGGTGCCCCGGGTTCGCGCCCTGCTTTTGGGCGCTAACCCGGGTTCCGTGAAGAGTTAGTTCGGAACCGAGACCACCGAGATGTTCCCAGCGCGCGCCATCACCGGAGCACCTGTCTCCATCGCACTGCCTTCTTCCATCCGCTGCACCTGTCCTGCCGCCGGCAGCGTCATTCCCTGCTCGTGCGCCAGGCTGCTGATGCGCTCCGGATCCTTCAGCGTCGCCTCTTCCAGCTTCAGCGTGCGATTCGCGTCGGCCAGTTGAGCGCACTGATTGCGCAGTTCTTCAATCTGGTAGCCATACTCAAGCGCGCGGCAGTGCTGCCCCACGTACAGCAGCACGATCAGGAACGCGAAGACGATCGCGCCGGTGAAGATGCTCATCTCGCGGCGGCGCACCGGATCGGTCGCCCGCACCAGCCGCGAATTGTCGATCGCCTTGTGAAAGTAAATCTCAGGCGCTCCGGGCATGTAACGGCGCGGAGCAGCCGGAGCCGTCTTCTCTATCGTTGCGCTCAACTTCTGCGGTAATGCCGCCGCCCAGATCGCCATCGCTCACTCCCCCCGCCAGTTCTCCACATCATTCACAGCTTTTTCCACATGCTGTGAATGATTCTTCGGAAAAACCTATCTACTACGCTTCCAACTGGGTGCCCCACATCTTCCTTCCTTTGGCAGATGTGGGCTCCCTCAGAGCCCGCCTTCGGGCGCTACCCTGGGAAACTCACTTCCGCTCGCTCTTCCGCACGGCTGCTCTCAGCTTTGCCGAGCGCGAACGCGCATTCCTCGCAATCTCTTCCTCGGAGGCAATCACCGGTTTCTTCGTCAACAGCTCCCATACGCCCTCGCGCGCGCCATCGCGCAGCGCATCTTTCACCAGCCGGTCCTCCAGCGAGTGGAAGCTGATCACCGCCAGCCTTCCGCCCGGTTTCAGTACCACCGGCGCCGCCTTCAGCAGCGCCTTCAAGTCCTCCAGTTCGCGATTCACGAAGATTCGGATTGCCTGGAAAGTTAACGTCGCGGGATGGATGCCTTTGCCTCGCGGCTGATTCATTGGCCGGGCGGCGGCCGATATAACTTGTGCTAGATGAGCGGTCGATTGTATCGGCCGTGCCCGAACAATGGCTCTGGCGATTTTCCGCGACCTCCTCTCCTCACCGAATTCGTAAATCAGATCGGCAAGATCGCTCTCGTCGAACTGGTTTACCACCTGATCGGCGGAGATCTCGCCATGCGGGTTCATGCGCATGTCGAGCGGACCCTCCGCCTGAAAACTGAATCCTCGGCTGGCGTCTTCCAACTGCATGGAGCTGACCCCAAGATCGGCCAGCAGGCCATCGGCGCTGCCGGGCTTCACGCGCTCGGCCATCTCGGCGTACGAGGCGTGATGCAGCGTGATCTTGGGCCACTCCTGCCGGCGGCTCTCGGGAGCCGTCAGCCGTTGGCGAGCCATCTCCAGCGCGTTGGTGTCTTTGTCGAAGCCGATCAAGTGCCCCTCGGGGCCGAGCCGCTCGGCGATCGCCGAACTATGCCCGCCCAACCCGAGCGTGGCGTCGATGTACGTCCCTCCGCGCCTGACAGCCAGGAAGTCGATTGCCTCTTGGAAAAGAACCGGCGCATGGCTGAACTTTCTTCCGCCCTGCGCGCCCCTCGGAGCGCTCTTGTCCTCTCTCCCGCCGCTCTCCACCGTCATTTCCTCGGCATCAGCAGCTCATCGAGCTCATCCGGCGTCAGCGGATTCTCCTCCACTGCCCTGCCAAACTCTTCCATAGGACGAATCTCGATGTGATCCCACTTCCCAACCACTGCAACTTCACCCTTCAACTTGAACTTATTGCGCAGCCACTCGGCCACCGTCAGCCGTCCCTGCGTATCCATCTCCAACTGCTGGCCGTAGTAGCTGGTCACGTCGCGGAACTTCTCCAGCTTCTGGTGCGAGGCCGCCGTGCTGTTCACCTTCTGCTCAAAGAGCTCCCACTCCCTGAGGGGATAAAGCTTGATAACCGCCCCGTCGAAGCTGGTGATATAGAATTGCGCGTCGTAACTCCGGTCGATTTCGCGCTTGAAATCGGCGGGAATCTTGAGGCGGCCCTTTTCATCCAGTCGGGTTGGGCAGTTGCCGCGAAACATAAATGAGCCCCCTTCGAGGGCTACAGCTCCGTGTCTGGCTATCTGAACCGGGACCCAGGGGTGCAACTGAGTCTGGAGGGTACAAAGGAGCTCCACCAAACTCCTATTTGTTCCTTCACGCTCCATATTAGGCCAACTCTATCCCTTGTCAAGCGCGATTTGCGTTATTTCGCGGCTTTTTCATGCTGGCAGGGAAAAAGTGCGAGTCAGAAACAGGCGGGTGCCCCGTTCCGGCCGTAGTTGCCGGGGCGGGGCTTTTGACTTTGGTATGGATGGATTCGGACGGAACTAGGAAGGAGAAGAGCTGAATCACGCTCCGGCGCTGCGGCTGCGGATCATCCCATCGATGGTGCGCGGCTGGTAGCGCGCTGCGATCCGGGGCGAGTGCGTCTCAGGACACCGGCGCTCCGTATCCTGCATCGTTGCCATGCGGCCGGGTATCATCCATGAGCCTGCGCTGTTGCCGCAGCGAAACCTATCGAGCCAGCAGCAGAGCCAGGCGAAGCCCATCCCCGCCGAGGCCAGCGTGAGCAACAGTGCTCGGGTGAGAAAGTGCAGCATCTTTCCGGAATAGACCGCCGTGAGCTGCCATGAGTTCAACGTCCTCGAATACACGGAGCCGGAATCCACGATCTCACCTCCCGTGAGGCACCGTCGCAAGACGCGCACGGCATTGCCGACATAGGAGTTATCGGCCTGCGCGAGGGAAACTTCAGCCTCGCTCCAGCTCCTCCAGCGCCGCAGGCTGCTGCTCCTGGATGTCGCTATAGCCGGTCGAGGCGAAGATGCTGGTGTAATAATGATGCGCGCGCTCCCAGGCAAGGTCGTCGGGCTCGGCGCCGAAGGTCTGCCGATAGAGCGGCGAGCCGGGAAACGGATACATCGGCACCGGCTCGCTGACCCAGACGCCCTCGGCCTTCATCTGCTCCTGCCAGCGGCGAATCTCCTGCTGGTCGTCGTGGGGGGTGAGGATGAGGTTGGCCTGCACCCAGGGGATGCGCTGGCGGGCGTAGACCAGCAGCTCGCCGATTCGCTCGGTGCTCATCCGGCAATTCTTGTTCAGCTCTTCGCGTCCCTCGCGCGTGATCGACTCGATGCCGCACTCAATCGAGATGGTACGTGCGCGGCCCAGCAGATCGAGCTTCTCCTCGTTCCACAGATCGATGCGCGTCTGGAAGCCGATGCGCAGCGGCCGCTTCGCGATCTCCTCCAGCAGCCGAAGCACGTTCTTCCCCACCCCGAAGATCTCGTCGATGAAGTAAACGTAATCGACGCCGCGTGCGATCAACCGGTCGAGCTCCAGCAGCACCTCGTCCACCGCTCGCTCGCGGAAGGCGTTGCGGAAGAGCTGCTTGTTGCAGAAGGTACAGTTCCAAGGACAGCCGCGGGCGAATTCCACCTCGGCTCCGCGTCCGCTGCCCTGGTTGAAGACATGATGGCGATGCCAGTGCCGCTCGACGCTGTAGTCGCCGTAGTCGAGCGCGGTGAGCGAGCGCATCTCCACCACGCCGAGCCCCGGACTGAAGTGCTCGCATCCGCTGAGGTCGCGGAAGCAGACTCCGTCGATCATCTCCCAGGGCTTCGTGGCCAGCTCAGCCAGCGCCTCTTCGCTCTCGCCGCGGATCACCACATCGGCGCCGGTCTTGCGCATCGCCGCCCGCGGAGTTGCCGAGCCATGCGGCCCGATCAGCACCTTCGTCGCACGCCCGCCGACCGCCTGAAACCAGCGCGCCGGAACCCGCAGCTCCGGCGGCGGGCAGCGCCAGAAGAGATACGATGGCGCCGAGGGAAGCACGAGGAAGCCGGGATCGAAGCGCTCGACCTGCTCGCGCGTCTGCGCCGCAGAGAGATCGTCGGTCTGCGCATCGATCACCAGCGCCTCGTGGCCGGCCCGGCGTATCTTCTGCGCGGCGAAGAGCAGCTCCAGCGGAGTGTGCGGATCGCGGCAGCCGAAGTACGTTGAGCCGGCAAAATCCCAGTTGGGATTGACCAGGGCATAGCGGAGAGAGGTCACTACGCCACCCTCCGCGCCAGCAGATCAGCCGCCAACGTCGCCGGCACAAAGAGCTCGCGATTGCCGCGATGCCACTTCAGAATGCTCTTCAGCACCGCATTCACGTCGTGCCTCGGATGCCAGCCGGTATGTTCGGTGAACTTGCGGTGGTCCGTGATGTAGACGAGCTGGTCGCCGGCACGGGAGCCGCTGAAGCTATATGCGGCGCGGGAGCCGGTAAGCTCCTCGATGCGGTCGATCAGCTCCAGCAGAGAGATGGTGTTCTCCGCGCCTCCGCCGATGTTGTAGATCTCTCCGGCCGTGCGATCACGCCTTGCGTAGGCAGCTTCGAAGGCACTGAGCAGGTCTTCGACGTGCAACACATCGCGTACCTGCCGGCCGTCTCCGTAAATCGTCAGCGGACGGCCCTCCAGTGCCGAGTAGAGGAAGTGCGCCACCCATCCCTGGTCCTCGCTGCCGAACTGGTGCGGCCCGGCGATGCATGACATCCTGAAGACCACCGACTGGAGGCCGAAGATGCGGGCGTAGTCGCGCACATACTGGTCTGCCGCTCCCTTCGAGCAGCCATAGGGCGAGTGGAAGTCCAGCGGCTGGGATTCGCTGGTCGCCCTGTAGCCCGGAGCTACGTCGCGATTGACTTCGGTCAGCACTGCCTGCTGCCCGCTGTTGCCATACACCTTATTGGTGGAGGTGAACAGCAGATAGGGGCGGGCTCCGTGTTGCCGGGCCGCTTCCAGAATGTTGAACGTCCCGCCGGCATTCACCTCAAAATCCAGCCTGGGATACTCGATCGAGGTTGTGACCGCGACCTGCGCGGCGAAGTTGTAAATCTCTGTGGCGTACTTCACCACGCGGCCCACCATGACCGCGTCACGCACATCGCCGACGGTGATTTGCAGGCGGCCGCCGCGGCCGCCCACCTGCTGGAGCCGTTTCAGGTTGTGACGCGAGCCCTGTCGCGAGAGGTTATCAAAGACATGAACCTTGGCTTCGGTCGTCCGAAGTAACCGCTCGGTCCAGTTGGAGCCGATAAAACCAGCTCCTCCAAAGATCACTATGGAGCGAAACTCCTCCTTGCGCATCCCCATTCTTTCCTGCCCCATTCCGGTTAAAGATTGCGGTACCTGGTATGTTGACGTTCAATCTCGTAAGTAGATGCGAGCAAGGGCAGAGGTGTTGACCCCCGGCATATTTCGAGAAGCCTTGGAGAGAATCGCTTATACTGTTTGGAACTCCCGCGAGCTCCTTAAGCCATCTGGACTAAGTGCATCGCAATTCAGGATAGGAAAACATGTCCGCAGGCGCGGCAACAGGCATGGTGACCGTCGACGACGTTCGAAAGGCATACGCGCGAATTCGCGAGTCCATCTTTCTCTCGCCCTGTTCGCACTCTGAAACTTTCTCACAGCTAACCGGCAACAAGGTCTTCCTGAAGATGGAAAACCTGCAGATGACCGGAGCTTATAAAGAGCGCGGCGCCCTGAACAAGATTTTGGAGCTGACGACGGAGGAGCGCGATCGGGGACTGATTGCGGCCTCGGCCGGCAACCATGCCCAGGCGGTTAGCTACCACGCCAGCAAGCGGGGTATTCCGGCACAGATCGTGATGCCGATGGCCACTCCGCTGAACAAGGTGATGTCTACCCGGCGCTTTGGTGGTGAGGTGATCCTGCACGGAGCCAATTACGACGAGGCCTGCGACGAGGCCAAGCGCCGCGCCGCCGAGCAGGGACTGACCTTCGTCCACGCCTTTGACGATGATGCCGTCATCGCCGGCCAGGGCACACTGGGACTGGAACTGCTCAGCCAGGCTCCGGATGTGGACGTGGTCGTCAGCGCCATCGGTGGCGGAGGGCTGATCAGCGGGATGGCCTGTGTGCTGAAGGAGATCAATCCGCGCATCCAGGTCATCGGGGTGCAGAGCTCGCGGCTGCCCTCGATGAAGGCTGCCATCGACGCCGGGCACCTGGTCACGCTGCCGGTGGCCTCGACGCTGGCCGACGGCATCGCCGTGCGGCGGGCCGGCGAGCGCACCATGCCGATGGTGCGCAAGTACGTCGATGAGATCGTCACCGTGGAAGAGGAAGAGATCGCCAGCGCGATTCTGCTGCTGCTCGAGCGCGAAAAAACGGTAGCCGAGGGCGCAGGAGCCGCCGCCGTGGCTGCGCTAGTCCATCACAAGATCGGCCAGAGCGGCCGGCGCATCGTCGCCATCATCAGCGGCGGCAACATCGATGTGGGCATCCTCTCACGCATCATCGAGCGCGGCCTGGCAAAGGACGGAAGGCTGATCCGGCTGCGCATCCATCTGCCGGATTATCCCGGCGCCCTGCACATTCTGACCGGAGTGCTGGCCGACCATCGCGCCAACATCGTCGAGACCAGCTACGACCGCAAGTTCGGCGTCGATCTCGGCTACTCGGCGATCGACCTGACCATGGAAACGCGCGGCAGCGAGCACGTCGAAGATCTGCTGGCCGCGCTGGCCGCCGCCGGATACCAGTTCGACCGCATTCAGTAATCCCGTGGGCCCCGGCTGCAACCGGGGCGATTTCCCCATCTGCCTTACGCCGTTCTAAACTAATCTCCGCTAATTCTTCGGATCAGCCCGTGGAGGCTTTCATGAGAGAAGTCCGTTTCCTTGCGCGCATCGCGCTCTCGACCGTCCTGATTTTTGCCTCGGCCGCAACGGCCCAGCAGACGGCCCAGCCGTCTCATGGCATCGAACTCAGCAGCATCGATCGCTCGGTGAAGCCGGGCGATAACTTTTATCTCTTCGCCAACGGCGAGTGGCTCAAGCGCACGGAGATCCCTGCCGACCGCGGCGCCGTTGGCGTCTTCAACTCGCTGGATGACGTTGCGAGCAAGCGCACCGAAGGCATCATCGAGGAGCTCTCGAAGTCCTCTGCCAAGCCGGGCAGCGCCGAGCACAAGATCGCCGATCTATACAACTCCTACATGGATGAGCAGACGATCGAGGCCAAAGGACTGGCTCCGCTTGAGCCGATGCTTAAGGAGATCGCCGGGATCAAGGACAAGCACGAACTGGCGGCGGCGCTGGGCAAGACGCTGCGCGCCGATGTCGATCCGCTGAACAACACCAACTTCCACACCCCCAATCTCTTCGGAATCTGGGTAGCTCCGGGCTTCCATGACTCCGGCCGCTACAACGCCTATCTACTGCAGGGCGGAATCATTCTCCCCGACCGCGAGTATTACGTCTCCAATAACGAGCCGATGGCGGCGCTGCGGACAAAGTACGTGGCGCACGTAGCCACGATGCTGAAGCTCGCCGGATTTCACGATGTGGATGCGCGTGCCAAGCGCATCTACGACCTTGAGCACAGCATCGCCGAGTCGCACATCAGCCTTCCCGACGACCAGGACATCATCAAGGCAGACAACATCTGGAAGCAGCCGGACTTTACAGCCAAGGCGCCGGGGTTGGAGTGGAACGAGTACTTCCGCGCCGCCGGCCTCGCAAAACAGCAATCGTTTTACGTCTGGCAACCGGCGGCATTCGTCGCCGAATCCGCCCTGGTGGCCTCGGTCCCGCTGGATACCTGGAAGGATTGGCTGGCCTATCACCTGATCGAAGAGCACGCCGGAGTGCTGCCCAAGGCCTTCGCCGAGGAGCGCTTTGCATTCTTCGGGCAGACGCTTTCAGGCACGCCGCAGCAGCGTCCGCGCTGGCAGCGCGGCGTCTACGTGGTGAACGGCACTCTCGGCGACGCCGTGGGCCAGATCTACGCCAAGCGTTACTTCTCGCCCGAGGCCAAGGCGCGGGCGCAGGCGATGGTCGCCAACATCATCGAGGCCTTCCGCAAGCGCATCGATGCGCTGCAGTGGATGGACCCGGCGACTAAGGCCGAGGCCAAGTCCAAGCTCGGCAGCCTTTACGTCGGCATCGGATACCCCGAGAAGTGGCGCGACTACTCCAAACTGGAGATCAAGCCGGATGACATCTTCGGCAATCTCCGCCGCGCCGATCTCTTCGAGTATCACTACAGCATCGACCGGCTGGGCGAGCCCGTCGATAAGCACGAGTGGTCGATGACGCCGCAGACGGTCAACGCCGTCAACCTACCCCTGCAGAATGCGCTGAACTTCCCGGCTGCCATCCTGCAGCCTCCGTTCTTCGATGCCGAAGCTCCGGCCGCGGCAAATTATGGTGCGATCGGATCGGTGATCGGACACGAGATCAGCCATACCTTCGACACCGAGGGAAGCACCTTCGACTCCACCGGCGCGCTTCGCAACTGGTGGACGCCCCAGGATCTCGATCACTTCAAGGCGGCAACGAAGAAGCTTGCCGAGCAGTACAACGCCTACCATCCCTTCCCCGACCTGGCGGTGAACGGCGAGCAGACGCTGCCGGAGAACATCGCTGATCTTGGCGGAATCTCGGCCGCCTACGATGGCTACAAGGCTTCGCTTGCCGGCAAGAAGGCTCCCGAGCAGGGCGGCTTCAACGGCGATCAGCAGTTCTTCATCGCCTTCGCCCAGAACTGGGCGGCAAGGTTCCGCGAGGCAACTTTGCGCCAGATAGTGCTAACCAACGAGCATGCGCCGGATGAGTATCGTGCCGATACGGTTCGCAACGTGGACGCGTGGTACTCCGCCTTCGGCGTCACCGCCGGGGAGAAGCTTTATCTGTCTCCCGACGCGCGTGTCCGCATCTGGTAGCCTGAGTCTCGGTCCGGCGCGGGCCATCTGTTGCCGCGCCGGACGGCGCTGATCGCAAATGTCGCTTCCGTGAAGCGAGAGAAAGGATCTCCGAATGTCGCTGGTCTGGGTGGTGGAATGCAAAATCTGCGCGTTGCGCTTCCCTGTTCTGCCGCGCCAGCGCAGCTCCGAAAAGAGCACCGAAACGCTTGAGAAGGACGTGCCGCCGCAGAGCTTCGAATGTCCTCATTGCCACGAGGTCGCCGAGTACTCCGCAGCGGAGTTCATCCCCGGCGAAGGTCGAGCTCCCTCCTCATCCGCTCTCTGACGTTCAAAGGCCGGCGAGCGCATCGCCGGCCTTTGAACGCCCTGAGATAGCTACCGCTTCATCACCGTGCAGACGGAGGCGCAGATCGCTCCGCCGACGTTGAAGGTCGCGGCCGCTTTGGGATTCTTCACCTGCAATCCCTCCGGCGCGCGTCCCATCAGTTCATTGAAGCACCAGCCGATCATGGCTACGCCGGTGGCGCCGATGGGATGGCCCTTGGCGATCAATCCGCCGGAGAGATTGATGCCGCACTCTCCGTCCACGCGCGCCTTGCCATCGTTCCAGAACTTCCAACCCTCGCCGGCCTTGGCCTTGCCGAGCACCTCAGCACCGATTGCGCCCATCACCGAGAAGCAGTCATGCACCTCGGCGACGTTCACATCGGCCGGAGTGAGGCCTCCCATCTCGTAAGCGCGCTTCATCGCACGGAGCGCGCCCGCGGGATGCAGCACGTCGCGGCCTTCCTTCATTAAAGGATCGGTGGCCTGCGCGTAGCCGGCGATCTCGACCGCATCGGCCTTGTTGACGCCAAGCCGCTTCAATCCCTCTTCCGTCGCCAGGATCAGCGTCGCGTAGCCATCGGTGATCTGCGAGCAGTCGTAGGTCTTCAGCGGCAGTCCGTCGACGATGTAGCGATTGCGATCGTCGATCCGCGTGGCATCTTCCAGCGTGACCTTTGCCTTGTTCATCTGCGCCAGCGGATTCTTGTTGCCGTTGGCGTACTCCTGCACGGCGATCTCGGCCAGGTTGGCCTCGGTCACCTTGTGATGCTTGATGTAGCACTCCATGATTTCGGCGAAGAGATGCGGGAAGATGTAGGTCTTGCCGGGACGCTCATCGGGATGCGAGTAGAATCCCAGCGCACGACCGATGAGCTTGCCGTCCATCTTACCTTCGGCATCGCGCATCTTCTCGTAACCCATGGCAAAGCCGGTCTCGCCCATTCCGCATTGCAGCTTCAGAATCGTCGAGAGCACGGCCTGTCCCCCGGAGGCGCACGCGTTCTCGACACTTTCAATCGGCTTGCTGGCCAGCCCGGGAACCGAGGCCGCCAGTCCTGAGAGCAGTCCCTGCTCGTTCAGAGCGATATTGCATGCGGCTGCAACCGCGCCCACATCCAGCAGCGATGGATCTGCGTTGATCTCCTTGCAAACTCCTTCGATCGCGTTCTTGGCAATCTCCGGAACCGTCATATTCATCAGCTTGCCGAACTTCGATTGGTGATAAGCGGCAATATAGACGCGCTTCATCGTAGTTTCTCCTATGGAATGATGCCGGTGAACGGGAATGACTGCTGGCCGGCTTGCAACCTCAGCCGGACATAGGATTGTACAGCGATCGGTAATCCCGCGAAAGGCTAGCGATGCAGCTCGGCGCCAGGGCTGAGCAGATTGATCAGCAAACGCATGGCACCCGGAACTCCCGCCGGAATCTGGCGATCGAACGAGAGTCCGGTGTAGATGATGGAGCCTCGGCCATAGCGCGCTCGCAGCAGAGCTCCCGGCTGCACCGGCTGCCCCGCGTCGGCCATGCGCAGCAGCGGCTCAAAGTGCGCGTCCCATCGAGCGGCGTAGCAGCGGCCGCGCTCCACAACCCAGCCGCGCCAGTCCTCTTCGCCGATCTCATTCGGAAAGGTGAACAGCTCGCTGTGCTCGTCGACCGGCTCAACCGCCGCTGCGGGATTGCCGACCCGCGCCGTTCCCAGCTCCATTGCAAACGGAAGGGGCGCGTTGCGCGCAAAGCGCTCGCCATCGGACTGCGCGAGGATGACGACGACTCCTCCCTGCTCCACGTAGTGCAGCAGCCGGCTGCGTGCCTCGGCAAGATCGTCGCGAACATCGAGCGCATGTGGACCGATCACGATCGCCCAGAGCTTTTCGAGACGCGCCTGCATCCAGTGATCCCGATCCAGCTCGACGACGCGCGCATCCACCTCACGCAACGCCTCCGGAATCGGATCGCCCTCCAAGCCGGCGTAGCCGACTTCGAGGTTCTCCGGCACGTCGAGCGCGACCGATGCGAGAGCGCCGGTCGAGGCGCGATAGTTGAAGGCGCTCTCTCCATGCGCATCCCGCACCGGCACGTAGCCCTGATCGAAGACCGCTCCGCCCCAGCGCACAATCGCCGCGAGCGGAACATTTCCCGCCTCGCCGCGCTCCTGAATAAGGTAGAAGCGATAGGCGTGCTCCTCGCCGCGGGCGCGGATATCCAGCACCTCGTGCTCGGGCTCCACTCGCCAGCCGCGCGGGACGTGAACGGTGAGCAGCGCGTTCTGCAGCACCGGCAGATTGCTGCGCACCCTCACCTCAACTTCGCCGTAAGCGAGCTTCGTGCGCCGGTTCCACTGGGTGCGCGGTTCAACGATCACCGAGACTGGCGGAGCCACCGTGGCCGCGTGCCGCGCTCCGGCGGCATCGGCGGCATCAACAGTAGCCACGGCGCTCACGCGCTCGCCCTCGATCTCCAACTCCGCGGCAACCTGCAGCGCAGGCGGCGGCAGCGCCCGCGTGGCGTTGCGCTCATCCAAAATTCTGTATGCGCCGTCCTCTTCGTTTTCCAGCAGAAACTGCGGACGCGTAAACGGTGCGTCGCTGGGAACCCGCCCGCGAAAGACCGCGCTCGTCTCGCCCTCGGCCCACTCGCGGCGCAGCGCCCAGCGTCCGCCTTCGGGCCGCAACTCCACGCCGACCACGCGCGCCTGCGCCTCCGGAACCCACTCCACCTGCGCCTGCACCTCCAGCGACTCGCCCGGAGCCAGCACGTACTCGCTGCCGCCGATGCCGTCGTCCGCAAGCTGGGCGTGAAGCTGCACGCCGGCGGCGGCAACCATCGCCTCTTCGGCCTGACGGCGCTTTCCGGCAATCTCATCGAGCATCCACGCCGGCGGATGGCCCTTGGCGATGTAGTGCTCGGCAGCGCGAAGATTACGCAGATAGATCGCAAGCTGAGCGCGACAGTTGGCGCCGGAGGCCCAGCCGCGCGCAGCCTCTTGCGCCGCCTCCTGCATCGCCACCAGGTGCGTCCGCGCCAGCGCCCGGTCTCCGAAGCCCATCCCCGCGGCCGCAGCCAGCGACTCCAATCCTGTATCGATGCCTTGCGCAAGCGCCTGCGCCCTGGCGACAGCGTAGCCGGGCGCGGCCTCGACCAGCCGGTATCTCCGCACCGGCTCGCGCGGAGCGTGAAGGATTCCCTGCTGCGAGCGTTCCTCGGCCAGCGCGCTCGCCTCCTGCTGCTGCCAGCTCTCGCGCTCCTCGATCGCAGTCTCCGCCGCGTTGAAGGCGAATGAGTACGCGCCGCTGCGGGAGAGCGCAAAGAGACGCTTCGCCTGCCACGGCTGCAATCCGTCGCTCAGCTGTTCGGGAAAGTTCTTTGCATCAGCGGCGGCTCGAAAGGCCTCGCGCACAAGCTGCGCCGTCGCCCGGTGCTCGCCATCGCCATCGGGCGCATCGGGATCGAAGGGAGTGACGATGATCGTCGGGCACAGTTCGCGAATCACCCGCACCATGTCTGCCAGAGCCACGTTGTGCCCGCTCCAGCGGTCGAAGACCTCGTCGGCGCTGCGCACAAAGCCGATGTCCAAGACGCGGGTGAAGCGCTGTTCGGCGCCGTAGTGCGCATCGGCCCCAAGCTGCTCCATGGTGCGCAGCAGACCCTGCGCCGTCGCCTCCATCACGCCTTGGGGATTATCTCCGCGCTCGCCGCGCGTCAGCGTCAGCAGCGCGACCTGCGCCCCCTCGGCGCGGCTCTCGTAGAGCAGTAGCGCACCGTCCTCATCGCCGGGATGCGCCGTAATCTCCAGCACGCGCAGCGTGCTACCCAGCCCGAGCAACCGTGCCCGCGTGCCGGCGGCGCTCGATTGCGCGTGCGCCATCATCGCCGCCATCAGGGCGAGCCAAAGAACGGCAATGTGGCGCAGAGTCACCGCTCTTCTTGTATCTGCTCCGCCCGCCTCCGCGCAACCTGCAAAAGCAAAAAGGCCGGAGAGCATAACTCCCCGGCTGAAAAATTAGTGTCTGTCAATGCGAGCGCAGCGCCCGCTCGCGGGCTCGGAGTCGAACAACCTTTTGTCCTCACTCCGTCATAACAGAAGGTTCCTCCACTCCACGCCTGCGGCGCTCCGGTCGGAATGACACTCCTGTTCTAATCTCAGGCTGAAACCGTCTCGCCCACCTTCACCGCGGCCAGCTTCTCCTCCAGCCACTTCATCCACGCATCCAGCCCCTCGCCCTTGCAGGAGGTCTCGATGATCTGGATTCCCGGATGCACTGAGCGCGCGTTCTGCTTCGCCAGCTCGGCATTGAACGGGACATACGGCAGCAGATCGACTTTGCTCAGCAGCATCAGCTCGCTCTTGACGAAGATCGAGGGATACTTCAGCGGCTTGTCTTCGCCCTCGGTAACGCTCAGCATGACGATCTTGCAATGTTCGCCCAGATCGTAGCTCGTCGGACAGACGAGGTTGCCGACGTTTTCGATAATCAACACGTCGAGGTTCTCAAGCGGCCAGTCCGCGAGATGCTTTTCGATCATCTTCGCGTCCAGGTGGCAGGTGCCGCCGGTGATGATCTGCTTGACCGGAAATCCCCACTGCGCCAGGCGGCGAGCGTCGTTCTCCGTCTGCAGATCGCCGGTGAGCACGGCAACGCGCTTTGATTTATCCAGCCGCTCCAGCGTGCGCTCCAGCAGCGTCGTCTTGCCCGAGCCCGGCGAGCTGATGATATTGATCACCAGGATCTTGTTCTCGCGGAATTTGTCGCGCAGCTCCGCGGCGATCTTCTGATTCTCGTTCAGCACCTTCTTCTCAACTACGATCTGACTCATTCGTCCACCTCGACATAAGCAATCTGCAGCTCTTCACCGGCGATGAGGATCGTCGCCTCCTCGCCGCACTGCGGACAGGCCGTGGCCCAGTTCTCTGCCCGGAACTCCGCATTACAGGCCGGGCAGCGCTGCCTCCGCGGCACCTCTTCGATCTCCAGCGCAAGATGCTCCCACGGCGTGTCCTTAATGACGCACTCGAAGCCGAAGCGCAGGCAGTCCACATCCACTCCGGCCAGCTCGCCGACGCGCAATCCCACGCGCGTAAACCGCGCTCCGTTGTGCTGCTTCTTTAACTCGTCAAGCTGATCGATAACAGAAGAGACGATGGAAAGCTCGTGCATCAAGGCCCCTGTGGAGTGCGCTCCTTCTATTATTCTCTCACAATCGTCATCCAGCTCTGCGCTAGAATCATCCTTTCCGGAGACCCCATGCCGAATCATCTGCCTGATCCCGCCGATCTGCAATCATGGTCCCGTTACGTCGAAGACTTCCGCCGCGCCGCCGATTCCAGCGTGGACTGGATCGCCGAGTATCTCACCAACATTCGCAGCCTGCCGGTGCTGCCGAAGATGAATCCCGGCGAGCTGGTGGACGCGCTGCCCGCGCACGCGCCCGAAGAGGGCGAGAGCTTCGAGGCGATCCTCGCCGACTTCCGCTCGAAGATTCTTCCCGCCGTCACGCAGTGGAATCATCCCGGCTTCATGGCCTACTTCGGCACCACCGGCTCCACTCCCGGCGTGCTGGCCGAGCTGCTGATTGCCGCGATGAACACCAACGGCCTGCACTGGAAGACCTCGCCCGCGGTCGCCGAGCTGGAGCAGGTCGCCCTCGGATGGCTGCGCGAGTGGCTGGGCCTGCCGCCGGAGTTCTTCGGCATCATCTACGACACGGCCTCCACCAGCACCATGCACGCCATGATCTGCGTCCGCGAATTCGCGCAGCCGGAAAGCCGCGTCGAAGGCTACAAGGCCAACCTCGTCATCTACACCTCCGGACAGGCGCACAGCTCGGTGGAGAAAGGCGCCATCGCCGTCGGCTTTGGACAGAAGAACGTGCGCATGGTTCCCACCGACGCCGAGTTCCGCATGGATGCCCGCGCTCTGCGCGCGATGATCGAGGCCGACCTGCGCGCCGGACTGAGGCCCGCCGCAATCGTCGCCACCATCGGCACCACCTCCAGCACATCGGTCGATCCCGTCGCCGAGTGCGCCGCGCTGGCCGAGGAGTTCGGCATGTGGCTGCACGTCGATTGCGCTTACGCCGGCCCCTGCGCGCTGCTGCCCGAGTGCGCCGCGCACTTCAAGGGCATCGAGCGCGCGCACTCCGTCGTCACCAATCCGCACAAGTGGCTGATGACGCCGATGGACTGCAGCACCTTCTACACCCGCCGGCCGGAGATCCTTCGCCAGGCGCTCTCGCTCGTGCCGGAGTACCTGCGCGCCAGCGAAGATCCTCGCGCCCATCACCTGATGGACTACGGCGTCCCGCTCGGCCATCGCTTCCGCGGCCTCAAGCTCTGGTTCATCCTGCGCTACTTCGGACGCCAGGGCATCATGCAGATGCTGCGCCGCCACATCGCGCTGGCACAACAGTTCGCAGAGTGGGTCGACGCCGATCCGCGCTTCGAGCGCGTCGCGCCCGTTCCCTTCTCCGTCGTCTGCTTCCGGCTGAAAGGCTCGGACGAGCGCAATGAGGCGCTGCTCGAAAAGGTAAACGAGAGCGGCTCGGTCTTCCTCTCCCACACGGCGCTCAACAGTCGCTACGTCATCCGCATCGCCATCGGCAACATCGCCACCGGATTGGAGGACGTGCAGCGGGCGTGGAAGCTTGTGCAGCAGGCTGCAGAGGAGCTTCAGAAGAAATAGAATTGAAGCATGAAGCTCAAACTGCCCGCTGGAGCGTTCCGGGCCTACCTCTTCGACTGCGACGGCACCGTCGCCGATTCGATGCCTCTGCACTGCCAGGCGTGGGGTGCGACGCTCGGCGAGTGCGGCTGCCCCTTCGACGAAGAGCTCTTCTACGCCTGGGGAGGCAAGCCCTCGGCCCGGATCATCGCCGAACTGAACGAACGCCACGGACTGAAGATGTGCGTCGAAGAGGTAGAGCGGCGCAAGGAGGACGCCTACTACGAGTTGCTCCCGCAGCTCAAGCCCGTTCCCGAGGTTTTGGAGCACATCGACGCGCAGTATGGAAGAATCCCGCTGGCGATCGTCTCCGGTGGACGGCGCGATTCAGTGACACGCTCACTTGGCACGTTGCAACTGCTCGACCGCTTCGAGACGATGGTCTGCGCCGACGACTACACGCACGGCAAGCCGCACCCGGAGCCTTATCTGTTGGCCGCCGAGCGCCTCGGCATCCCGCCCGCCGACTGCCTCGTCTTCGAGGACACCGACGTAGGCATCGAGTCGGCAACCGCCGCCGGCATGGCCTCGGTGAAAGTTCCCGCACCGTGGGAGAGATGACGCCGCAGGCTATTTCGGCGGCCGAGCGGCACATTCGGCATGCACATCCGCTCGCGGATCCGTTACGCCCTCGGCCATGCAACACTCCTTAACCGCCCCATAACAATTCGCAACATTCGCCGCTGAAGGCAGGTGGTAGCATTCTGCGCAACGTGGAACGATGCGGGAGCGCGGCGTTCAGCGGAGCGAATGTACCACCGGCGGAGGCCCCCTATGAGCTTCACTCGCTATCGTTGGTTTACTCTTCTTCTTCTCTGCGGTGCACTCCAGGCAACCTCAGCCGTTTATGGATCGACGGTTAAAACCAGCAACGTTCCGCAGCCCGTGCCGCAGGCCAAGCCACCTTCCAACGCAACCTACCCCCAGATCGTGCGCCTCAGCTATGTGGAAGGCGACGTACGCATTTCACGTGGCAAGGTAAGCGAGAAAATCTCAGGCTCGGCGTGGGAGACGGCCGTGGCCGATCTCTCCATTGAGAGCGGCTTCAGTATTGTCACCGGCGCAGGACGCGCGGAGATCGAATTCGAAGACACATCGGTCGCCTACCTGGGAGAGAACTCGGCGCTGCTGTTCAATGACCTGCATACAACCAGCGGCATCCCTTACACCTCTCTCGCGCTGTTGGCCGGCACTGCGACCATGGACGTTCGCCGGATTCCACCTGGCGCATACCTCACTGTGGCCACACCCACGGATAAACTCGAACTCGGGCGTAGCTACGTCCGGGTAAACAGCTATCGTGATGCCATGGCCGTCACTCTGATGTCCCGAGGCGTGAATGAGGGGCAGCCGCCCGTCGCAGGAAAGACTGCCTTCTATCGCGATGGCCGCCCCATTGAAGCCATGGACGCAATGAGTCCTGGGGAGTTTACCGCGTGGGACAACTGGGTGGCCGACCGCGTCGCCAAGCGCTCTGCGGCGATGGCCGAGGTCATGAAGGTGTCGGGACTAGAGTACCCGATTCCCGGTTTGGCGGACCTGGCTGGCCGGGGGACTTTCTCCCCCTGCGCGCCCTATGGAACCTGCTGGGAGCCGAAGCCTCCGTCAGCGCAACAGTCGAGCGGCGAAGCGAGCGATACGCAAGCCCCCGCAACTGCCTCTGCGAAGACACCGCCGACGTCGCAGTCCGGCAATTCCCCGGCCACTGAGCAGATCCTAACAGTCGACTTCCCCTGCATGGACTATTTCCTCTCTATCGAAAGAGATTCCCAAAGCGGCCAGCTCGTAATGCGGAGGCTGACCCGAAACATCCTCAGGCATCGCGACTGGAGTTACCCAGCATGGGCCACCTGCCACGCTGGAAGCTGGATCTACCGGCAGAATCACTACATCTGGGTGGTGGAACACAGACCACATCGCCACCATCGTCCCCCCGTGCGCTGGATCAAGAATGGCCGCACCGTTGCCTATGTTCCCATTCATCCGCATGATGTGAGCGGCGCGCTTCCGGTGAACCGGAAACACGAGGTCTTTGCCGTGAAAGGCGAATCGGTGGAGAAGGTCAACCTGGATGGCAGTCATCCGATCGAACTCCTCAGCTCGCCGCCCAAGGAGTTCCGCAGACCGCCTTATAGCCAGCTTTCGCCTGCCAAAGAACCGAGCGTGCAGGTGAAAACACTCGCAGAAGTGCACTCCCGGAGCGATGCCGCTACAGCATGGCTGAAGTACGATCACAAGACGCAACGCTTCATGCTGGCGAAACAAGTGACTCAGGGAAGCAAGAGCTTCACCACTCTGGAGGCGTTCAGCGGGGTCAAAGGGAGCCTGCAGGTGAAGAGCGGTGGCGTGGACGCGCACGGCAACTATGTTGTCCGCCCCGGCGCCGGCTCGGGCCCGAGCTCCGGCGGGCGGAGTTCGGGAGGCAGCAGTAGCGGTGCCCTCAGGTCAAGCGGCGGCGGGCAGGGCGGAGGATCGACGAGCAGCGGAGGTCACCAAGGCGGAGGCGTCAGCAGTGGTGGCGGCGGTGGTGCGGCCACCACCAAAGTACGCTAGCTACATCGCGCGAGCCGAGGCCGCTCCACTCCGAACCGACCGCGCCTCCCGGCTCACGCCCAGTACGTCCGGTCCAGCGTCCTGTACTGTATTGCCTCGGCGATGTGCTTGGTCTCGATCTGCTCTGCGCCTTCGAGATCGGCGACGGTCCTCGCCACCTTCAGAATGCGGTCGTGGGCGCGGGCGCTGAGGCCCTGTTGCGTCATGGCGCGCTCCAGCAGGCGCTCGCAGTCGGCGCTCAGCTCGCAGAAAGTCCGAATCTGCCGCGAGCCCATCTGCGCGTTGGCGAAAGACTTCTCTCCCGCCGCGCGGAAGCGCGTGAGCTGCCGCTCGCGGGCGCGCAGCACGCGCTCGCGGATCGCCACCGAGGGCTCGGCCTGCACATTCGAGCGCAGCTCCTTGTAGTTCACCGCCGGAACATCGATGTGGATGTCGATGCGGTCGAGCAGCGGCCCGCTGATCTTCGAGATGTAGCGCTGAATCATCGGCGGCGTGCAGCGGCACTCGCGCGAACGGTCGTTGAAAAATCCGCAGGGGCACGGATTCATCGCCGCCGCCAGCATGAAGCGCGCCGGGAAGGTCAGCGACATCGCCGCCCGCGCGATCGACACGGTTCCATCCTCCAGCGGCTGCCGCATCACCTCCAGCACGTTGCGCGGAAACTCCGGCAGCTCGTCGAGAAAGAGCACGCCGTTGTGCGCCAGCGAGACCTCGCCCGGACGCGGCACCGCGCCGCCGCCGATCAATCCGGCGTCGCTGATGGTGTGGTGCGGAGCGCGAAACGGCCGCACGCCGACCAGTCCGCTCTGCGCATCCAGCACTCCGGCGACGCTGTGAATCTTCGTCGTCTCCAACGCCTCTTCGAAGGTCAGCGGCGGAAGGATCGTCGGCATGCGCTTGGTCAGCATCGTCTTGCCGCCGCCCGGAGGGCCGATCATCAGGATGTTGTGCCCGCCGGCGCAGGCGACCTCCATCGCACGCTTGGCGGTGTGCTGTCCGCGGACCTCCTTGAAGTCCACGGCGAAGTGCTCCTCCTGCCCGAGCAGCGCCTGGCTGTTCACCGTCAGCGCAGCCGGGCCTTCGCCGGTGTTGACCAGCCGCACCACGTCGATCAACGAGCGCATGGGGATGACCTTCACGCCTGCCACCACCGCGGCCTCGCGCGCGTTCTGCTCCGGAACAATCAGAT